>Ga0210396_10002547_pt1 | contig 18554 bp, 13 predicted proteins | sample IncBWH17OmetaG_FD_155466 | JGI IMG/M metagenome (GOLD analysis project Ga0210396, IMG submission 155466) | Forest soil microbial communities from Barre Woods Harvard Forest LTER site, Petersham, Massachusetts, United States - Inc-BW-H-17-O ... | reverse complement strand
CCTCGGGCATCATTCGGCGACTACAGCCCGAATTAGCCAAGGTAGACGGAATCACGCTTTATATGCAGCCCGTGCAGGATCTGACGGTGGAAGACCGCGTAAGCCGGACCCAGTTCCAGTACTCCATTGAAGATGCCGATGCGCAGGAGTTAGCGCAATGGACACCCAAGCTTGTGGAGAAACTGAAAGCGGCACCGGAACTGCGCGATGTAGCAACCGATCAGCTCAACGGCGGGCTCAGGACAAATCTCAGCATCGACCGCGACACCGCATCGCGTCTGGGAATCCTGCCGCAGGCCATCGACAATACTCTGTATGACGCTTTCGGGCAGCGGCAGGTCTCCATCATTTTTACGCAGTTGAACCAGTACCACGTGGTGCTCGAGGTCCTGCCGAATTTTGCCAAGACGCCCGACGCGATGAACGATATGTATGTTCGGCCGAGCAGCATTACACCCACCACCGGCGCTCCTACGGGCAATGCTGCCACGTCGACCACCAGCGGAGCCCCGGTCCCGCTTTCAACTTTCGTAAGGATGCGAACGACGAACACCACCCTGGCGGTCAACCACCAGGGACAGTTCCCAGTGGTCACGCTGTCGTTCAACCTCGCACCCGGAGCCTCGCTGGGGGATGCCACGAAGGCCATCGAGCAGATTGAGAAAGACATCCAGTTGCCGGCGAGCATTCACGCTTCGTTTCAAGGAACGGCGGCTGCATTTCAGAATTCGCTTGCCAGCGAACCTTTCCTGATTCTGGCTGCGATCATCACGGTGTACATCGTTCTGGGAGTGCTGTACGAAAGCTACATCCACCCCGTGACGATTCTCTCTACCTTGCCCTCGGCCGGAGTGGGAGCGATTCTGGCTCTGATGATCACGGGGAATGATCTCACTGTGGTGGCGTTGATCGGGATCATCCTGCTGATCGGCATCGTAAAAAAGAATGCCATTATGATGATCGACTTTGCTTTGGAGGCTGAGCGCGAAGAACACAAACCCCCGGAAGAGGCAATTTTTCAGGCATGTTTGCTGCGCTTCCGGCCGATCATGATGACGACCATGGCGGCGCTACTTGGCGGTCTGCCGCTGGCGCTCGGATCAGGAACAGGCGCGGAGTTGCGTCGGCCGCTGGGCATCACGATCGTGGGTGGCCTGATTCTGAGTCAGTTGCTCACGCTCTATACCACGCCAGTGGTTTATCTATGGTTTGACCGGCTGGGCCAACGATTTGCGAAGTACAAGATCGGCAATCCGATTCCGCAGGAGTTCCCGGCAGATTAGGGACGCTAGTTAAAACATGAGTATTTCGGCTCCATTTATCCGGCGTCCCATCGGCACCTCGCTGCTGGCAGCGGCGCTGCTGCTCTCCGGGATTCTTGCCTTCAATTATCTTCCAGTGGCTTCGCTGCCACGTGTGGATTTCCCCGTAATCAGCGTCGGTGCGCAGCTGCCGGGCGCCGACCCGCAGACCATGGCCTCTGCCGTGGCCACGCCCCTGGAGCGGCAGTTCGGGCGCATCTCGGGCGTAAACCAGATGACCTCGTCGAGCCAATTGGGCTCGACCGGCATCGCGCTGCAATTTGATCTAAACCGGAACATTGATGCCGCAGCCCGCGATGTGCAGGCGGCAATCAACGCGGCTCGCAGCCAGCTTCCTGCCAATCTGCCGAGCAATCCAACTTATCGCAAAATCAATCCGGCGGACGCACCCATCCTGATTCTGGCGCTCACCTCGGACACAATTCCGGTGGCGCGTTTGTATGACGCGTCCGACTCGATTCTGGCGCAGAAGCTCTCGCAGGTGAACGGCGTGGGCCAGGTGTTCACGTACGGTTCGGCCCCGCCGGCCGTGAGGGCCGAAGTGAATCCGATGCTGCTCAATAAGCTCGGGGTGGGCCTGGACACGGTGCGCAATGCACTCAACCTGGCGAATGCCAATCAAGCCAAGGGACAAGTCTCGAGCGGAACGACCTCTCAAGAGTTCTCCGACAATGATCAACTTTTCACCGCGGATGAGTACCGGCCGTTGATAGTCGCCTATCATAACGACGGCCCGGTGCGACTGGGAGACGTCGCGGATGTGAAGGACTCGGTCGCGGACGTGCACAACCTCGGCCTGGCCAATGGCAAACCCGGGGTGCTTGTCGTTATTTTCCGGCAGCCCGGTGCCAACGTCATCGAGACCGTGGACCGGGTGCGCGAGCTGATGCCTTATCTCCAGTCCTCGATTTCTCCGGCTATCAAACTACAAGTTGTCTCGGACCGAACGATTACGGTCCGTGCCTCGGTTAAAGACATTGAATCCACGCTGCTGATTTCGATCGCGTTAGTGATTCTGGTAGTGTTCGTGTTCTTGCGAACGGTGCGGGCGACGGTGATTCCCAGCATTGCCGTCCCGCTTTCCCTGGTCGGCACTTTCGGCGGGATGTATCTGCTGGACTACAGCCTGGACAATCTGTCGCTCATGGCGCTGGCGATCTCTACTGGATTCGTCGTGGATGACGCAATCGTCGTTCTGGAAAATATTACGCGCTACGTGGAGCAGGGGATGGACGCGGTGCAGGCGGCGTTCAAGGGAGCGGCGGAAATTGGTTTCACCGTCGTCTCCATGAGCCTTTCACTTGTGGCAGTGTTCATCCCACTGTTGATGATGGGTGGGATTGTGGGACGGCTGTTTCGCGAGTTCGCGGTCACGCTCAGCATTGCGATCGGAGTTTCGCTCCTGGTGTCGCTGACGACCACACCGACGATGTGCGCCAAATTCCTGCGCTCAGCCGAATCGAACAAACGGCATAACGTTTTCTATCGCGGCAGTGAGTGGTTCTTCGGCAAGTTACTGGCAACCTACGACCACGCCCTGAAGTGGGTTCTGCAGCATCAGCCGCTTACCCTTGCCGTGACCATCATGGTGGCTTTTCTGAGCGGGTACCTCTACTACATTGTTCCCAAGGGCTTCTTCCCGCAGCAGGACACGGGACGGCTTCAAGGATCGGTACAGGCGGCACAAGACATCTCATTCCAGGCCATGAGCGGCAAGATGGAACAGTTCGTGCAAATCATATTGAAGGATCCCGCAGTCAGCACGGCGGTCGGGTTCGCGGGCGGAGGCGGGGCGACGAATCAGGGGCGGTTTTTCGTCATGCTGAAGCCACTGGAGAAACGCGGCCAATGCAAGACCCCGCACTTCTGGAGTCCTTGCTATACCAGCGCCGACGATGTGATCAATCGATTGCGGAGTAAACTCGCGGCGGTTCCGGGAGCCACGCTGTTCCTGCAAGTGCAGCAGGACCTGACGATTGGCGGGCGCTACGGGCAGGCGCAATACCAGTACACGATACAAGGCGAGGACTTAAACGAACTCAACAACTGGGGTCCGTTGTTGTTGCAGAAAATGCGCGGACTACAGGAATTGCGCGACGTGAATACCGACCAGCAGGATAGAGGATTGCAGGCTCAACTGGTGATCGACCGGGACACTGCCAGCCGGTTGGGCGTCGCTGCGCAAGATATCGACAACGCGCTCTACGACGCCTTCGGACAGCGCCAGGTCTCGACCATGTATATGCCGCTCAACCAATACCACGTGGTGATGGAAGTGGCGCCGGAGTTCCAACAGACGACTGAGGCTCTGCAGAATATTTATCTGCGCTCCAACGCCGGTGCGCCAATACCGCTGGCGGCGTTCACACACTTCATTCCGTCCAACATGCCCTTGGCGGTGAATCACCAGAGCCAGTTTCCGTCGGTCACGATTTCGTTTAACCTGGCTCCGGGAGCCTCGCTTGGGCAGGCGACCCAAGCCATCGAAAAAGTCCAACAGTCAATCGGCTTTCCGGAGACGATTCAGGCAAGTTTCCAGGGTACGGCGGCCGCGTTCAAGGATTCGCTTTCCAGCGAACTCGTGCTCATCATTACGGCGGTGGTTACGGTTTACATCGTGCTCGGCATGCTTTACGAGAGCTACATTCATCCGTTCACCATTCTCTCGACAATTCCGTCGGCCGGCGTAGGCGCGCTACTGGCGTTGTTGCTGACTCACAACGAACTCAACGTGATCGGAACCATCGGCATCATCCTGCTGATCGGGCTGGTGAAGAAGAATGCCATCATGATGATCGACGTGGCGCTCGAAGTGGAGCGCACGCAAGGAAAGAAGCCGGTCGAGGCCATCTACGACGCCTGCCTTCTGCGCTTCCGCCCCATCATGATGACTACGATGGCCGCCCTGCTGGGAGGTCTGCCGCTGGCGCTGGGCAGGGGTACTGGCTCCGAACTGCACCGTCCGCTGGGCATCACAATTGTTGGCGGACTGATCGTCAGCCAGGCGCTTACGTTATTTACTACCCCCGTGGTCTATGTGTACCTCGACCGCTTCCGAATGTTTTTGCGGTCTTTGTTCAGCGGTGAAGACCCCTCTATGGCTGAAGGTGGGTCCATTGCTCCCAGGCCGAGCCCGGCGCATTAGAGGGCTCGATTCCCGACTCCCTTAAACTGAGGTATTCTTAGGAGCGACCCGGGAACCCAGGGCAACCCCATGCAACCCCGTTTTATGAGGGTCGCATCGGAATGAGTGCCAGGAGTGGCAGCAAGCAAGCTTCAGTTGGGTTCCAGCAACGCAGCGGCGCGAAAGGCAAACGCCCTTTTTCTGGCCGGTCGCCGTATGATAGAGATGTCCCGCTTCCATGCGGGCTTTTTTACGTGCAGCCCAGTATTATTGGTCTTCGCCTTCAAATTCTCCGAGGAGTCACTGATGCTTCAGAAAGCATTGATCCTGGTTTTCGCCGTCGCAGGGATTGCCGGTTGCGTCGGCTGCAGCACGACCAGCCATTATGTTTATGCCACTCTTCCTGCTGCCAATGAACTGGCAGTTTACCGGGAGGATCCCTTCTCTGGCACGCTCACGGAACTCGCGGGAACCCCGTACACGATCGGGGATGGAGCTCACTCTGTGGTGATTCATCCCTCGGGAAAGTTCCTGTATGTGGCGAATCCGGGTCAAAATGAAAACGATATTTCGCTGTTCGACATCCTCAGTAACGGCTATCTGAATGAGATCCCTCCCCGCACGACGGTTGCACCCAACGGCACGCAACCGGCACTCCTGGCGATGGATCCCGCGGGGAATTATCTTTACGTAATGAACACCGGATCAGATAACATTTCGGTCTTCTCCATCGATAGCACTGGCGGGCTCACGCAGGTTCCTAATTCCCCGTTTTTCATCGGTTTGACGCCGCTTAATATGGTGCTCACGCCCTCCGGCGACTTTCTCTACGTCAGCGTCGCGGGCGGACAAATCGGAACCAGCAATGGGTCAATCTTAGGCTTCAGCGTGAGCTCGGGGGCGCTGCAGCTGCTCAACCCTCCGCTGACCAGCGCCGATGGAGTCAATCCTAATGGACTCGTAATCGACCCAAGCGGCAGCTATATGTACGTTGCGAATACGCAGTCAGACTCCATCTCGATCTTCGCCATCAGTCCGCCAAACACTCCGCCTGGCACATTGCAGCAGGTCATCGGCTCTCCGCTGGATGACATCTACAGTGATCCCTTTGCGCTGCTCCTTGATCCCAAGGGTCAGTTTCTTTACGTGGCGAATCAGGGATCGAGTAACGTTGCTGTATATTCGATCGATTCGACTACTGGATTGCCTACGGCGCTGACCACGTCTACCAGCGCCTTTGCCTTCACCACCGAAGGCAGTCCCAGTTTTCTGGTCGAGGACCCGAACGGAAACTATTTATTTGTAGGGAATCAGGGCTCCTCTGCCGGAATTCAGGCGTTTGGCGTCAACAGCGGGAATTTGAATCCTCTCTTAACGTATGCCGTTGGGAATACTCCAAGTTCGATTGCCGTGGCGCCGTAAGCGAAAACCAGCCGCTGCTTCAGCCTGGGACCGGCTCGATAGAACTTTCCTTAGCGCGCCGCACTGGACGAACCAGCTGGAATAGGTTAGTTTGCTGAGTGCGGCTACACATGAATGTCCGCTACGAGCCGGACCTGGGACAGGCTGGTTCACGAGCCACGGAGTTTCCGTTAATAAGCCGATGACATACAAAAACTTCCAAACTCTGCGACAATAACTAATCCGGCGCGAACCCCCCTGTGTGACCACCACAGGACTGAACATCGAATCGCGGAGAACATCCCGATTCGGTCGGCTTGGGGTTGATTCCGTGCCGAGACTTAATTCAGGACACAGAATCCATGAGGATTGCCAGCGCGGCAAGCGCCTTCCCGGAACATTACTACTCTCAGAAAGTTCTTCTCGAACGCCTGCAGGATTATTGGGGACCCGAACTCAAGAATCCGCTGTTGCTGGCGCGGTTGCACCGCAACGTGACTGTGGATGGCCGCTACCTTGCGATTCCCGCGGAGCAATACGTGGATATCAAGACCTGGGGCCAAGCCAACGACATCTGGATCAGGGTAGCGCAGGAGTTGGGAGAGAAGGCTCTCTGCCTCGCACTGCACAATGCCGGACTGGAGCCCTCCGACCTGGGTTGCCTGCTCTTCACCACCGTCACCGGAGTCGCCAGCCCTTCCATCGACGCTCTGTTGATCAACCGCATGAAGCTCCCGACCAATATTCGACGTACCCCGATCTTCGGGCTGGGATGCGTAGCCGGCGCTGCGGGAATTGCACGCGCCTCGGATTACGTTCGCGCGTATCCGAAGCAAGCCGCGGCTTTGGTATCGGTCGAGCTCTGTTCACTTACGTTGCAGCGTGAAGATCTGTCGGTAGCGAATCTGATCTCCTCGGGACTATTCGCCGATGGCGCTGCCGCCGTGATTGTGACCGGTGCGGAATTTGAAGCGCCGGAGCGAGAAATTCCAGGACCTAAGATTCTCGCGACAAGGTCGGTGTTCTATCCCAGCACAGAAGACATGATGGGCTGGAACATCTCCGAGAAAGGCTTCCGCATCATACTCTCTACCGAGGTTCCGACCCTGATCCGAGAAAACCTCGGCCGGGATGTAGACGCATTCCTGGCGGACAACGGACACAAGCGAAGCGAGCTGAAGAGCTTCGTTCTCCACACCGGGGGACCGAAGGTGCTCGACGCTTCGGCGGATGCATTGGGCTTGCACAATGGACAGCTCGATGCTTCCTGGGATTGCCTGCGCAAGGTAGGAAATCTTTCTTCAGCGTCTGTGCTGTGTGTTCTGGAAGATGTGATGAAAAACCGGCGCCCTGAACCGGGCTCGTTGGGTCTGCTGGCCGCCATGGGACCCGGGTTTTGTTCCGAGCTTCTGCTTTTGCAATGGTGAGGTCGGGTCGTTGGTGAACTCAACAGACGTTTTTGTAATCGGCGGAGGCCCGGCCGGGCTGGCGGCAGCGATTGCGGCGCGTCAGCAAGGACTACGCGTCGTGGTCGCCGATGGCGCCAAGCCTCCGATCGACAAGGCATGCGGTGAAGCGCTCATGCCGGATGCAATTGCCGCTCTTGAACGCCTGGGAGTTGCCGTGCCTGCCTCCGACGCTTGTCCTCTTCGCGGCGTCCGCTTCCTCAGTTCCGGATTGTCGGCAGAAACCGCTTTCCCTGCTGACACTTCCGGACTCTCCATTCGCCGGACTTCTTTGCATCGCATCATGACTGAACGGGCTGCCGCGCTAGGAGCCGATCTGCTTTGGCAGACTACTGTCACGGGGATTGCCGGCGAATACGTCCACCTGGGTGAACGCTCAATCCGCACACGGTGGGTTGCAGGCGCCGACGGCGCCAACTCGCGCGTACGCCGCTGGGCGAATCTTGAGGCCCACTCGCGAACCGGCCTGCGCTACGCTTTTCGCCGCCATTATCGCATCCAGCCGTGGACTGATCGCATGGAAATATATTGGGGAAAGCACGTCCAAGGCTACGCCACAGCCGTAAGCAACGAACAAGTCTGTGTGGCGGTGGCTTCGCGCGATCCCAGGTTTCGCCTGGAAGAAGCTTTGAGCGAGTTGCCCGAATTAAACGCGCGGCTTCGCGGGGTTGAGACGGTCTCTGCTGAAAAGGGATCTGTAACCGCCAATCGCAAATTGAAGCGTGTTTGTCGAGGAAATGTTGCGCTGATCGGCGATGCTTCGGGAACCGTGGATGCAATCACGGGCGAAGGCCTTGGCCTGTCCTTCAGCCAGGCCGTGGTGCTGGCCAGCTGTTTCAGGTCCGGAAGTCTCGATGGTTATCAAGACGCACATCGCCACCTGGCATTGCGACCGCTGCTAATGGCGCGATTGATGCTTACGCTCGACGGCCATTCCAGCTTTCAACAACGTACTCTCACAGTTTTTCGCAGGCATCCCGAGGTGTTTCGCAGATTGCTGGCTCTGCATGTGGGAAGTCTATCGCCTTTTCACCTCGCGCTCGACGGGCTCACCCTGGGCTGGGGGCTGCTCACTGCATAGCCCGATGAAGGACGCCGGCCCGGGATCTTATCGAAGGTATGGGTGCGGTAGGCTCCTGGCTGGCGTCGCATTTCTTGCAGTTGCCGGCGTCGTTTCTGCCGCGCAGGGCGTGGCATTTCAGCTGGATCCTCAGCACACCACTATTAACTACACGTTCGGCGATGCGCTCCACACGGTTCATGGAACGTTCCGGTTGAAGCAAGGCTCTCTGCGTTTTGACCGTTCCTCGCGTGATTCCGCTTCGGGCAAGCTCGCTGGCGAAATCATAGTGGATGCAAAAAGCGGTGAGAGTGGCAGCGGAATGCGTGATCACAAAATGCATCGGGAGGTGCTGGAGAGCGACCGCTATCCGGAAATTACATTTCGTCCTGATCGCGTCGATGGGACTGTGGCGCTACAAGGAAAGTCTTCCGTGCGGGTACACGGAATCTTCGCCATCCACGGATCGGACCATGAACTAACCGTCCCAGCAGAGGTCGAGGTATTTCCAGACCACTGGACCGCGACCCTGCACTTTGCAGTGCCTTACACGAACTGGGGCATGAAGAATCCAAGCACGTTTTTTCTGCGAGTCAGCGAGTCGGTGGACATTGATTTGACCACGAGCGGAACCTTAGTCCGTTGAAAGGCTGGCCTTAAAAGTAACGGCCTTGAAACGACTTCGATGGAAAGCGATCAATACCCATCCTGCGGCGAGATTCCCTTACCCTCGGTGCATTCATAGCATCGTCCGGCGGCTAGATTCGTAAACTCTTCAGTTCTCCCGCTCGGCCAGAGAATGACGACCCGCTCCACACGATCGCGTTTCGCCAATCCAAACGTAACTGGAAGTTCGGACTGCGATAAATAACTGGAACCACTCTTTACCATGCGCGACTGACTCAAGCCGCCGGAGACAATGCGGATCGTCGCACCGATTCCGTCGCGGTTCGATTTGATGCCGACCAGCCGGAAACGAATGCTGCGGTTTCCGGCCAATTGGTCGTTCCGGTAGAGGTAGGCTGGACCGTTGTTGGTAGTCAGCAGCAGGTCGAGGTCGCCGTCGCGATCGAAGTCAGCATAGGCTAGTCCGCGTCCCACCTTCGGCTGCTCGAATCCGCTGCCTACTTCCGCGGCGATGTCGTGAAAACTCCCCTTGCCATCGTTCAGAAAGAGCTGTGGCGGCTGGGCGTAGCCGACATTGCCGCGAATGTTGCGCACCGTCTCGTCGATGTGGCCGTTAGCGACGGCGAGATCTAGCCAGCCATCAAGATTCGCGTCGAGGAAAACGCATCCAAAACCCAGACTGTTCTTGGAAGCTAGTCCAACCCCTGCCTGCGCGGCGATGTCTTCGTATGCTTTACCGCTGAACTCGTACAAGCCGGTCATTTCGTTATCGAAGTTCGTGATAGCCACACCGGAACGGCCGGAGTTGGTGAAATCGCCGACGTCCACACCCATGCCGGCCCGCGCCTTGCCCTCGCTGCTGAAGGCCAGCCCAGCCTCGACTGCGGCGTCTTTGAATGTGCCGTTGCGCTGGTTTCGATACAGCTTGTTGGGCTGAGTGTCGTTCGCGACCAACAGATCGGGCCAGCCACTCTGGTTTTCATCCAGCATGGCAACGCCCAGAGATTTGGAACTGCTGTCGAAAACGCCGCTGGAAGCGGTAACGTCCTCAAAGGTGCCGTTGCCGCGGTTGTGAAACAGCCAGCAGGTTTCGCCGCGATACGCCTCCGGCGTGCAATAGGATTTGTGCTTGCCATCGAGACTGCAGAACACATCGTGCTCAGGCAACCACTTGACGTAGTTGCAAACAAAAAGATCGAGCCGGCCGTCGCGGTCGTAATCAAACCAGAGAGCGGACGTGCTGAACCCCAGGCGCTTTCCCAATCCGCTGGCGCTGGTCACATCTGTGAAAGTGCCGTTGCCGGTATTGTGGAACAACCGGTTCTGCCCCACGCAGGTCACTAGAATGTCCGGGAATCCGTCGTTGTCGTAATCGCCGATCGCCACACCCATGCCGTACATTTCAACATCGAGTCCGGCCCGGGAAGTGACGTCGGTAAAGGTACCGTTCCCGTTGTTGTGGTAGAGGCGCAGCGTGGAGCGCCGCTGCTTGTGGCCAGGCCAATCCATTCCATTGATTAGAAGAATGTCTTGCCAGCCGTCGCGGTCGTAATCGAGAAAGGCGCACCCCGAACCCAGAGTCTCCGGCAAGTATTTCCCGCCGAAGGCGCCGCTGTTGTGCTGGAACTGAATGCCGGCGCTGGAGGTGACATCAACCAGACGAAAGCCGGGCGAAGCCTGTGTTCCAGAAGCCGCACCCAGCGCCCGCAACAGCGGGAACTGTGACAACGAAGCCAGACCCGCCATGCCCTGCAGAAAAGATCTGCGATTCACGGGACGTTTCACGGAACGTCTCACGGAACGTTCACCAGTCCGGAGCGAATCGCATAGACCACCAGCTCGGCAGTCTTGTGAATGCCGAGCGCGTTCATGATATTGGCGCGATGGACTGCAACCGTGTTGGCGCTGAGGTCCAGCACCAAGGCTATCTCCTTGTTCGACTTGCCATCCACGATCATCTGCAGGACTTCGAGCTCTCGCGGCGTCAGCCCGCCGCTGCGTTCGCCTTTGAGCGACGAGGGTTGCCCGACCTGGGGATCGAAGATCGTTTTCCCGCCGGCCACCCGCCTTACGGCCGACCCCAGTTCCAGATTCATCGCGTTCTTCAGAATATATCCCCTAGCGCCGGCTTGGGTCGCTTGCCGCACCCAGGTGTTCTCCGAATGCATGCTGAGCATGAGCACCGCGGTCTCGGGCAGGTCTTCGAGAATCTGCCGCGTTGCATCAAGTCCGTTCATCTTGGGCAAGGCGCAGTCCATGACTACAACTTGCGGCTTCAACTCGCGCGTCAGTTTGACCGCTTCTTCCCCGTCGCCGGCCTCACCGACGACGACCATATCCGGCTCATCCTCCAACATTCGCCGAAAGCCACGCCGGACCAGGCTATGGTCATCCACCAGCAACACACTGATCTTCTTTGTCATATTTGGCTTTTCTGACTTTGATCGTTTCCCCGGCGGTCTTTCCCCCGCAGATCTTTCTCCCTCGGCTCTCCGTCTTGTGACCCAACTTTCTCGCGAGGTACCGTCAGGTGCACTAGCGTACCCCCCGCGGTGGGAGTCGCAAAGACTAATTGTCCATCCATCAATTCCGAACGCTCGCGCATGGCAACGAGTCCGATGCCTTGCTTCGCAGGCCGCTGGTTGAAGCCAACTCCGTGATCCTCTACTTCCAACTCAAGCGTCGCAGGCAGAAAACGTAATCGCACCCAAGCCTGTTTTGCGCCGGAGTGCCGCGCCACATTGTTCAGAGCTTCCTGCAGCACGCGGTAGATTTGCACCGCCGCGCTTCCATTCAGCTCGAACGGCAAGCCCTGCTTCTCATAGGATATGGCAATCCCGGTCTGTCTTTCCACGGTGGGGATGTACCAATCGAGCGTAGTCTCCAGCCCGGCCTCATCGAGCATTACCGGATGCAGCGCCTGCGACAGGGTTCGAACCCGGTCGAGCGTGTCTTGCGCGATCTGGTTAACTTCCTGCAAGTCGCCGCGCAGGGACGAACCTTCGGGAGCGTGAGCTCCGGCACGGCCAAGCATTGATCCCATCGCTGTCAGAATCTGGCCAAATTCATCATGCAGCTCGCGCGAAATATAGCGGAGCGTGGATTCCTGCGTGGCAATCAATTTCTGCGCGAGTTCACTGCGCCGCTCCGAAAGCTCAGCCATGCGCGCAAACAGCCGACGGTTCCACCGGATCATGGAAAACCCAGTCAACAGGATCGCCGCCAGGGTCGCGGCCAGGAACACATACACCTGGCGCTGCACCCGGTCATAGATCTGGACAATGCGCTGTGCCGCCTGGTCCTCGTTTTCGCTGTTCTGCACCAGCATCCGGGCCACGGCCGTGCTCAGAGCCGCCTGCCGGGCTTGCAAAGAAAGCTGAATCTGCGCTCTCGCGTCTTTTCCATTGCCCGAGGCAGCCAACGCGAACACGCGATCCGCCGCATCCCAGAACTGCGTCAATGAACTGCTGAGCGAAGCGCTTTGCTCGGCTGTCCGACTGGTCGGGGCCAAGCCGGCTTCGAGTCGCATGGCATCATCGAGGTCGGTGCGAATGCGCTGGAACTGCGCTGACCAGGCTGTGAGCGGGTAAGGCTCGTCATTGTCGATCATGTCGCGCATGGCGACCGCAAGCAGGTTCAGGTCGTTCTGGATGCGGAGCAACTGCAGAGAATCCTTGCGGTTACGGTCGATCAGATCGGACTGAAGCTTGCGCAGACCGGCCACTTGCCAGGTGATGTATGCAGAGTAGGCCACGACAGCCGCAAGGGTGATGGCCAGCCCGAGCAACAGGCCCACGGTTGGAGAGCGCTCCGGAGAAGGCGAACGTGTCACGCCCCGAGGATACAACGCCTCGCCCGGACGTGTCACAATGCAGTAATAATGAAGCGAATCGATGTCTGGCGGAGTCCAATTAAAGATTGAGTACAGACCCTAAAACAGCCCAGAAGCCCCCAAAAGTCCAGCGGTTGCGCGCGGTTCTCCCTATCGTTTGGGAGTTGACCCGTCCGCGCATCGGCCTGCTGAGCGTTGGCTTCTTGCTGATGATTGTGAACCGGGTCGCGAGCCTTGTGCTGCCCTACTCCACTAAGTTCTTGTTTGACAATGTCATCCCCAAGCACTCCCTGCATTTGCTGGACCGGCTCGTCCTGGTGGTTCTGGGGGCGACGCTCATCCAGGGAATCACGTCGTTCTCGCTGACTCAGCTGCTGTCGAAGGAGGCGCAGCGCCTGATTACCGAGCTACGCCAGCGGGTGCAGAAGCACATTTCGCGGCTTCCGGTCGCATTCTATGACGCGAACAAAACCGGCATGCTGGTGTCCCGCATCATGAGCGATGTGGAAGGCGTACGCAATTTGCTAGGGACCGGCCTGGTCGACTTTGCGGGTGGACTGCTAACTTCCGCCATCGCGCTTGTCCTGTTGCTTCGCATCAGTGCGGTGATGACGGCCCTTGCCTTGGGATTCTTGCTGTTCTTCGGCATCGCGCTGGCCAAAGCCTTCGGCACGATCCGGCCAATCTTCCGGGAGCGCGGCAAGATCAATGCCGAAGTGACCGGCCGGCTCACGGAATCGCTCGGCGGCGTTCGCGTCATCAAGGGTTATCACGCGGAGGAGCGCGAGGAAGCCGTCTTCGCCCACGGCGTGAAACGCCTGCTGGAAAACATCATGCGCACGCTCACCGCAACGTCGGTGATGAGCCTCTCCGCCAGCGTGCTTTTAGGCGTGGTCGGCGCGGTGGTCACGTATGTGGGCGCACGCCAGATTATGGCGGGGACTATGTCGATTGGCGGTCTCGTCTCTTTCACTGCGATGTTGGCTTTTCTAATCGCACCCATGGCGCAGGCCGTGGGAATTGGAACACAGCTCACCGAAGCTCTGGCGGGGTTGGAGCGGACTCAGGAAATTCTGCACGAGCGTCCCGAGGACGAGGACCCGAAACGCTCCGTGGTGTTGGGCGACATTCGCGGCACCGTGGAGTTTGACGACGTAAGTTTCAGCTACGATGGCGTACACGAAGTTCTGCATGATATTTCTTTCCGCGCAGAACCCGGTACCGTTACGGCGCTTGTGGGATCCTCGGGCTCAGGAAAATCAACGACCATCGGCCTGATCTCCGCCTTTTACGTACCCACGAAAGGCAAAATTCTTGTGGATGGCACGGACCTGAGCAGGGTCCGCCTCGATTCCTACCGCACACGTCTCGGGGTGGTGTTGCAGGAATCGTTTCTGTTTGATGGGACAATTCGCGAGAATGTTATGTTTTCACGTCCGGGCGCGACTGAAGAAGAATTCCTGCGGGCCTGCCGAATCGCCCGCGTGGATGAATTCGCCGAATCTTTCGCTGAGAAATATGACACTGTTGTGGGCGAGCGCGGCGTGAAGCTCTCGGGTGGCCAACGGCAGCGCATTTCGATTGCCCGCGCCATTCTCGCCGAGCCGCGCATCCTGATTCTTGATGAAGCAACTTCCAGCCTCGACTCGGAATCCGAGCAGATGATTCAGCAGGGACTTTCTTATCTCATGCAGGGGCGAACGACATTTGTAATCGCGCACCGGCTTTCAACCATACGCCGCGCTGATCAGATTCTAGTGATGGAGCAAGGGCGAATCATCGAGCGCGGCACGCACGAACAGCTCTATGAAGCGCAGGGCCGCTACTACGATCTCTACACCCGGCAGCATGGACTGGAACATAACCTCTTTCTCGCGCCGGGCGAGGGCGGCAAGCTTGAGGCGGACGGGAACGGCAGCACCGGTCCGGCACGCAACGGCGATGTCAAAACCGCCGACGCCTTGCGCGTGCTCAAGGGAGAGGTTCGCTAGCCTCATGAGCAGCACAGGCCGAAGCTCGCTGAACGGCGCTCCCGCGATTCACGCGACCCAACTTTGCCGCCATTACCGCATGGGCGAGACTCTCATCCGGGCAGTGGATGGCGTAACGCTTACCGTGGCTGCTGGCGAATTCGTCGCGCTGCTGGGCAGTTCTGGCTCGGGAAAGTCTTCGGTCTTGAATCTGGTTGCTGGCCTGGATCGTCCGACATCGGGTAGCGTGATTGTCCAGGAACGCGATCTCGCGCAACTCTCACGCGAGGAATTGGCTAAGTATCGGCTGCACACCGTTGGGATGGTTTTTCAATCGTTCAACCTGATCGCCAGCATGACGATGGCAGAAAACGTCGAATTGCCCATGCGCTTCGCCGAGGTCGATCGCGAGAAGCGTGATGGCCTCGCACGCGAAGCCCTTGCGAGAGTCGGCCTCGAAGCGCGCATGAACCACCGGCCGAGCGAACTCTCGGGCGGGGAACAACAGCGGGCCGCGCTGGCGCGTGCTCTCATCAACCGTCCTCAGTTGCTGTTAGCCGACGAGCCTACAGGTAATCTCGACAGCCACACCGGAACCGAAATTATGAATATGGTTCGCGAGTTCAACCAGAAGTTGGGAATGACAGTCGTGATGGTGACGCACGAGCGTGCTCTGGCGGAGCGCTACGCTCATCGCCTGATCTTCTTAGCGGATGGCAAACTGGTTGGTCAGGAATCGAATTCGGCCGTCGCTGCCGGTGGTCGAGAGAACGGAGCCCGACCGTGAAGCTTCCTGATCTGACCGAACTCGCCCTGCGCAATTTGCGCGAATCGGTTCTGCGAAATTCGCTGACCACCATCGGTATCTCGGTGGGCGTGGCTTCGCTGGTTGCGATGCTTTCTCTAGGAATCGGTCTGCAGCAGCTCGCTTCGCGGCGTTTGATGAAGTCGGGCTTGTTCGATACGGTCGTGGTCACTTCCCGGCGCGATCTGCGAAACTTCGGTCGCGAAGAAGAACGCAACGGGCCTGCACCCGCCGAGAGCCGAATTCTCGACGAGCCCACGCGCCGGGAGATTGAGCGTTTGCCTAACGTGCTAGAGGCGTATCCTGACATCCGCTTTATCACCGAGTTGCGCTACGAAGACAAGCCGCATTTGACGATGGTGGCGGCGCTGCCTCCATCTGCCCAATCCAACGACGCGTTCGAAGCCGTGCAGGGACATTTCTTCTCGTCTGACACGGCGCCCGAAGCGATTCTCCAGAAAGCCTTTGCTGAAGAACTCCTGGGAAAAACGCCTAAGGCCGGCGTCGACGAAACTAAAGTCGCGGAACTGGCCGCTCCGCTTCTCGGCAAGGAATTGACCATGCGCTATGCCGAGCGGGAGGCAGGTCCCACCGCGCCTTCGAAGTCTGCGAATGACAATTCCAAAGCTCCCGCGGATCAGAGTCTCGCCGGCGCGGCTTACTCCGTGATCTCGCGGGAGCAGAAGTTGAAGATTGTCGGGGTCGCCGATCTTGACCCCGAGAGTATGCGCGGGCCGACCCGGGCGCGGGTTTTTCTTCCGCTCAAGCTGGCCGAGAGTCTGCATGTGATGCAGCCCACGGACCTGCGGGAAATTTCGCGGGCGGCCACCGATGAGCCGGTTTATTCCTCAGTGAGCGTGCGCGTGAAGAATCCCAGCCAGATTCAGACGGTGGAAGACGCGGTCAAGAAAATGGGCTTCAACGCCTTCTCGATTCTTGATGCCAGCAAGAGCATCCAACAATTCTTCAAAGTCTTGGATGTGTTTCTTGGGATCTTTGGCAGCCTGGCTCTGGCGGTCGCTTTCATCGGGATCGTGAACACTCTGGTGATGGCAATCCTCGAGCGCCGCCGCGAGATTGGAATCATGAAGGCCATCGGCGCCAGCGACGGGGATGTGAAGCGGCTTTTCTTCGCCGAGGCTGGCGCCATGGGCATTCTCGGCGGCATCGTAGGAGTCGCGCTGGGTTGGGCGATCGGGCAGGTCATCAATCTGGGTACGAACATTTACCTCAAGAGCCAATCTTTTCCGCCGGAACATTTCTGGTCGGTCCCCTTGTGGCTGGTGGCATTCGCCATCGTGTTTTCTTTTTTCGTGAGTCTCGCAGCGGGTCTTTACCCGGCGGGGCGAGCGGCTCGGCTCGATCCCGTGCAGGCCTTACGCTACGAGTAAACTGAAGCGATGGATCGTTCTCTTCGCATCATCCTGCTGTTCGCCGCATTGGCGGCCTCGCTTCCAGTCCACGCGCAAAGCCGCATCGACTGCAACGCGCTGAACAGCCGGATCCTGAAACATGAGGTCCACTATTGCGTTTATCTTCCGGCCGGCTATGATGCCGGCGCAACCAAGCGTCCTGCCCAAAGCTATCCCGTGCTTTACTTCCTTCATGGCCTGGGCGACAACGAGCAAACTCTCTTCAACAGCGGAGGCTGGACGCTCCTCGACGATCTCCGTCACCAGCACAAAATCGGAGAGTTTCTCATCGTTGCGCCGGAAGGCGGACGAACTTTCTACATCAATTCTGCCGATGGCTCGGTGCGCTACAGCGATTTTTTTCTGCAGGAATTCATCCCTTTGATCGAAACCAAGTACCGCACCAGCAAGGGTCGGAGTTATCGCGCGATCAGCGGCATCTCCATGGGCGGCTATGGCGCGCTGCGTTTTGCTTTCTCGCATCCGGAAATGTTCTCGGCCGTCAGCGCGCAGAGCGCCGCGCTGATCACGGAAACTCCGCAGGAACTCGACACCGCTGCTAAATCCGGCGCTCCGATGGGAAAGTTGCTGGCGACGGTCTTCGGAAGTCCGATAGAGGTCGCACACTGGAAAGAGAATAGCCCGTTCGTTCTTGCGAACCGGAATCAAGCCGCTATGCGACACATGGCCATCTATTTCAACTGCGGTCAGGATGACAATTACGGATTCGAAAAAGGCGCTGCCGCGCTCGATGAGCAACTGCAGAAGGAAAAGATTGAGCACGAGTATCATCCCTACCCCGGCGATCACAGCCTGGGGTATTTTCTGGCTCACTTCACCGAGGTGATGGAGTTTCATTCGCGGGCATTCGGTCTTCGCTAGGTTGGCTTGCGTTTTGCATCCGACTGCCTCCCTGCACAATCCAATTTACCAATTAACAACTTGCATCATTTAGGAGAGACTTCGACATGCCATCAAGAACCCCCGTCTCCAACGATTGCATCGACCAAATCTTCCGCGAGGCACGGACCCACAATGTATGGCTTCCGCAACCAGTTTCCTCTGAGTTGCTGCGTCAAGCTTATGAACTTTCCGCTCTGGGTCCGACGAGCGCCAACACTATGCCCGCGCGCTATGTCTTCCTCACTACGGTCAAAGCCAAGGAGCGTCTTCGTCCCGCTCTCGCGCCCGGCAATCTCGAGAAAACCATGGCTGCTCCCGTCACCGTCATCATCGCCTGGGATACGGAATTTCACGAGAAGCTCCCCAAGCTCTTTCCGCAAAGAGATATGCGTTCGATGTTCCATGGGAACCCTGCACTCATTGAAGCCACGGCATTTCGAAATGGCTCCCTCGGAGGTGCTTACTTCATACTGGCTGCCCGCGCTCTTGGCCTCGATTGCGGCCCAATGTCGGGATTCGACGCCGCCAAGGTCAACGCCGAGTTTTTCCCCGATGGCAAGTGGAAAGCGAACTTTCTCTGCAATTTAGGCTACGGAGACGGGACTAAGCTTTACCCACGAAACCCGCGCCTG
>Ga0210396_10002546_pt1 | contig 18556 bp, 11 predicted proteins | sample IncBWH17OmetaG_FD_155466 | JGI IMG/M metagenome (GOLD analysis project Ga0210396, IMG submission 155466) | Forest soil microbial communities from Barre Woods Harvard Forest LTER site, Petersham, Massachusetts, United States - Inc-BW-H-17-O ... | reverse complement strand
CTCATCCTGGACCCCGTCCGCAAAGTAAGCATCATCTTTGTTCGGGCTGATGTTATCAAAGGGAAGGACGGCAATGCTTTTCTCGGTGGCTGCCGATTCAACACTTCGTTGGTTGAACAACCTCCCTCGATTTGAGGAAATGAGGGCCCACGCGATTAATGCTAGGGTCAAGCAAAAACCCGCAACTACCAGTTGGAGAACAAGTTTTCTTCCCGGTTTATTGTTTGAAATGACGGGGATTTCTTCCGCGCTCGTCGAACGCAGCTCCTCAGGCGTTAATCGTTCCCCGGAGGCAATTGCTTCCTCGATTTTTGTAAGCGCCCTCTGCAACTCAACGGGAGTTTGAAAACGCTGTCTCGGATCCTTCGCTAACAGGACTTGGAGAAAAGCGGTGATCGGCTCCGGAAGGCCCTTTAACTTTTCCATCGGCAGCCCGGAGTGCTGATGTTGGTCCATCAATTCCGCGACTGATCCGTAAAAGGGCGGGTTGCCGGAAAGCATTTCCCAGAACGTGACACCCAGTGAATATAGATCCGAGCGGATGTCCGTCCCAAGCCCGGCAAACTGTTCTGGACTAGCATAGGCGGGAGTTCCAACAAAACTCCCCATCATCGAAAGCGAATCTTCCGTGACTCCTTTCACTAAGCCCAGGTCGATTATCTTGACGTTTTCGAGTCGACTCTCTTCCCAACTCAGCATGGTATTGCCTGGCTTAATGTCGCGATGAACAAGATGCTTTTTGTGGATGGCGGTTAGCCCGGCAGCCATTTGCGCCACTATTTCAAGAGCGAGTTCGGTATCTAGCCGACCACGACGACGGATAAGGTTTCCTAAGGTTTCTCCATCCACAAATTCCATCGCATAGAAGTAATTCCCGCCGTTCTGCCCCAGATGAAATACGGTGGCTACATTGGGATGGCGGACGCTGGCTGCGGCTCGGGCTTCGCGCAAGAAGAGGGTCCGGGCGCTTTCGTTACCAACGAACTGTGCGCTAATGATCTTCAGAGCCACAGGGCACCCGAGATGGGTATCAATGGCTTTGTAGGTTGCTCCCATGCCTCCACGCCCGAGCTCGAAAGGCTTCCCGTCTTCATCTTTAAGAACCTGATAATGATCAAAACGGAGTTCGGACCAGGTGTCTGAAACTGAATCGATGGCAGGTTCTTGAGCGCCGCGCAGAGCGCAGACCGGGCAGTATGGACTGTCGCCCGGAACCACCGAACCGCAAACCGAGCAGGTCCGTTTGCTTTGCAATGTCGCCACTGGATGTGCCTAGGAGGCAGAATCTTACGCTATTTAACTCTGATTGCTTACTGAAAAATCGGTGGCTTTATCCTCGGTGGCGTTTTCAACGGTCTGCTAAGCTCCTCGATAGAACTTGGGTTCTTGCATCTTGTACCTTTTTCGTTTTCGCCGGCACCCTTGCCTGACATAGCCTCCCGGCTTGCCCGACGCAGCTCCTGGAGTTTCTAACGCCCAGGGCGAAGTCGGGAGTCTGAGACGCGGGGCGAAGTCTGTCTGGTTGTAGGTGCGACTGTCGTGAGGTACACAGGAAATTGAGGTAGAAAGTTTCAGCCGCCGATGAAAACAAGGCTGCCGGCCAGCTAAATCAGGTAAAGAACCGGACCTGGTCGCAAAGGATCATGGTTCATCAGCTAGGAAACGGCCGGCGGCCAGTAAGAAGGTAATTCCGAACGGTATGGCAAACTGTCTTGTGCGCCGGGCCGTGAAAGGCTGAATGCCATGGCCTCGGCGCCCGCGCGTGCGGCGTGGGCGAGGTCACCGGTCATCGTGAGCGTGATGCTCGCCCATGCCACTAAGCATTCCGCCGCGCCGGCAACATGGAGAAATTTTCCGTAAGGTATCGGTTGTCGACCACGCCGGATACCATCAGAAAAAATCAACGAATCGAACTTCTGTCTTACGATCACTTGCGTCGCTCCGCGTCTGTGTAGTTCGAGCACGGCAGCCTGCAGATTATCTTGGCGGGTCAAAGCGAGCGCCTCAAAATCATCCAACACTACCAAGAAATAGTTACCGCTCGGAAGAACCGTCGACGCATCAACGGGGGCCGCATGCACTACCAGGCGTTTGTGCCAGTATTGGCATAGGCGGAAAACCTCTAACAAGGCCTCATTCCCGATCTCGAACACGGTGAAGATCAGGTCCGCTTCACGAATTGCCGCTTCGGCTTGTCTCACCAAGCTTGCCGAAAATTGGTTGTTTGCCGAGTTCGCAACCAGCGCAGCGTGCGCACCAGCTCTCCGTTCGTGAAAGACAAGGCACAAGCCGGTCTTTGAGTAGGGCAATTCGACAAAATTGGAGATGTCGATCCCTTCATGTTCTAACCGACTCAGCGCCATTTTCCCAAATGAGTCCGGCCCATGTGCGCCGACGAACATGACCTCGCAACCGGCTCGGGCGGCGGCCACCGCGCAGTTAGCTCCTCGGCCTCCACAAAACATTTCAGAATTGCCGCCCATCAGGGTCTCGCCCCTAGCCGGAATCCGGTCACACCAAATGATCAGATCGGTGTTGTAACTCCCGACAACGACTAAGCCAGGCATCGAGGACCTTTCTCCAGAAGCCATTGGTATACCTCCAAAAAGCTGCTTTCTGGACGAATGGTCTATTTACCCAAATCCGCCTCAGGCGCAATGAAAGAACCAGATGGTGAACCCTGCACAAACATGGTGTTTCTACTTAGCATGGATTTTAAGTTGCCACCTGGGTTCGTCAGCCGTTTTCCCTTTGAATTACCATTCCCCTTCGTTAACCTAAATTCCTAACAGGACCCGTACGTGAAGCCTGACCATAGCTCCGCGGTCGGCAGGTCTGACCAGTTTCGCACCACTCGATGGAGCGTTGTGCTCCTTTCCGCCCAGAGCCAGGTATCAGGCTCTAAAGACGCGTTGGCCGAGCTTTGTAAGCTCTATTGGTACCCCCTTTACGGCCATATCCGGCGCTATGGGTTTTCTCCGCATGACGCACAGGACCTGACCCAAGGCTTTTTCCTTGATCTGCTTGAGCACAAAGCATTGACGCGCGTAGATCAGCAAAGAGGCAAATTCCGCTCGTTTTTGATAGCGTCCCTTAAGAACTTCCTTTCAAATGAAGCGCAGAAGGCGCGGAGCCTGAAACGAGGCGGCCAAGTCCAATTTGTTGATTTGGACGTTAGTGAAGCCGAGGATCGTTATGGCAAGGAAGAACCAGCTGAGGGCCTGACTCCAGAGAAGATCTTCGATGCGCGGTGGGCCCTGGCCCTGCTTAGTGAAGCAAAAAGGCGCTTGAGGCAGGAATACGTCGACAACGGTAAAACCGCGATGTTTGAGGTCCTCAAGGGTTTCGTGGACCCAGTCACCACTAATACCCTTCCATCGTATGAAGAAGTGGCCAAGCAACTCAACCTGAGCGTGGCCGCGGTGAAAACGTTGATCCATCGCCTGAGAAAACGTAACACGGCAATCGTGCGAGAGGAGATCATGCGTACGGTTTCAGATCCCGCGGATGTCGAAGCGGAAAGTCGCGAGCTGTGTGCGGCTTTAATCTCTGCCGAAGGCAGGATTCAGGGTTGAACGGCGTGACCAGTTAACTGGTCCGCAATCAATCGCGAAGCCGTGGGCGCTGCTTCGAATCCGCCATGAAATGGCGCAACAGAATAGTCCAGGCTTTAGCCCTGGGTTAACGTTAAAACCGTGGTGCCCTGAAAGTTGCACCACAACGGGCGTCATCGATCAAATCCACGCGCCGATTCATGGCGATCTAACGATCGCGCCCGCATCTTGGTACTCCAAAGCTCCAGTACCCCATCACTCTGGCTCCCGGCGCGCGACGATCCGACTTCGCCGAGGAAATCTGAAAACGCACGTAAGACCGGAGCCTACGTCGGACAAGCTGTGCGCCCGCCCATGACCCCTCCTTTTTCCGTTGCCTCCGCTTACTCCCGGCCACATCCTTGTTTGCTGATCCCCTTCCCATGCTGAATCCGAAACGAACGGTTGCAGAACTCAAAGAGCTCCGCGCATTAACGGCGGACGAAAATGGAGCCCAACGCGTGGCTTTTACTGAAACCTGGAGTCGCGCCCGAGGCTGGTTCCGGGAAAGACTGCAGGCGTTGCCGGTCGAGGTTCACTCCGATCCCGCCGGCAATGTCTGGGCCACACTCAACGGAAAATCTGAGCGGTCGTTGTTGATCGGTGGTCATATCGATTCTGTTCCGAACGGCGGCTGGTTGGATGGTTGCCTCAACTTGCTGGCAGGCGTTGAGATCCTGAGACGAATCAATGAGCAGCATAGTGGTAAACCTCCGGTCACCGTCAGGTTGGTCGACTGGGCGGACGAAGAAGGTGCACGATTCGGTAAAAGCTTATTCGGATCTTCTGCCTGTTCCGGAAATCTCGATCTGGAAGAGGCCCGTGCTCTGGTCGACAAGGACGGTGTTCGCCTGCCGGACGCATTGAAAAAGGTGGGGATCGATCTAGATCGAGCGAAAGAGAGCGGCGAGGAATTGAAAAACGCCGCCGCCTATATCGAATTGCACATCGAGCAGGGACCGGTACTTCTGGATCTGGGTCTGCCGCTGGGGGCGGTTCTGGGTACCTTCGGTGTCGAACGGCACGCCATCACTTTCCACGGGCAGGCTGCACACTCGGGCAGTACCCCGATGAACGTCCGCAAAGACGCTTTTCTAGCTGCGGCGAAAATGAGTCCTGAGATTTATCGGATCGCAGCGGTCCACGGCGGGGTTTGCACAATCGGTTCCTGCACCACAAAACCGGGTATCGTGACCAGCGTTGTCGAGGACTGCCGTATCACACTCGATCAACGCCATCTGGACGCCGTGGGATTGTCGAAATTGTTGGCAGAGGCGAAGCAGGCCAGCCAGAAGTTCGCCCAGGCAGGAAATGTTCGCGTCGACTGGGAACGCATCTGGCAAATTGAGCCGATCTTATTTGATCCTCACTTAATCGACCTATGCAGTGAGGCCATCGAGGAAACATGCAGCAAAACGCACCGCCTTCCGTCAGGCCCGCTCCACGACGCCGCAGAAGTCGCCCGGGCCGGTGTTCCGACCGTCATGATGTTCGTGCAAAGCCTTTACGGTATCAGCCACAATAAAATCGAGGACACCAAAGAAGAACACTTGGAACTTTGCGTCACCGCTTTCGACAAACTAGCGGAGAAGACCATGCAGCGCTTCGCCTGACTCAACCAAAAAAAATCTCACGCAAAGGCGCAAAGGTTAAGACCAAAACAGGAATGGCCGCAAAAAGGCCAAAGAGCGCAAAAAGGAGGAATCGGGACGCCCCGAGCAGGTCGCGTATTTACCTTTCACTTTTCACCTCTCACCTTTCACCCTCTTCCCTTTGCGCCTTTGCGTGAGATTTTGTCTTTGTTGCGGCTTTGCTGCTTCCCGTAATCTGCGGATCTTATTTTGGATTTATGAAAACGCCCGAGTTACCCCCATTTGACTACACACCCAAGCCTTACACGGGTCCGTCCGCTGAGGAAGTGTTCGCTCTCAGGAAGCAGTTCCTGAGTCCGGCGCTGTTTCTTTATTACCAGAAACCGATGATGATCGTTGAAGGCAAAGGGCAATATTTATTCGATGAGAAAGGCCGGCGTTATTTGGACGGCATCGCGGGGATCGCCACGGTCATCGTCGGGCATTGTCATCCGGACGTGGTGGCGGCAGCCAACTGCCAGAATGAGACACTCCACCATGCTACGACCATCTATTTGCACCCGAACATTGCCGAATATGGACGCGATCTCGCCGCGAAAATGCCGGGCGATCTCAAGGTCTGTTACTTCGTCAATTCCGGTTCGGAAGCCAACGATTTAGCAATCTTGATGGCGCGAGCTTTTACCGGGAACTATGATTTCATCGCGCTCCGGAATGGTTATCACGGCGGTAACGCCAGCGGGATGGCGTTAACTGCGCATCGGACCTGGAAGTTCAATGTTCCGCATAGTTTCGGCGTTCATCACGCCATTGCTCCCTACCCCTACCGCGGACCCTACGGCCCGGATTATCCTGATGCCGGTAAAGCGTATGCGGACGACGTGTTCAATTTGATCGATTACGCAACGCCCGGTAGGGTCGCCGGATTTATTGCCGAATCAATTCAAGGAGTCGGTGGGACCGTGATGTTCCCGGATGGCTATCTCAAGCATGTCTATCAGCATGTGCGAGCCGCAGGCGGTGTCTGCATCGCTGACGAAGTGCAAACCGGTTTCGGCCGTACCGGCGAGACCTATTGGGGATTTGAAAGCCAAGGTGTGATCCCTGACATCGTAACCATGGCGAAAGGGATCGGAAACGGTACCCCTCTGGCTGCGGTGGTAACCACGCCGGCAATTGCGAAGAGCCTTGCCGAACGCATCCATTTTAATACGTTCGGAGGAAACCCGGTCGTTTGTGCGCAGGGTCGTGCGGTGCTGCAGGTCATCGATCGCGAGAAACTGCAGCAGAACGCCCTCGAAGTAGGAAATCACCTCATCCGTGGCTTTAATGAACTAGCCAAGAAACATGATCTGATCGGTGACGTTCGCGGCAAAGGATTGATGCTCGGCGTTGAGCTGGTAAAAGACCGGAAAACCAAGCAGCCCGCAAAAGAGGAGTGCGCGCGTGTCCATGAACTGACCCGCGATTTAGGATTACTCGTCGGTAAAGGCGGTCTCTATGGGAACACGCTTCGAATCAAACCGCCTTTGTGCATCACTAACGCGGATGCCGATTTTATGATCGACGTTCTCGATGCGGCTCTGACCGGGGTCTAACCGAGCGAGGTGGGTGAGTCCCTGTATCCTAGTTGTTCGGTCGCCAGAATTGCGTTCTCGCGCCGGGATCTGTAGGACTTATCCCGAAGGGATTATAGGACTCAGCCTGGGGTTTTAACACCAGGTGCCGATAAAAACAACGCCCCCGCCCTGAAGGGGCGGTAGGACCGTAACTCAGGTGTGCCGAGGTTGAGCAAACGAACCGCCGATCGCAAATATCTTCCGCCCCTTCAGGGCGGGTCGTTGTTTGGATCTATACCCGGGGTTAAAACCAGGTTAAAACCCCGGGCTGAGTCCTGTAATCCCTTCGGGATAAATGTCACAGGTCCCTTCGGGACGGAAGACTGTCATCACTTCAATTGCAATCTATGAGCGCTACCATCGCAGCACGCCTCGATCGACTACCGATCTCTCCGACCATTCTCAAAATGGTCACGCTGATCTCGCTGGGCGGCTTCTTCGAGTTTTACGATATTTTCCTGACTGCCTACATCGCGCCCGGACTTTACAAGAGCGGTCTATTTAGTCCAGCTAGCAGTAATGTTTTTGGATCAGATAACATTGCCACCTTTATCGCGGTTTTCTTTGCCGGGCTCTTGGTTGGCACTCTCTTTTTGAGCCGGATAGCGGACCGCTTTGGCCGAAGGGCGATCTTCAACTTCTCGCTGGTATGGTACTCGATTTGTACGATCGCCATGGCCTTCCAAGCCAGTTCAGCAGCAATTCTTTGTTTCCGATTCGCGGCCGGTATTGGGATTGGAATCGAACTCGTGGTCATTGACACCTATCTGTCCGAGCTAGTTCCCAAGACGTCCCGCGGTAGAGCGTTTGCCTTTAACCAACTCTTGAGTTTTTCCGCTATCCCGGTAGTAGCGCTCCTATCGCTTTTCTTGGTTCCGCGTAGCTTCTTGGGGATTGACGGTTGGCGTTGGGTGGCGCTGATCGGCTCCACGGGCGCTTTTCTCGTTTTCATTGCCCGGCGCAATCTTCCCGAATCACCCCGCTGGCTTGAGCAATCCGGTCGTCATCAGGAAGCGGACCGGACAATGACAAAAATTGAAGAAAGGGTACACCACGAGACCGGTGGAAAGCTGGCCCACGCTGCCAATACTTCAGGAGCAAAATCCCTCGCTCAAGAAGATCCGGCGACAGCTTGTCCGCCGAAACTTTCGCCTGATGCTCAAGTCGGCCTCGCGAGCGAGGCGCGCTCCACAACAGGGAACGTCCGCGAAGGCGGAAGGACGATTACGAAGCCGCGGGTGGCTTTTAGAGAAATCTGGCAACCGCCCTATCGCCGGCGCACGATCATGCTGGCGATCTTCAATCTCTGCCAGACCATCGGGTTCTACGGATTCGCTAACTGGGTGCCTACGTTCCTGATATCAAAAGGGATTACGATTACTAAGTCACTTGAGTACAGCTTAATCATTGCTTTCGCTAATCCGATTGCGCCGTTGATAGGGCACCTGTTTGCCGAAAAAATCGAACGCAAATGGCAGATCGTCTGGTCCGCACTGGGAATCGCCGTGTTTGGGCTATGTTTCTCGGAACAAACGTCGCTACTGGGCGTTGTGACTTTTGGCGTACTGGTCACGCTTAGCGCGAACTTCATGTCATTTTCCTTTCACGCCTATCAGGCAGAGCTGTACCCCACTCACATCCGAGCTCAAGGAGTCGGCTTCGTTTATTCCTGGAGCCGGTTCGGCGGCATAATCGGAAGCTTCGTGATTGCTGCCGTCCTTAAAGAGTACGGGTCAATCGGAGCGTTCAGCTTCATCGCTTTCTGTATGATTATCGTCGCAACTGTCATCAGCGGGTTTGGACCGCGTACGAACTCTCTCAGCCTGGAAGAGATCAGCGCGGAGTTTTAAGTTCTAGGTTTTAGGTTTTAGGTTGAACCAGAACTGAATGACAAACGATAGCAAAGTCGACTATCAATTAATCTGGATTGAACTTAGAACCTCGAACCTAGAACTTAACTTCGCTCAGGCTGGTCAGGGAGAACTCACGTCGATAGCTGGTGGGCGCCATCTTCAGATGGCGATGAAACAGACGAGAGAAATAGAATTGATCCGCAAACCCGATTTCTCTGGCGACCTCTTGGATGGAGAGATCGGTCGTTTTTAGGAGTTCGCAGGCACGATGGATTTTGAGACGCGCGAGATAGCGTATCGGTGCGAGATTGGTTTGGCGTCGAAAAATCAGACTGAAATGAGCCTCGGACCAACCTGCTGAATGGGCGCAATCTTTCAGCGTGATTGGCCGCGACAGGTTTTCGCGCATGTAGTGTATCGAACGCAAAATTCGATCCTCGGCCATTCGCCGGCGGAGCCCAGGCAATTTTTGATGAATCCGGCACAGGCCCAGCAAGTGGCTCAGCGAAGTAGAGAGCCCGAGCAGATCGCGATCGGTATAACCACTCAAAACGTAACGATAGGTCTCTTCGAATGCATCGATGACCAGGGCGAGATCACCGATCCAGAACCTGGGTTCAGTCAGGGTGACATTAAGGGCCGATGCGTAAGCGGAAGCGGCGCCCCCAACAAAATGAACCCACAAGATTGTCCATGGTTGTTCCTGGTCCGCCTGATAACGATGATAGGTTTCCGGCGGTAGTACGATCCCGTGTCCTTTCTCCAGTTGCCAAGTTTTTGCACCCACTCTACACGTGCCAAGACCGGCAAGGCAGATGATCAAGATGTGTTGCGCAGTTCCATGGCGCCTCTCTACAAAGTGGTATTTCGCCTGGTTGAATCCTCCAATATGGGTGGGGAATAGCAGTTCACAGACCGGCAATCGCAGGGCATGGCCGACTATTTGCGGGGGCAGCACTACTAGACGCTGGCCGGGAAAACCTTCTCGGATCCGGAGACCACGCATGCAACCGATATAATAAGAAAATCCATCTCTTTCCAGGGATCTTCTATGGGAGACAACCAATTCCTGCGCTAGTCAGTTAGGCGTGAAGTCAATCCGCGCCCCCAGCACGTTCGACGTTCTACGTTCAGATTTTTCGCCATGAGCTCTGTTAATGAGTTAGTCCAGGCCGACGAAATCACCGTCGAATATCCGACCTATGCGGTGGGAGAGCCGGAAAAGCATCCCCTATTTTTTGAGAAGCGCGTTTATCAAGGATCGAACGGAAAGGTATATCCGCTTCCGTTTATTGATAAAGTCTTCGACGAGCCTGAGCTGCGCAGGTATCAGGCAATTCGGTTGGAGAACCGGTTTGTTCGCGTGTTGATCCTTCCTGACTTTGGCGGACGTATTCACGCGATCCAGGATAAAACCAATCACGATTACGATATCATTTATCATCAAAAGGTGATCAAGCCGGCGCTAGTCGGCCTGGCTGGCCCGTGGATATCCGGAGGCATCGAATTTAATTGGCCACAGCATCATCGGCCCGGAACCTTCATGCCGGTTGATTGGACGATTGAACGTGGCGAGGACGGCTCAGCCACGGCCTGGATGTCTGAGCACGACCCGTTGGGCCGCCTTAAAGGAATGCATGGGTTACGGCTAACGCCGGAATCCGCTTTGGTTGAGCTTAGGGTCCGGTTGTTTAACCGAACACCTTATCTGCAAACATTTCTGTGGTGGGCGAATGCAGCGGTCAAGACCCATGAAGATTATCGGAGCTTCTTCCCCCCGGATGTGCACTCGGTTGCGGATCACGCCAAGCGTGCGATCACCTCATTCCCGATCGCCTCGGGCCAGTATTACGGTATCGATTATGACCGGCGGCCGGGCGCGAATAATCTAACTTCGTACAAAGACATCCCGGTTCCTACGAGTTACATGGTGGTCGATTCCGCCTATGGATTCTTGGGCGGTTTCGATTACCAAGCCAACGGCGGGTTCGTTTATGTAGCGGACCCATTGATTGCACCCGGTAAGAAACAATGGACTTGGGGTCATGCCCCCTTTGGTCGCGCCTGGGACCGCGAACTCTGCGACGACGGCGCGCCTTACTTGGAATTGATGGGCGGCGTTTACACGGATAACCAACCTGACTTCAGTTACCTGCATCCGTACGAGACGAAGACTTTCTCGCAATTCTGGTGGCCTATCCAAGGGATCGGCCCGGTGGTGAACGCAAATCGTAACGCAGCCATCCGGTTCACTTCGATCGGCAGCAATGTCTGGGAGATCGGCTTAGCCGCACCCCGCAGTATCGCGAACGGCCATCTCGTTATCGAAGACGCCGCCGGCTCAAGCAAAGAACTGGCTGTATTGAATCTTGAGCCGGGCCAATACTGGCGGGTCGAATTCACGCCACCATCAGGGGTTAAGGTTCAGCGCATCAAGCTGGTCGATCAAAACGGGCGCGAGCTCTTGAGTTATAAACCGGAGCAGGGACGTCCACCGGCTTCATTGCCGGAGGCTGCCAAAGAACCAAAGAGACCCAGCGAAATCTCCTCCAACGATCAGTTATTCCTCGTCGGGGAACACTTGGAACAATACCGTCACCCGACCCGTGATCCCCAACCATACTGGCAAGAAGCCGTGAAACGGGATCCAGGCGACTATCGAAGCCGGATTGCGCTGGCTCGCAGATGTATCGCCCGGTTCGAGTTCCAAGAGGCGGTGAACCATCTGTCACAGGCGGTCGAGCGCCTGAGCGAGCGGCACCCGAATCCGATCACAGGCGAGGCGCATTATTACTTGGGACTTGCTCTACGTTTCCTGAGCGAGGATGACCCGGCCGAAAAAGCCTTCGGCAAAGCGAGCTGGGATCAGGCTTGGTTCTGCGCGTCCAAGTACGAGCTTGCGCTCCTGGGTTGCCGGCGCGGCGATTTCGCCGGGGCTCTCGATCATCTCCAAGCCGCGGGACCAGAGATTCTTCAGAATAATCTCGCGGCAGTGCTGCTGGCGATCAGTGCCCAAGCCTGTTCCGCCACGAAGGACGGGCAAGCGGATGAGAACAACTCTGACAATATTCTGAAGGAAATCCTTTTCCGGGATCCGCTAGATCATTGGGCAAATTACGAAACAGCTAGACGACAACAGGACTTTTCAACCTTTCTCCGGCAATGCCGCAACGATGCGCAGACCATTCTGGACCTCGCCTTCAACTACCTTGAGGCGGGGTTGTATCAAAGAGCCATCGAACTGCTAGAGCTGCACAAAGCTTCGCCCGTGCCGGAATCGGTAACACCAAACCCTGGGGTTAAGACCGTGATGGTGGATTTCCTGCTTGCCTGGCTCTATGGCCAGTTTGAGGAGCCTGAATTGTCGACTGCCTGTTTAAAGCGTGCCCAAGAAGTCGGCCCAGATTTTCTCTTCCCATCCCGTGCACACGAGGCCCAGATCTTAGAATGGGCAATCACCCAACCCGGCTCCAGACGCAACGCGGCTTATGGCTTAGGCAACCTCTACTATGACCGGCGGCGCCACACGGAGGCGATTAAAATCTGGGAATTGGGCGTACAGGACGATCCTCTTTTTGCGCCATTGTACCGCAATCTGGGCCTCGCTTACTGGAACCAACAGAGTGACCCCAAAAAAGCGCGCCAGGCCTACGAACGCGCGATCGAGCTCGCTCCAGACGATGCCCGGCTCGCTTACGAATATGACCAGTTACGCCGAAAACTAAATGATGCTCCCGGTATTCGGCTAGCTGCCTTGGAGAAGAACTTGGGACCCGTGCTAAGTCGAGACAACTTCTGCGTCGAATATCTTTCCTTACTGAATCTCCAAGAACAGCACAAACGCGCCTTAGAACTACTGACAACTCGTCGCTTTCATCCGTGGGAAGGAGGCGAAGGAAAAGTACTCGCGCAATACCGCATCGCGCAAATTGGAATCGGAAGGAAAGAGCTGGAAAGTGAAAACCCGGCGGCAGCGCTTGAACATTTCAACGCAGCTAGTCAGCCGCCGCCTAACCTGGGCGAAGAGTTTCATTATCTGCAGGCGCGCTCAGATCTTAACTACTGGAAAGGTCAAGCTCTGCAGATGCTCGGCCACCGGGAAGAAGCGGAAGCCACCTATAAAGCCAGCGCCAGTGAAGCTCAAGATTTTAACGAGATGGCGGTAACTTCCTATTCAGCCTTCACCTACTATCGCGGTCTCTCGCTTCGAGCCTTAGGGCGCGAATCCGAAGCTGACCAATTGTTTGCTAGTCTTCGAAAACGCGGCCGGGAGCTCCAGCAGCTTCCGGGAACAATCGACTATTTTGCCACTTCCCTCCCTAATATGCTGGTTTTCGAAGAGGATCTGACCGAGCGAAACCGATTGGACGGGCAATTCCTTGAGGGCCTAGCCTTGCTCGCACAGGGAGATTCGGCCGCCGCGAAAACACTTTTTACTCAGGTCCTACACTCAGATACCTCTCACTATCCAGCCACAGACCAGCTTCGATCGATCGGTAGGGATGAGCTCCCACCTATCCGTCAACGCACCCTTTAAGTATTACCCCCCAACCCCCACCCCCAAACCAAATATCATGAAGACCCTTGTTTATCTCCTCAAATACTGCACCATCGTCGGTGTAGGATTTCTATCCTTCCAAACGACCGTTCGCGCAGAAGACGTTAAGATCGGGTTCGTTGTGAAACAGCCGGAAGAGCCCTGGTTTCAGGACGAATGGCGCTTCGCCGATCAAGCCGCGAAAGAAAAGAACTTCACTGTGGTCAAGATCGGTGCGGAAAACGGGGAGAAAGTAATGAGCGCGATTGATAACCTGGCTTCACAACAGGCTCAAGGATTCATCATTTGCGTGCCGGACGTGAAGCTGGGGCCTGCCGTGGTAGCGAAGGCCACGGCTGATCATCTGAAATTGATGACCGTGGACGACCAACTAGTGGACGGCAAAGGGAACCCGATCTCGACGGTGCCGCACATGGGGATTTCGGCTCATGAGATCGGCAAACAAGTTGGCCAAGCCATGGTCGACGAGATAAAGAAACGCGGTTGGAATATGCAGGATGTCGGCGCAATTCGAGTCACGTACGAGCAATTGCCAACCGCTCACGATCGAGTAACCGGCGCAACCGAGGTCCTATTAGCGGCGGGGTTCCCGCAAGCTAACATTATTGATGCTCCTCAAGCCAAAACCGATACGGAGAATGCATTCAATGCCGCGAACATCGCTCTAACCAAAAATCCGCGCTTCCAGAAGTGGGTCTCTTTTGGACTAAACGACGAGGCTGTACTCGGAGTAGTCCGCGCGGCTGAAGGAAGAGGTTTTGGTGCCGACCAAATGATTGGGGTCGGAATTGGAGGTGCTCAATCTGCTATCAACGAATTTAACAAACCCAATCCCACCGGCTTCTTCGGTACCGTTTTGATCAGCCCCAAACGTCACGGATACGAGACCTCGTCCCTCATGTACAACTGGATCACTCAGAATCAAGAACCGCCAAAACTAACACTGACCAGCGGGAAACTGATGAACCGGGAAAATTTGAAAGAGATCCGCCAAGAGTTCGGCCTCTAAAGAGTTATAGGTTTTAGGTTACAAGTTGTAAGTTTTAGGTTGGAGGTCTAAAGCAACGCATTTGCAAGTCATAATAGCCTGGCAGGCTGTTGAAAAACGGCTCCGTACGAGCCAGCTCTTTATAGATGGAGACAGAAAAATGGTGCCAGCTCCGTAGGAGCGAAATCTTGGTTGCGAACCACCTCTATGCCGCTCCTAACGGAGCTGATGGCCTTTAGCCTACTGTACCTATAAATATGTTGCTCCTACGGAGCTGGTCGTCTGCTCCACTAAATCCGGCGCCGAGAGTCATCTTTCGTTTTCAACAGCCCGCTAAGGTTATTCTCGCTTTCGGTGCGAAATACCAGAAACCTAAAACTTAAAACCTGAAACTTATAACTTGTAACTAATGACCCTGCACCTGAATGAAATCACCAAGCGCTTCCCGGGGGTGCGTGCACTCGATCGAGTTACGCTTTCGGCGGAACCGGGGAGCGTACATGCCTTGATTGGCGAGAACGGTGCGGGGAAATCGACCTTACTAAAGATTCTCGGCGGGATCTATCAGCCGGATAGTGGCAGCCTGATCGTCGATGGGGCGGAACGCCAGTTTGTCTCAGCGGCTAGTTCAATCGCGGCCGGTATCGCGATCATTCATCAGGAACTGCATTACGTGCCGAATTTGACCATCGCTGAGAATCTCTTGCTGGGCCATCTACCGCATCATTACGGTTACTTTCGCAGACGGGACGCGATTCGTACTGCGGACGCACATCTGCGGAGAATGGGTGTGGAACTGAATCCGCGCGCTAAGCTCAAAACTTTATCCATCGCTGAACGACAAATGGTGGAGATTTGCAAAGCCCTCATCCGGGAAGCTCAAATCATTGCTCTCGATGAACCGACTAGCAGTCTTTCCCATCATGAAACGGAGATCTTGTTTCGGCTGGTTAAAGATCTGCGCAGGCAAGGTAAAATCCTGATCTATGTGTCTCATCGCCTTGACGAAATTTTTGAATTGTGCGACGCCTGTACCGTTCTCCGGGACGGTCACACCGTTGCGACCCATAGAACCTTCACCGGCATTAGTCGCCCTCAGTTAGTGGAAGAGATGGTCGGCCGCAAAATCGATGATATCTACAACTATCGTTCCCGTTCGCTGGGATCCACCCGCCTCGAAGTCACTGGCGTAACTGGTAAACAGATGACCAGGCCGGCGACTTTTTCTGTGTGCGCGGGTGAAGTCGTCGGATTTTTTGGTCTGGTTGGTTCAGGACGTAGCGAACTCATGCATTTGATTTTCGGCGCAGCTCAAACGCGGTCCGGTTCAGTAAAAATTGACGGAAAACCTATCCGTGCTCGCCACCCGATTGACGCGATTCGCCGGGGTATAGCCTTTTGTCCAGAAGACCGTAAAGAGAGCGGTATCATCCCGATCCGGTCTGTGAGTGAAAACATCAATTTGACCACCCGGCAGAGGGCAGGACTGCGCGGCTTTTTTATCGATTTCTCTCGCGAATTCAGTGTGGCCGATCGTTTTATTCAGCGGTTGGGTATCAAGACTCCAAATCGGCGCCAAAAGATCCGGTTTCTTTCCGGCGGTAACCAGCAAAAAGTGATCTTGGCCAGATGGCTTAACCTAACCGACGTGCGCGTCGTGATCATGGATGAACCCACGCGCGGAATCGATGTCGGGGCAAAGCATGAAATCTATAATCTCATCTTTGAACTGGCTGAGCGCGGCTGCGCGGTGATCGTGGTATCGAGTGAATTACCTGAGTTGATTGGGATTGCAGATCGAATACTGGTTATGCGGGACAGAGCGATAACCGCCGAGATTGCTCGACAAGATTTCTCCGAGCAGCTTGTGCTTAGTCTGGCGCTGCCTGATGAACAGGCGGCCTGAAATTCATTGTGAAAACCGATACCAGCTCAGAGCCTAAAGTTGGTTCCCCGCCGCAGCGCTCCGATTCCCCGTGGCGACAGGTTCTGGCCTTTCTGCTGGAATACAACCTCGTTGTCATATTTCTCGTCATCTTTGTCGCGCTGGCATTTTCCGTCCGATACTTTTTCACCGTCCAAAACATGCTGGGGCTGGCGCTATCGGTGTCGCAGATCGGGATGGTTGCCTGCACAATGATGTTCTGTTTGGCGTCACGAGATTTCGATCTATCGGTTGGATCGATTGTCGCGTTCGCGGGTGTGCTGAGCGCCATGGTCATCAATATCACCGACAATTTATGGGCGGGAGTGGCCGCGGCCCTATTGTGCGGAGCGATCATCGGCTTCGTGAACGGCGTCATCATCGCTTATCTTCGCATCAACGCACTGATCACTACCTTGGCTACCATGGAGATGGTGAGAGGCTTGGCATTTATCGCGTCCCACGGTCAGGCGGTAGGTGTAAGTAATGCTGATTTTATCTATTTCGCCGGCAGTTCTTTCCTCGGGATATCAATGCCCATCTGGATGACGCTGGCTTGCTTTATCGTATTTGGGTTTTTATTGAACTCCACGGTGTACGGACGTAACACGTTGGCTATTGGCGGTAATCCAGAAGCAGGGCGTTTGGCCGGAATTCACGTGGAACGAATGCGGGTTGTCATCTTTCTCGTGCAAGGAGTCATCGCCGGATTGGCCGGCGTCATTTTGGCCTCACGGATTACGAGCGGGCAACCGAACTCTGCGCAAGGATTCGAACTGAATGTCATTTCCGCCTGTGTACTCGGCGGCGTTTCGCTAAAGGGCGGCAGTGCCACAATATCCGGCGTGATCGTCGGTGTGTGCATCCTGGGTACAGCAGAAAATGTCATGAACCTGCTGAATATTGATGCCTTTTATCAATACCTGGTGCGGGGAGCGATTTTGCTGGCGGCCGTCGTGGTCGATCAACAACGGACGCGGGGTGAATGAGGGGGCGACGCGCTAGAGGCTCGTCACCGAATAGCAAATGTGGCTGTGGCCTTAGGGACGCCAATTAGTTACGAAACGTGACTGTCCCGTAGGGACCAATGATCGTAGCCAGGCAGTTTACCTGCCTGGATTTGGCAAAAGCAGCGTGCCGTCCCGCAGGGTACGGTATGATTCGCGGCACAGGTTTTTTTCGGCCGCACCCAATCGGTACGCCCGGAGACCGCGGATCACACCGTGCCCTACGGGACGGCTTCTTCGCTTACGCATTCCAAGGCAATAAATTGCCTGGCTACGATCATTCATTCCCTTCGGGACATTTCGACGCTTAAACCATCCGGTTCTTGTTGTCCTAGCTTCTAAGGATAGGAATACTGCAGATCGATGCAGTCGAGTTCGGCGAATCCTACCGCTAGACCAAACGATGGGTCCCCTTTAGCCAGGCGGATCAGGTTAACTCCGCTCTGCAACTGAATGTCCATGCTATTTATTCCAAATAAACCCCACCCTTCGGTCACCGGATAGGTGACAAAAGTGAACGGTCCACCATTAATTGAAAGGCCTTGCTGCGAGTTCGCACCTGTTCCGTTGGTATAGTGGATATTCAAATGATAGGTCCCAGCCACAGGTGCATTTACGGTAAACTCGACATAACTGTCCTCGTTATTGATCTGGGCCACATAGGCGTTGTTGGAGGCATACGTGGCAGTAAAATTATCGGGATCGCAGATCGTAATATTCGCGTCGCTCACCGTGGCTAGCTCCGCCTCACATCTGATTAGGTACGGTTTCACATCGATGTAATCGAGGCCTACGGTACCAGATTTGATTGTCTGGCCGGAGTTACTTAACACGATCAGGTTGAGTCCAGCCGTTAGTTCCACCGTGGCGGATCCGGTCGCGAAGATGTCGGGGGCCGGAGTTTGCTGATAAGTTACAGGGAGATTCGTTCTGGAATTAACCGACAGATTGCCGACCACCGGTGCACCCGTGCTATTCGAATAACGGATCGAAAGGTTGTATGGTCCGGCCGATGGGACGTATACCGAGAAAGCGACATTACTTCCCTTTTGGTTTAGCCCGGTCACGTATTTACCGTCCGATGCATCGACGGTCTCAGCGACCTTGGTGCCTTTTAGCCGGGTAGCTTCTGCATCGTAGCGATATCTTGGATTAGCCGCACTACTTGAGGCGCTGACAATCAGGTCATAAGCGGTCGCATCCAACATGTCATTTACCGGAACGACGATCTGGCCGCCATTAACCGGATAGTCGCCCTCGAAAAGGAACGCTGGCTGGGCAGACGCCCCATCTGTGCCCGTGAAAGCGGTTGAGAAGACCTGAACATGGGCCTTTCCTCCGTGAACGGCCGCAGCCGGCAATTGTGAAATCGCGACCAGGGTGTCACCAGTGGCGCCGCCGATAAGTATCCGCGCTATGCCG
>Ga0210396_10002541_pt1 | contig 18590 bp, 15 predicted proteins | sample IncBWH17OmetaG_FD_155466 | JGI IMG/M metagenome (GOLD analysis project Ga0210396, IMG submission 155466) | Forest soil microbial communities from Barre Woods Harvard Forest LTER site, Petersham, Massachusetts, United States - Inc-BW-H-17-O ... | reverse complement strand
GTAGGCGTCGATGTTATTATCGACAATCGTGGGCTGAATGAAAATCAACAGCTCGGTCCGATTCTTGATCCGCGTGGTGTATTTAAACAAATGTCCCAGATACGGGATATTATCCACATAAGGAATCCCGTTATCTGTTTTTTGAATCTCGTCCTGAATTAGTCCCCCTAATACTACGGTGGCACCGCTGGGGATCGTTACCGTGGTGGTTAAGCGCTGGCTATTAATAATCGGCACTTCGTTCCCGGAAATATTCACGTTGCTACCAAGAGTATTATTAATCTGAGCGATCTTTAAGGTAACTTCGTTGTTCGAGTTGATCAGAGGGATTACCTCCAGGCGAAGTTCAACGTCTTCATATTGCACGGTCGATTCTACGGAAGCGACACTGCCCGCGGTTGTACCTGCGACCCCCGTGGTCGGAACGTTAGAAAGAGAAGTTCCCGGGATGGGAACTTGTTGGCCATTTGAAATCACCGCCCGTTTATTGTTTGCGGTATAGACTGCCGGACGGGCCAGAATCGTAAAGTGGCTACGCGAGTCCAGCGCTCGGATAAAAACGCTGAGGGCGTCACCAATCTTTCCGTAGATAGCCAGCCCCTGCAGACCTGGTATCAGCGCACCACTTAGAATCGCACCCGGATTGACTACTCCGCTGCCACCAGTACCGGTACCGATAATCGATTGTCCGTTAACATTGCTATTGAGATTAGCGGAAGCAACCCCGCTCTGCTGACCGGCGATCTTCTTGAACGTTTGGGCCCAATCGACGCCCAAATCAGTCTCACCGTTGAGCGTCAAGTTTCCAATGACGGTCGCAAGGTAGACTTGTTGTGGCCTCTGATCCAACCGTTCGAGCAGCATGCGCACCCTTTGGATGCTCTCGGGCGGACCAATCACGATGATCTTGTTATCTTTTGCGTCGGAAATTACCCGAGTCTTGCCAACCACAATCGACTGCGGCCCGAGCTCCTCGTTTGGATCCTGAAGCAGATCCTGCCCCTGCTGCTGTCCGCCGCCCATGGAATTGGTTTGAGAGTATCCACCGGCATAGCTACTACCGAAGCTACCACTGGATGTGCCTTGCGCGCTATTTGTGACCGCCCGTTGTTGACTCGGCTGCTGCTGCTGTTGTCCCCCACTAGTGCCACCGGTTCCCCCCTGTCCACCTTGTTCTGGTGTCTCAGACAAAAGATCTTTAAGTACCGGTAGAACATCCCCCGCTGAGATATACCGGAGGTTGTACTCCAGCGGCTTTTCCGCCAGGTTCGCCTGGTCAAAGGAGAGTATCAGCGCCCGTAGTTGGGCCATATTTTGGGGCCGGGAAACAACTAGGATTCGGTTTGTTCTCGCATCCGCAACCAGTTGGGCCTGTAAACCGGCGATACCTGACGACCCGGCGGCGTAATTGATCTGCACGTTACCGGGAGCACCCGGAGTCTGTGGGCCGCCCGTCCCTTTCCCCTGGTTTTCCAACAGCTTGTTCAGGGTATCCGTAACCCGCTCCGCGTCCGCTCGAATCAGTTGGATGAACTCGGTGGACGTCGCCGCCGGCGGCACATCGATCAATTGCTTTAACGCGATCAGTTCTTTAATGACGCTGGTATTCTCGGTAATCACCACTGCCTGGGCGCTGTTCACCGGCACAAACGCTGTGTATGCCCGAGGTAAAACATGGGTCTGAAAAACGGCTAGTGCTTCCTGGGCCGAGATATAACTCAACGGCATATAATAACTCACGATCTGCTCCCCTTCGGGCAGGCTATCCGGCGTCGTATAAAGACGAACCCCTTCACTTCGCGGGTTCTTGCCCGTATTCAAATTGATCACCTTAACCGTGTTCTCGCTAGGCCCCGGAACGAATGCGTAGTTGTTAAGCAAGAGGGCTGCTTCAATGAGCCGGACCAGTTGCTCACGTGGCACAGGGTTGGGAACTAAGATCGTAATCGGCACCGCATTCGCGCTGAGATTGCTATCTTCGATGACGGTTTTACCCGTCAACTCCTGATAGTCTTGTAGGATCGTGGTGATGTTATTGTTAACCGCTGAGAACGTCGATGTCTCAGAGCCCGGATCTCCTGGAGTTCCCGGGCTTACTATTTTCCGATTCGGCGTTGGGTTCGCGGGCGTCAAGTCCGACGGGTCCGCTTGATCTGACTCGATCTTGGTCTGACCAGGGGGATTGACCTCAATCTTGTTCTGGGCCCAGGTAGCTCCGCAGTACCAGCATGAGACTACGAGTCCGAGGGGGAGAAGCCAAAATATTTTCATGTTATTCGTCGTCGTCGTCGGATGGCGCTTGATTATTGTTCTGCTGAACGTTGTTCTGCTGCGCGTTGTTCTGTTGACCGTTAAGTTGCGGGGCATTGATCTGCGGAACCTGATTCTGGGCAGGGGTTGGAAGCATCCGCCGGCGGCGAACGTCTTGCGCCTCGGGAGCATTCACTGGGTTCCGTTGCATTTGCGGATTCTGCTGGTTCACGCCGGCCGGCATTTGCGGAACTCCTCTGCGGAACGCCCCTAACTGTTGGCCATTCGGTCCGACTTGAGGTTGGCCCGGGATTTGTCTTTGCATGGCCATGTTTGGATTTATGCCCTGGTTGTTCTGCGCCTGCTCAAACTTGAATTTGACGATTCCTTCTTCTTTTCCGTTCGACAGCTTGGCGATAATCAGACTGGGATTCTTGTTTGGTAGCACCTCGATCAACCGTAACCGATCAGAATTAGTCCCCTCCTCCTTGGTGACCTTCGTTACCTCATTCGTTTCGGTGTCCTCTACAAACACGATATCCTTCCCCTTATCATGGAGCCAGTTTACCAGGATCAGTTTTGAAAAGGGCGATGCTGGGCCTACGAGCGACGGGGTCACGAGCGTAAACGGGTTTCGTGTCCAGACTTGCTGATACCGAGCAACCTCGAACCCCTTCGGCACCGTATCATCCGAGCGACCGATCCCGACCAGCAGCCAACACCCGGCAAATAACACAGCCAGCGGGCGAATCTTGCAGGCGAGGGTTAGAATTCGCATGGTTTGTTCTCTACTATTTCTTTACGCATGAGGCGAGTACCAACGTGCAACTTCTAATTCCAGGTCAACCGCAGGCGGTTTCTCCTGGCTTTTCAAAGAAAAATTGGTCACCGCTTGGAACTTTTCCGGTTGCTGAACTTCAACCAGCCAACGAACGACATCCTCCAGAGTACCGGTCAGCTTCAGACGGACAGCGACCGCTTGATAGTTCGCCGTGCTCTTGGCGTCAGCGAAGCTTTGTTCCTGGATGGTCAACTTGTGATTCTGCGCGCTCGTGGTCAGAGACTGCAAGAGCTCCGACTGCGGCACAGCGCCCGCTGCCACTCGCGGCTGTTTTTGGTCGATCCATCGCTTGCGGTCCAGCCAGAATTGCTTCTCTCGGAGCCAGACCTGGTCGGTATTGGCGTTGGCTTCTAGGCCCCGGATCTTAAGCGACAGGTCGGATTCAATATCGAGCAAATAGCTGACCAGATAAAAGGTACCCATCACCAGGAGCGCCACCCCGAGCACCAGCGACAACCGTTTCTCGCCTTTAGTCCACTTTCGCAACGCTAGGTTCTCCTTCTACAATGAATTCGGCTCGACCATCTGGGCGCAGACTGGGGCTTTTCATGTCCCATCGAAACTGCTTCAGAGCGGCATTTTGCTTGATATCCTCGTTAAACTTGAACGCTGCCGCAGCGGTGCTGGCTTCACCGCGAATGATCAACTTGCCCTTCTCGATTTGAAACGCGGTCAATCGCATTCCCTGAGGAGGAAGTAGATCGGAAACCTGGTGCAACAGCTCTACTGCGTACATTTTAGGGTCGACCGCCCATTCGACTTTGCGCCATTGATCTGCCGTCCCTTGAATCGCAGCCACGGTGGGGTGCTCAGCGCTCAACTGGCTTTGCAATTCAGTGATTCGGTGTTGCTGCCAAAAAATGTACCCGATGATCGCCAGAACCGCGAACAAGTACGCCCCGGCGGCGGCAGCTATCAGACGGCGAATCCGGCGACGGCGCCTGGCTTTTTCGTGCAGAACCGAAACCTGAGGAGGCAGCAGTTTAGACGCTGTCGTCGGCAAACTGGGGGGCGGAAGCGATTCCCGAAACGTCTTGAGACCAAGCCCTTGCTGCAACAGTTCGACTTCTGCATCCGTGAAATCCCCCCAAATCGCCAGACCAAGCAATTCGTTGATCATGCGTTGGGATTCCAGTTGCAGCAGGATGCATCGGATCTCGTTAACGCTCTCGTTTGATACTTCCTCCGCGGAGAGGACCTGAAAATGGATCGGATCTCGGCCCCGGCTAATCGTCACCGCCAAGCGCTGGCGTTCGCGCCACACGATCAGTCGATCCTGGGGAAGCGGTAACGTAAATGGTTCCGGCTCAAATCGCACCGCGTTCTCGAGCGCTAGCTCCGGCGCTAGGTCCGGCAAGAGCACGATGGCCAGCACGAGAGATCTTTCCTCCTGTACCTCCAGAATCCGGACATCGAGCGAGGAGTCGACGCTCTGGCGTTGCACTAAGCCGCGTTTCTCAAGCTGCAGTTGGACCATTTCCGGCACCAATTGCCTGTCCGCAGTCGGTACCCACGTGGCGTAGCTGACGGTCTGCCGCAAAGGAAGCGCAACCACGACCTGGCCACCCACGGTTTTCGGGCTCTCGATCCGCCGGACGAATTGAGCCCGTTTGGACGCTGGAAAATTCCAATGCTCCCAATTGCCGTTCATACAGCGAACGAGTGAGAGTTGGCTGCGCTCTATTTTTCCTGCCATAACAAATAAGCAACCGGAATCGAGGCCCGCTTTGCAACCACCGAGATCGTCGTTGAGTACTTTCCGATGGTCCCGGTGCTGTCCACTCGATCCACCGTGCTTGTAAGGCTTAGAAGATTTTGCACGATCTGAAATTGTTGCGATGACATCCCCAGTTGCAGCATAACGTCATTCCAATCTTGATAAGGCAGGTCATCACTTGTAAACGGAATTCCGTCCGGACCCCAGATGTGTTTAACAAACTGGGTCGCCGTCGCCGGAGTCACCCCCGTGACCAGCGAGATCATGCTGGGGTCCGCCAGGTTCACATCGATGGTGCCGTCGCTCCATACCGTGAAATAGTCGGCCCAGTTCGGTTTTGCCTCGATCACTGCGTTAAAGCCCGGTACCTCAGCCATTTCCGAGACCGCCATGAACGGCCGTACCAATTGTATCCCCTGCTGCTGACCAGTCTGTACCCCGGGTAGCTGACCAGTCTCTACTCCTGCTTGCTGCGCCGGTGCGGCCTGAGGCATGTTGCTCCCGACCGGTTGAATCTCCTGGTTTCCGTTGGTCCATTTCTTCAATCCGTTGATCACTTCGTTCACTGCATCCAACGGCACGTTCCATTGCAAAAACAAAGTCTGCAGAATGTCGTCCCTTCCTTGTTCTAAGAGGCTGTTGACGTTCAGCTTGGTCGATTCGCTGGTAATGACGACGTGGAACTCGCCGTTCGGTTTGAATTTCTGGTTCAACAGCGGGGTATCTTGATTGCTGATCTGCGGATTAAGACCATACGCCAAGCCGGACCTCGCTAACTGCCTAGCCTGGAACTGATGATTCAATGCCCCGTAGTCTTCTACGCCAGACTCGAGGAATGTTAAGGCGCTCAGTACCAAGCCCGAGATCAGCAGCAGAGTAAACAGCACCAACAAAAGAGCAGACCCGCTTTGAGGTGAGAAGTGATTGGTGAGAAGTGATTGGTGATTGGTGGGGCGAGGCTCCCGAATAGCCGCGTACTCTCGCCAGGGCTGATGGCGGCCTGATATCCCCGATTCGATCGGGCCACGAAACTGCCTACTTGTCCGACGTCGCCGGCGTTGGCCGTAAATGCGCGGCGACGCCTCCGGCGAAGTCGGAGTCCTTGGCCCTCGATGTACCAGGCGCTTCGTCACCATCCCTAACCGGTATTCAGTGCTCGTTCTCGGGGGTAACATAATGTTAAGAATTCCCCGGCAATGTCTGCGCCACCCTCCATGGGAATACTGCTCGTACCGACGACGGTTGTCCGCTTACCTGGAATGTGCACTCGAATAGAGTGGGTTTGTCTCCACCGTTCGTCCAAGCCGCAACCCAATTCCCGGTATTCCGGTCGAGAAACCGCCAGTTGCAGCGGACAAGACCCGTTATCAGAGTTGTAACGGTCGGTGGAGGAGGTTTTGACTGAGGATCACTTATCGAAGGTTCAGGTAACTCGGTTGCGACCAGACTGAAACGGCCGTCTGGCTGGCTTCTCACGGCCAGGATTACAGTCCCGAACCCGGATTCGACCCCTTTCCACGAAAAATTGAAGGGGGTCTGATCAAAAATCAGCTGGAACTCATCCTTGGTCCGCTTGGTCTGAAACTCAGCCGTGCTCGGCAGCGACTCGATGTCTTTCCGCAAGAGCTCATAGATCCCATCGCTGTGTTCCTGCTGACCCTGGAGAAACTGCACATTCGAAGTCACCGTTGACGTTGTTTGGATGATTCGGAAAACAAGTCCGACGATGATCGACAGGACCACGAGGGCTAGCAAGACTTCGAGGAGAAGATAACCCGCAGCGTTTCTGCAACGCAATCGTCCTCGTGCTCGAAGGTTTCGCCCCGTGTATGGAGATGACAAAGCCGTTTGCCGCAGACCGAAACCAGGCCCAATTTTTCCTGACCAAGCCCACATTCTCGAGCACGAGCACGAAGGTGGAGCCATGCAGATAGCAGGAATGCTATTCATGGCTGAAACAAAACCTGCTGTGCCTCACTGGTCCGAACCCGATTCCCTGCCAGCCAGGAGGCTCTCACGGTTATCTGCCAAAGGTTTGCCACCGGCTGGCCTCTGCTATTCCTCTCAGGAAGGGAGACTACCTCTCGCTGATATTGAATCCGGTGATCACCCATGAAAATCGCCGTTTTCCCCGGTTGCAGCTTGTTGACACTCGCCTCCGCCAAGATGCTTTCCAAATCCTGGCGAACTTCGGATTCGTCATGGATCAGGATTACGGTATCGACAGCCTGCTGCAGCGCCGTGGTAAGAGCGATTGCTCCCACGCAAAAGATGGCGAGCCCCAGCAACATTTCCCAAAGCACGAAGCCGCTACGTCGGCCTCGTCCTGCCTTGCCGGATCGCGCCATAGCGAAGCGGCGGCGGAAGCGAGGCAACGCTCCACTGAATGTGGTTTGCGGGCTCATCGGATAAACGACTCCTCGTTCTCGATCCTTCCCGTTAGCGCGTCTATCCTGAACCGGACCCAATCCTCATTGCGTTGGAAATAGAAAAGGATCGGTTCACAAAGGCCATTCGGCATGAATACCCAGCGTGCATCTGCTACGGTCTTTAGGTCCCGATCCGCCGGCCGCTGAATCTCGTACTTAACATTGCCTGGCAAATCGTATTGAAGCGATTGGAAGTCTGTGTCCTTCTTTTCTAACGGTTCTAACAGGTACCCCGTGTTCAATAAAAGGACCACATAGGCTCGGTCTTGTTGCATAGCGAGGCGCCGAGCCGTTTTGGCAAAGCTTTGCAGCTCGCGTACCGGCTTTCGGATTTGTTCCTCCTGGAACTGTTTGGCAACAGGCGGGGCGGCTACCGCGAATAAAACGGCCACGATAAACAGTACAAAGCAAATCTCCAGTAAGGTGAAAGCCGCTGTCCGGCGAATGGTAGGTCGCCGTTGGAGAAGCCCTACAAAAACGCCGCTGGACGGTTTTGCGTTCACGGCGTTCGCTGACTTCACGGCGGTAAGAGCGCTAATTCACGCGCCGGTAAATGTTACCATCACCTTCCTTGCGTTGTGGACCCAGCGAGTAGACGTCCACCCCGGATGGATCTTTCTTGCCGGGGTTCCTATATTGATAAGGAGTGTTCCAGGGATCAACAGGTAAGCTATCCATCAACTTGACCCAGTTCGACGGCGCCGTGCCGGTACTGGGAGGACTTACCAGCGCTTCCAAACCTTGGCTTTGCTCTGGCAGTTGATTGTTACGTGCCTCGTAAAGTTTGAGTGCACTGTAAATGTTAGCAATATCCTGCTCCGAGCGCTGAATTTTCGTTACGTCCAGAATGCCGGTCATCTTGATGATCACACCGCCCGCTAGCACGGCGATGATCGCCACCACCAGCATTATCTCCATTAGTGTATACCCTGCGCGCCCGCGATTATTCCCAGCGAAATTAGCCCTGCGACTTGAGACAACTTTACATTTCATAAGGCCGGTCCGGAAGCTAGTACATCCCCTATTCAAGTCAATCCGAGGCATATTGAATCTGCAGTAAAAAGTCTCTGATAGCTAGCGGCGTATTCGATGGACCTTGAAACTGAAACACGTTCTCCCCTTTTTTCACTTGGTGGGCAGAAAGCAGGAAAACACCCTTCCGCCACCCGGTATAATGATCTCCTCTCGAGCGGCTATGAAAATAGCCGGGATCAGTGAGTTCCGGGATCTCCATCGCGAGCGTGCCAATCTGCGCACCGTTGAGCCAAAGTTTAACCGAACTGCTTAATGGTAACCCATTGACTAAGACCTCCAACCGAACCCGGCGAACCGCCTTGGGAATCGAAACCGGGTATTGCACGCCCTGTTCGACCCGTTCCGCGTTCTCCGTGACCGAAGTGGTGTAGACGGATCCATCCCATCGATCTGCGACCGGAGTAAGCGGGCTCCCATCCACCTCTTCTGGAGCGTAAATCTTACCTGCTGACGTGATTAGGGCTCCATTCGGCATCAAATCGTACAAACGGACCACACCCGGACGCGCCCAATCGAGACGGACCCGCTTGATGTTCAATACGTCAGAGCTGGACGACAGAATCAATTTGCCGGGACCACCTAAAGTTGGCCGGTTGATCAGGATCGTTCGCTGATTCGGTAGCGAGATATTCTCAAAGAGATTAGCGCAAAGTAGCTGCCTCGAACCGCCTTGAGGCTGCCAATAAACGCTGAGATACCCTCCCATCTGTTCGATAAAAACGACGGTTAAGGCCAGGTCGTCATCATCGGCTACCGGAATTACCTTAAAGGCTAGTTCAGCGTGATTGCTAGCGATTGCCACTGGTCGATCAGGCAACCAAGAGGGAAGCGAAACCCGTCCATTGGTTGTCGGATCGAAAACAAAGGAATCGGCCAAGACAGATTGGCCAAACAGAATCGACGCTACAACGATGAGTGGACTAAAGCGGGGACCCACACCCAACTTAATAGGGTTGGCCTATCCACCATGCAAGAGCATTCCTGGCCGCAAACGCGCCTGCGCTTGCTGCCAGGAATGCTGATAGCCGGCAAGGATTAGATTCCAGACGGCGCTTGGACGAGTCGTCTGAAATCTAATCCTTGCTGCAGTTGACGAACCTGTCGGTCGTCATCAGTTTCTCAAAGATGAATGCTACCGATCTCACCCAACGCCCTCCTCGCAGCCCCAGAATCAAACTCGGCGGATTAGTCCTGCTACCCCGCATGCTCGATAAAGGCCGGGCCCACTTGGCCGGTACCGTCGGAGAATACCACTTCAACTGCCCTCTCGATCAGCGCTTAACCGCGTTCCTCGCCGTCAGCGCCGATGATATTCTGAAACTATTGAAGGACGGAAAAACGGATACCGAAGTGCTGGCCTGGATCCAGGCGAATACCAAGCGGACCGACTTCGAAATTTATTCATGGTCTGACTATCAACTTCAGAGAAGCCCGTCCGACAACGAAAGCCGAGAATACTTGAGTGAAATGGTCAAGAAAGTCGCCCCGGATCGAGAGGACATCATTACCTGGTTTGATGTGCTCGACCTAGACGACTACGCCAGCTTCGGCGGACGACCGTAGGAGCGTGTGGGCGTATCGGCGAATGGGCGTGTGGGCGTGACCGCGCCGCCACACCCCTAAACGCCGATTCTTTTCACCAGCTCCTTCAGTATCTCCACACACCGCTCCAATTCCTCGACCGGCACATTCTCCTCCTCAGAATGCGCCGTCTTCATATCGCCGGGACCGAAAACTACGGTCTCGGCGCCGAGCTTTTTCAGATAAGGCGCCTCGGTGCCAAACGCCACGGCCACGGCGGCGTTGCGACTTAAGCGTTCAAGTTCTCCGACCAATTTGCTTTGCCGATCGGTTTCAAACCCCGGGTCGATCCGAATCGGCTCAAAGGTGGCTTGTAGTCCGGGATCCTCTCCTTGTGCTCGGGCCAGCTCCTCGCGGATAAGATCAGCGATCCAACGCTCGTTCTGTCCTGGCACCGGTCTCCATTCCACTAAAAATCGGCATTCGGCCGGTACAATATTTTTCGCAGTCCCTCCCGAGATCGTCCCGATATTGAGAGTCGTGAAAGGTGGATCAAACCGTTCATGGCGTTCGGTTGCAGCTCGGAGCCCGATCTTGCGGATGGAGTCAATTAGGGTGGCTGCATCGAGAATTGCCGATCGACCGGTTTGCGGAAAAGCGCTATGGACCGCCTTCCCTCGCACTACAACTTCACCCAATGCATAGCCCTTTCCTGCGACAACCGGGTGCAACTGGGTCGGCTCGCCCACCACCGCATTGCGGGCGCTGAGTCGCTTTTCTCCAAGCAACCGCTTTGCGCCCACGCAGCCAATTTCTTCGTCCGCGGTAAGAACCACCGCGAGCGACTGCTCCGATACCTCAGGGTCCCCTACCGCTGCCAAGATACATGCCAGAAACCCCTTTACGTCACACGCACCTCTTCCGTAAACCCGTCCGTTCATCACCTTTGGGTGCACCGCTTCCGGCCAATTATCCGGATATGGCACAGTGTCGGTGTGGCAAACCAGGGCTAACTCGACGCTGGGAACATCATCCTCCCGACTTCGCCTCCCGACAGAGCTGCCCATCGGGGAAGCAAAAGCTTCGTCGGGCAGGCCGTGCTGAAGAAGCCTCCTCGGCGCCGCGACCAGGTTTATTTTCTCAATCCCATTGCGATCAGCGTATGGAAACGTTCGGGTAGCCCACTGGTTCGGCGTCAGCCATTGGCGCGCATAGTCAATCACCGCCCGATTTGAAGCCGATGAAACCGAAGGGATCGCAATCAGATCCAGCAAAATCTCGGTGACGCTGGAGGAACGGCTCACGGGGACATCCTCGCCCGAGGCTCGGCTATGACAAATGACAAATCACACATGACAAATTTCTGTAGCCCGTCGGTAGCGGTCCGGCGGCTGCCCATGCGCGTCAACCTAGCGCCCGGATGTCTTCGTCCCGGAGGAACTGATCGAGCGTAGCCTGGCAGTTTACTGCCCGGGAAGGGTTAGAAAAACGTTCCGTCTCCGGCGCGGCGGATATGATTGGGCTTCGCGGGTCTTGATTGCCAAATGAGGTCGACGCCTGGGAGGGGTCACCGGATCATTCCGCCGAATGGTAAACGAGGTAAGCCTGCAATCGAGCGTCAAACCGGCGTCTATCCTCAAAAACATTGAAACCTCGCCGGCCTGATTTTCTTAGTACAGAGACGAAGACTGGCAATTGGCGGGGGGATCGAAAGGGACAATCAATGAAGATCGAATCGAACCAGCTCGTGCTCGCACGCAAGTTAGCAAGCTGCGGTCTCGCCTGCTCCGCGGTGCCTCTCTCGTTTCTCCTCGGTTACGGTATTCGAACCCTTGTGATCGTGGGGATAGGACTCATGCTCCGGCATTGGCAAGGTTACCTGAGTTTGCTCTCCTGCTGAGCGGCTCGGTAGGGATGAGCTCCTGCTCATCCGAGATTCGGTAGGGGCGAGCTCCTGCTCGTCCGAGGATATTCCGCTAGGGTTGGCCAAGAACAGAATGCGGATGAGCAGGAGCTCATCCCTACCGGGAGTCCCCCCAAAGCTCCTTCTGCACCCCCTTGAACTCTGCCGTGATATTTCCCTGAAGCGGGTGACGGCCATCCGCTACCACGCACCGTCCTCCGACATACACATCCTTAATCGCCGTCCGCTCCAGCGAAAACACAACGTTCGCGAGCGACATCTCCGGGCTAGCGCCTGCGACGCTGAGATCATCAAGATCGATCCCCACAAAGTCAGCCGGCTTACCGACAGCTAGTTCACCTACGTTTTGGCGAAGCGATTTCGCGCCCGATTTGGATGCGGTCTCGTAAAGCACGTGGCTCAGCCTTTCCCGCCCAGGCGCCGCCGGATCCAACACCACTCGCTCGAGCTGCTGCATGCGCAAGTGGTACTCCAATAGTCGAGCATCCTCTAAAAGATCAATCTGGATTTGGCTGTCGCTCCCCAAACAGATGTTTGCCCCGCGAGCCAGCAGCCAATCGGCTCGGACAGCGCCATCCGCCAGATTCCGTTCCGAAGTTGGACACGCACAGATTGAACTACCTGAATCCGCCAGGAAACCAGCCTCTGTCTCGCTGATGTGGATCGCATGCACCGCCGTAAACCGGGGGCTCAGCAAACCCATTCGTTCCAACCATGTAACCGGTGAAACTCCATATTCTTGGATGCACGCCTCATTTTCACCTGGCTGTTCCGACACATGCATATGAAGGCAAAGCTTTTGTTGCCGCGCGTAGTCAGCGATCTCGAGAAGATAGTCCCGGGTAACTGCGCGAACACTATGAGGAGCAACCCCAACCTCCGCTTCACCGCGAAAACGGAATTTTTTCACCCAACTCGAAAGTTCCTCGGTATCGGAAATGAAGGTGCCTGCGTCGTGAGTAATAAATCGGGTTTGCCCAGGATTCGGCGATTTTCCATAACCGGCCCGCAAGTAAGCCGTGCGTAATAGCACGATTCGCAAACCGACCTCCCTGGCTGCTTGAATAACCAGTTTTCCGATCAAGTTAGGATCGGAGTAACGATTACCGTTCGCTTGATGATGCAAATAGTGAAATTCACCGACGGTAGTTATTCCGGAAAGCAGCATTTCCAGGAAAGCGGCTTTAGCGGTTTGATAAATCTGTTCCGGGGTTAATCGCGTTGCCGCGTCATACATCTTCTCCCGCCAAGTCCAGAAGGTGTCCCGTTGACCCCGGTTCCGCCATTCGGTCCGTCCACGAATGACCCGTTGGAAGGTATGGGAATGGACGTTGACCAACCCCGGCAAAACCGCCCGTCCTTCTAGACGCTGCGCCCCTGCCAGATCAGCCGGCGCTTGAGAGAATCGCTTAATGATTCCGGATTCATCCGCAAAGAACGCCGTCCCGCTTTTTATTTCACCGTTTATCAGCACGAAGTCCGGTAACCAGCCACGTTCTGTGTTCTCACTCATTCGCGTAGAATTTCACCACAGAGACACACAGTACACAAAGGTTGGCATTGCAAACTCCTGGCTCCTAGGTTCTAGCTCCTCCTCTTTAACGCTCATACACGGACTCACCCCCGATGAAGACCTGATGAGCGGGTTCGACGCCGAAGTAATAGGCCAACTCTCGATAGTCGCCACAATCGTGGATCACCATGTCTGCGTACTTGCCTGGTTCCAGAGACCCAATTTCATGGCCGCGTTTCAGGCTATACGCAGCATTGATGGTTACCGCGCTGATCGCTTCGGCGACGGAGAGCTTCATCTGGGTTACAGCTAACGAAAGCACCATCGGGATGGACGGCGTCGGCGAAGAGCCCGGGTTTAAGTCGGTCGCCAGAACTATGGGCAGACCCAATTCTACCATTCGCCGGGCAGCGGGATACCGTTGTAATCCCAGGGCGTAAACTGACCCTGGCAATAAGACTGGTTGAACGCCGGCGTCGCGTAGCGCCAACATACCGGACTCATCCGTCTGCTCGAGATGATCCGCCGTAGCAGCTTTCAATCGGGCGGCAAGTTGTGCGCCGCCCGATGAACTCAGCTGGTCCACATGCATTCGTAAACCGAACCCGAGCTTGGATGCTGCCGTCAATATTCGGAATGCGGTCTCCGTATTAAAAATGTGCGGTTCACAGAATATGTCCGCGTATTCTGCCAATCGCTCATTCGCGATCGCAGGCAACATCTCGTTAATCAGAAGTTCGACGTAGTCTTCGCGCCGGTCCCGAAACTCGTCCGGAAATTCGTGTGCCCCCAGGAATGTGCCGGCCACTCTCAACGTACCGGTCTCTCCCAAAGATCTGGCAATACGCAACATTTTGACCTCGTGCTCCAAAGCCAATCCGTAACCTGATTTTATCTCGGCGGTGGTCGTGCCGTTTCTGAGTAGCCAGTGTGCCCGTCTCTTGGCACTGATCAAAAGCTCGAGCTCCGTGGCCGCCCGGGTTTGACGAACTGTCGACCGAATCCCGCCGCCTGAAGCCGCAATCGACTGATAAGATTCCCCCAAGGCGCGCCGCTCAAACTCATCCGCTCGCGAGCCGCCAAACACCAGGTGCGTGTGCGCATCGACAAAGCCGGGCAACACAATACGGTTCTCCGCATCAATGGCATCGGCATCCGCTGGTGCAACTGCCTTGATCTCATCCCAGGTCCCGACGTGCTCGATTTTTCCGTCCCTCGCCCAAAGGGCACCCTCTTGGATGATCCCGAGGTTATTTAAGTCATGACCGACCCGAGGCACTCGAGGACCGGCGAGCGTGACTAGCTGTTTGCAGTTAACGATAATTAGATCGCGAGGCATTTTTGGTGGGGCGAGGCTCCCGAACGGCCGGTTGAATTCGAGCGAAGCTGCTGGGCTGTCGAGTCCGAAGCGATTCGGCTATACCAATTCGCTCGCCGAGCCGTGGTATATCGTGTGAACAAGGTGAGGAGCGGCTGTAAGGAGGAAAACAGGCGGCCATTTCTCGGAAATCTAGAGACTAGCACACGGCAGACCCACGGCTCGGCACGCGCATCTGTCTAGCACGGCATTCGAATTCATCAACGCCGCCAGCTTCGTTAAAATTTTTAGGCCGCACAGGAGCCTCGCCTCACCAGAGATGTTCGCTCAAACCAGCGGCGTACGAATCCCCTTCTCCCGCGCCGTCTGCTTCGCCTCGTCATAGCCGGCATCGACATGCCTAGCGACTCCAATGCCTGGATCATTCGTAAGAACCCGCTCCAATCGCCGGTCGGCCAGTTCGGTTCCATCGGCAACCGTTACCTGCCCGGCATGCAATGAATACCCCATTCCCACCCCGCCGCCATGATGCACCGACACCCATGTTGCACCGCTGGCTGTATTTAAAAGTGCATTCAAGATCGGCCAATCCGCAATCGCATCCGATCCATCTTTCATTGCTTCCGTTTCTCGAAATGGCGATGCGACCGAACCGGTATCCAGATGATCTCGACCAATAACAACCGGTCCATCCAGTTCGCCGCGACGGACCATCTCATTCATCGCCAACCCCATCCGCGCCCGGTCACCATAACCAAGCCAGCAGATTCGCGAAGGCAATCCCTGAAACTGGATCTTGTTTCGGGCCAGGTGAAACCAGCGGGTGAGGGTCGGGTCATCGGGAAACAGCTTAAGAGCCAGCTCGTCAGTCTTGCGGATATCGTCAGGATTACCGGACAGCGCCACCCAACGAAACGGTCCTTTTCCCTCGCAGAATAGGAGCCGGATATATTCCGGGACAAACCCTGGGATCGAGAAAGCATCTTTGCATCCGGCATCGAAAGCTTGTTTCCGGAGATTGTTGCCGTAATCGAAAGCAATAGTGCCTTGACGCTGCAGGGCCAGCATCGCGTCGACATGCTCGGCCATGGAGGCAGTCGATCGTTCGACGTAAGTGGTAGGATCGCTTTGACGGAGTTGCTCCGCTGCCTCCAGCGTTAGTCCTTTAGGAATATAACCGATTAAAGGATCATGCGCGCTGGTCTGGTCAGTTATTACATCAACTGCCAGTCCGCGCCGAACCAGCTCCGGCAAAATCTCGGCAGTATTTCCAACTAACCCGACGGAAAACGCTTCCTTCTTTTGTCGCGCGTTTTCACACCAGCCAATCGCTTCGTCGAGGTTATAGGAAATGCGATCGCAATAACCGGTATCGACTCGGCGCTGGATTCTGCGTGGGTCAACCTCGATTGCCAGACAAACGGCTCCATTCAAGGTAATCGCCAAAGGCTGGGCTCCACCCATTCCACCAAGTCCTCCGGTGACCACCAATTTCCCGGCCAAATCACCGCCGAAATGCCGTTTCGCAACCGCCGCAAACGTCTCAAATGTGCCCTGCACAATTCCTTGTGACCCGATGTAGATCCAGCTACCCGCTGTCATCTGTCCGTACATGATCAACCCGGCCTTCTCCAAACGATCAAAGGTCGACCAATTCGACCAAGCACCCACCAGATTCGAGTTCGCTATTAAGACTCGAGGCGCTTCATCATGGGTGCGGAACACCGCGACCGGTTTGCCCGACTGAATGAGCAAAGTCTCATCGTTCCCCAATCCCTGTAGCTCGCGCACAATCGCATGGAAACACTCCCAACTCCGCGCCGCTTTGCCACGTCCGCCATAAACGATCAATTCGTCCGGCCGTTCCGCCACATCCGGATCCAGATTATTCATCAAACAGCGAAGAGCAGCTTCTTGTGGCCATGCCTTACAGCTGATCTCTTTACCTCGTGGAGCGTGAACCGGGTTCATTGTCATAGCAGGGTCTTAGGGCCTTTATCGTTCTCGTACTCGTCGTCGTCCTCGTCCTCGGAACGTTCCGTTTTTCCTTGTAGTATTGCTAATAGAATCTCCTTGTTCCGACCTTAGTCTCGCCGTTCGACAATCGCATTCCACCTGATGAATCGGGTCGCCGAAATCACCCCATCACTCGTTCGTAGCCCCACCGCCTCGAGGACGAGGACGACGACGAGTACGAGAACGATTTCGACTCAGGCCAACAGCCCAACCGCTGACTCTGCCGCTTTCACTATCTTCCCGGACCGCAAAATCTGCAGCGCGACCTGAATATCATCATGAAACAGACGGTCCGATTCGGCGAACGAAATATACTTTCGAAATTCCGCATGCGCGGCTTCTATGCCCTCGCCCGCTTTCAACGGGTGAATAAAGTCCAGCGCTTGAGCCGCGCTCATCAGTTCGATCGCGAGCACCGTTTCGGCATTCTTCACTATCTCAAGAAGCTTTGTTGCGCTCGTCGCGCCCATGGAAACATGATCTTCCTGGCCTAGTGAGCTGGGGATGGAGTCAACCGAGGCCGGGTGAGCCAGCACCTTATTTTCCGACACCAACGCCGCCGCCAGATATTGCGGCAGCATAAAGCCAGAGTTAAGCCCGGTATCTTTCATCAAAAGCTTCGGCAATTTGATGTCACCCAGGGTGTCGCCTCCTAGCAACAAGAAAAGGCGGCGCTCGGAAATAGAAGCGATCTCTGCGGTGGCGATCGCCAGGTAATCCAAAAGAAAGGCCAGTAATTCACCGTGAAAGTTACCGCCGCTCACTATATCACCGTCGTCGAAAACTAGTGGATTGTCGGTGGCGGAATTTAGCTCTCGCTCTACTCCATCCTTCGCGTGCTGAAATGCCTCCCAGACAGCTCCATGAACCTGGGGAACACAACGAATCGAATACGGATCCTGGACCTTGGGGCAATCGATGTGAGAAGGCAATATCTGAGAGCCGCGTAAGAGCTGCCGCATTCTGGCCGCGACCTTCTTTTGTCCGGGATGTGGGCGCGCCTCATGAATTCTGGCATCGAACGGTGCTGCGCTGCCTCTGATTGACTCAAGCGTCATCGAGGCAACAACATCCGCGGTCACCAGTAGTTGTTGAATCCGGAGCAGGCAATGGACCGCGTAAGCCGCCATGAATTGGGTACCATTGATCAGGGCAAGTCCTTCTTTCGCCTCCAGCTGCAGCGGAGCAAGACCGAGCTCCTTTAAGACTTGTCCTGCCGGCATCCTGACCTGACCCCGATACACTTCGCCCATACCAATCAACGGTAGGGTAAGATGCGCTAACGGCGCCAAATCGCCGGAAGCCCCCAAAGAGCCCTTGGTATAAACGATGGGATAGATCCCTTCGTTGTAGAAGCGGATCAGATAATCGATGATGACCGGCCTCACGCCCGAAAGCCCAACCGCCAAACCGTTCGCCTTGAGTAGCAGCATCAGAGCGACGATTTCAGCCGGAACTTCGTCCCCGGCGCCTACCGCGTGACTGAGAATCAGGTTTTGCTGCAAACGCCGCAGATCTTTGGCCGGAATACGTTCGTGCGCGAGTACACCAAACCCGGTGTTGATCCCGTACAGCGCCTTTTCACCGGTCGCTCGCGTTTCCACAATCGCGCGCGAACGTTTGACCGCCTCGAGAGCCTCGGGATCCAGCTCTATTTGTGCCTTGGACTCAAGCAAATGGGCGACGGAATTCAGGGTCAGGTTCTTCCCGCTAATCACCGCGCCAACGCCATTTCGCTCGGATACGTCAACAGCAGAGTTGGTAGCCTGAGTTACGCGTTTAGCCATAAAATAATCGACAGTGTACCGCTCTTAGCGGCATGGTTTCAATTAATACTATTTCAAGCAGTTCATGTTAAAAAATTAAACGAAATCAGCGATTTCGCTTAAAAAACTCAAGCAAAGACACCTGTCTGGGAGGCCTGAGGGGTCTGCATCCGTGGAGCGCTGCCTTGCTTGCGAGGCCGAAAGGGGTCGCCACGTTGGTGTCGTCGTTCGTCTGCCGATCGATATGGGAAACGACGGTT
>Ga0210396_10002540_pt1 | contig 18591 bp, 12 predicted proteins | sample IncBWH17OmetaG_FD_155466 | JGI IMG/M metagenome (GOLD analysis project Ga0210396, IMG submission 155466) | Forest soil microbial communities from Barre Woods Harvard Forest LTER site, Petersham, Massachusetts, United States - Inc-BW-H-17-O ... | reverse complement strand
AGCCCGTCATTGTGGCGTTGCTCCGAGCGGCTTCAAGCCCTCCTCCTGCATGAAGGCCGGCAACGTGTCGTACTCGAACGCATGCCAGAAGCCCTGGTCAAGGGCCGGGTCGAGATTCACCACGCTCTGGCTGCCCGCCTGGCCGGTGCCGAAGTAGGGGACTGTGGCAAAAGTGATGTTGCTGGTGCTCAGATTGCGCATGTCCAGCAGCAGGTGCTCGATGTTGCTGTCGCTCAGAGTGTCATCGACGCTGACCGCCTGGGATAGATCGCGTACCAGCGAGGCCATGTGCAGCGGGCTGGTGAGCGAGACGGAGTCGTGAAGCTTCTCGAACACCGCCCGCAGGAAGTTTTGCTGCCGCGCTTCACGGCCGAAGTCGCCGTCGGTCAGCCCGTACCGGTCACGTACGTAAAGGAGCGCTTGGGTTCCGTTGAGGTGGTGGATGCCTTTGGTCCAGTGGATGTGGTTGGCGGGGTCGTAGGACGAGACCGGAATGTCGACGTTGACTCCGCCGAGGTCGTTGGTGAGGTCCTTGAAGCCGTCCCAGTCGATGACGGCAACATGGTTGATCCGGACGTCGGTGAGTTGTTCGACTGTACGGATCGCCAGTGTCTGGCCGCCGAAGTAATAGGCCCAGTTCACCTTGCCCATCCCCTGGCCGGGGATCGGCACCCACGAGTCGCGGGGGATCGAGACGACGTACGCCCCCCGGCCACCCGAAAGCAAGTGCACCATCATGAGCGTGTCGGTACGGCCCCGCGCGTCGCTCTGTGCTTGCTTGCCGGTGGTCGGCACCGGCGACCGGGTGTCAACGCCGCCGACCAGGAACGTGACGTCCTGACTCAGAGCTCCGGGCGGCACCGGCGGGCGCCCCGCCGCTGGTATCGCGGCGAATGGGTTCTTGATGGTCCGGAAGCTGTTGAGATCGCTTCTGGCGACCAGATAGAGCGCCAGGCCGCTGCCGAGCAGACCTAGCCCGAGCACGCCAGCGCTGAGAAGCAGATACCGCCTGAGCCGCCAGCGAGGCTTGCGCACGCTCGTGTCATGACCCAAGCCCGGTACGAGATCTCGGGCCGGAACTGGCGCCTCCGACGGGCCGTCCGCCGTTCCGGCGTCCGAGGCATGCATCAAACCATCTCCATAGGTCACTGGATCAACTTGCCGTGGCGATTGATACGCGTGAAGGCCGGCGGCCATGGCCACTGCCAGGTCAGATCGAGCGAGCGGCGGTTGCTGTATCAACGAGGCATGCCAGGTGCTCTTATGCGTGTTCTTATACGGATAGTGGTCATCTCGACACAGTCACCCCCGACTGCAACCCTTCGTACGATTCTCGAAGACTAAAGGTATTAAGGTGAACCGTTCCCTCCACAAGCTCATCGACCCCGATCGCCCAGGGTCCCTTACACACCAGTTCCGGCAGTCCCGGAATGAAGAGTTCAAGCGGCGGTTTCCCGATCTGGAAAACATGAGCGTGCTCGACCTTGGCGGCACCGCGATTTCCTGGCGCGTTCTCGGCTTGCGGCCAAAAAGCGTGACTCTGGTCAACCTGGACGATGCCGGAGAACCGCCCGAGTCGTGGATCGAGCACATCAGAGAAGACGCGTGCGTCGGCGGATTCGGCAAATTTGATCTGGTCTTCAGCAACAGCCTGATGGAGCATCTCGGCGGTCACGCACGGCGCGCGAGATTTGCTGAAGTCGTCCGCGAGTCGGCGCCGTCATGGTGGGTACAAACACCGTATCGGTACTTTCCGATCGAGCCGCACTGGATCTTTCCGCTCTTTCAATTCCTGCCATTCAGGGCGCGAATCGCCGTGACTCAGCACTGGCGGACGCTGCACATGGATTCGACTCCCGGCAGGGCAGAGGCAGCTGAACTGGTGGCCTCGATTGAGCTAATCTCAACGACCGAGATGCGGATGTATTTCCCGGAGTGCGACATCTGGTTTGAGCGTATTGCAGGAGCGCCAAAGTCGCTGGTCGCCATCAGGAGTTAGCTCGCCCGTCCTGGCGCACAGATAAGGTGTGGGGGCAGGTGCAGGACGTGCACGGTCCGGGAGGCGGCTGCGGGAAGCCCGGCATGGCGTGTATCAGCGCGTATTCTCGCTGATCAGTTGACTGCGGGGAGCGTTGTGTCCGTGCCAGGTCATGTCTTCGAGGTCTTGCGAGCTGATGCATGAAAATTTTGGTTGCTGGTGATCGTGGCTATATCGGAGCTGTCCTGGTCCCGGTACTGCGAGCAGCGGGACACGAGGTCGACGGCCTAGATATTGGGTTCTACGAGGGATGCGACCTGGGCCCCGGCCCAGAGCCCATCGGGGACCGGCCGCCTCGTGACATGCGGCAGGTCGAAGCGCTGGATCTGGCCACTTATGACGCTGTGGTTTGCCTGGCAGCTCTGTCGAATGATCCCCTCGGGAATCTCAACCGGACAGCGACATTCTCGGTAAACCTGGACGGCACGCTGGCTCTGGCGAAGGCGGCTAAGCAGGCGGGCGTTCAGAGGTTCTTGTTTGCTTCGTCGTGCAGCCTTTACGGTGCTGGTGGTTCGGCGGCAGTGGCAGAGGACGCTGAGTTCGCACCCGTCACCGCCTACGGAGAGGCGAAGGTGCTGGCTGAACGCAAGTTGTCCGCGCTTGCCGACGACGACTTCAGCCCCGTCTATCTGCGCAACGCCACGGCGTATGGCTTCTCGCCACGGCTCCGGCTGGACATCGTCGTCAACAATCTGACTGCGCTGGCCGTGACCACTCGGCAGGTTCGCCTGGAAAGCGACGGGACGCCCTGGCGCCCGCTGGTCCATATCGAGGACATCAGCAGGGCGATGCTTGCGACTCTGGAGGCGCAGCGCGAGGTAGTGCACGACCAGGCGTTCAACGTCGGCCGCGCCGAGGACAACGTGCAAGTCCGCGATATCGCCGAGATGGTCGCCGAGGCGGTACCGGGCTCAATGGTTTCGCTCGCCGACGGTGCCGGTCCTGACCTGCGTAGCTACCGGGTAGATTTCGCCAAGCTCAACGACACCTTCCCGGATCTGAAGCTGCGCTGGAACGTGATTGACGGGATCTCGGAACTGTTGCGAGGCTACACTGCCTACAATCTGACGCCTGCAGACCTGACTTCGTCGCGCTACGTGCGGCTGCGGCGGATCCGCGAACTGCTCTCCGAAGGCGGGATCGACGACATGCTCTACCGGCGTGCCGACGCTCAGTTCACGGCACCATCTCTTCAGCCAGCTCAAGGTCACTCTTAGCCGGGTCGCGCGTGATGAGCGTGGCGATCCCTCCGCCGGCCGGCAAGCATGGCTGCTGAAGCGCGCGGGCAATCCGTGGGAGCCGCGGCTGGGTCTCTCAGGTCACGCCTTGGATTGCTGCGTCGTATCGGGATGCTGGCCGTTCGACGCCTGAGCTGGGGCATCGCGGATCAGGGAATGTCCAGCCTGACGAACTTTGCTGTCGGCATCTATTGCGCACGCTCACTGCCCGCGGCGCAGTATGGCGCATTCAGCCTCGCGTATGTCACCTACGCCTCCATCCTTAACGCCTCCCGAGGCCTCGGGACTGACCCTTTGCTGGTGAGGTTCAGCGGCTCGGAGCTTCGGGTATGGCGGCGCGCGGTGGCGAGTTGCACCGGCACGGCCACCACGATCGGCGTGCTCGCTGGAATCGTCGTGGTTGCGGTCGGCCTGTTGATGTCTGGCCCGCCCAAGCTGGCATTCATCGCGCTTGGCCTGACGCTGCCCGGTCTCATGCTGCAGGACAGCTGGCGGTTCTCGTTCTTCGCGCTGGGACGCGGCAACCTGGCGTTTGTCAACGATACGGTCTGGGCCATTTTCCTGATCCCATCCCTGATCCTGCTGCATCAGACTGGTCATTCGAACGTGTTCTGGTTCATCATCGCCTGGGGTGCTTCGGGAGCCATGGGAGCATCGGTCGGTCCGCTGCAGTCTCGTGTTGTGCCGAAGCTCAGTGACGCGCTGACATGGGTGCGCGAGCATCGGGACCTCGGACCGCGCTACCTACTCGAAGGGACCGCCAGCAGCGGCGCCGGTCAGTTGCGATCGTATGGCGTGGGCCTGCTGCTCGGGCTGGCCCCGCTGGGTTACGTGCAGGCCGTCACGACACTCATGGGCCCGTTTACCGTCGTGGCATTCGGCATCGCGCTGGTAGCACTACCCGAAGCCGCCAGTCTGTGGAAACGGTCGCCTCATCGCCTGCCCTTGTATTGCGCCGGCATAAGCGTGGGACTTTCGGTTCTCGCACTCGGGTGGGGAGCCGTATTGCTGGTCGCACTTCCCCGTGGACTCGGCCAGGCACTTATCGGCAATATCTGGCACCCGACTTACAAGCTCGTGATACCGGCAACGCTAGCAACCGTGGGAGTGTGCGCCAGCGGTGGCGCCGGGACCGGCATGCATGCTCTCGGAGCGGCGCGCTACAGCCTGCGCGCCATGGTCATCACCTCGGCAATCTCGCTGGCCGGTGGTCTTGCTGGCGCAGCCGTCTACGGAGCTGTCGGGACGATGGACGGGTCGGCGATCGGTACCGGGGCCGGAGTGTTCATCTACTGGTGGTTTTGGCGGCGCGCTCTCAGGGAAGCAGGCGCCTACCCTTCCGGGACCGGCAAGCAAAGCGGGCGACATCGCAGGGCAAGAGGTTATGACACGGAGGACAGTTTGATTAGCCCTGACGGTAACGCCGTCTAACTCACATTGGATGGCCGCCGTCAGGAGCGCACGGACGTATCACAGACGTGACCGAGCGGATCTAGATAGTCATGGCATCTCGAGATGGCGGTCAGCTGCTGGCGGGCGGCGCTAACCCTGCGAGCAATGAAGCTGTCCCGCTAGTAATTGCCAGTATCCTTCCCACGTACGGCTCGACGGGTGTCCATACACATATCTGGCAGCTGAGAGGCTATCTGGACGGGCAGGGTATCTCGTCAACTCTTCTCACTTCGTTTTCGTGGGGCGGATTGCTCACCCGAGCCCTCTTCGCTGTGCGATTGATTCTCGTTCGTGTCAGCGGGGGGGCGAGCGTCTTCTGGTACCGGCACTGGCATGAGTTCATCCTCCGCATGGCGCTACGTCGTCACCTGGCCCGGCTCGGCGACTGTGTCATCTACGCGCAGGGCCCGTTGGAGGCGCGGGCGGCGCTACGCGCACGTTTTGGTCGGCATCAGCGCGTAGTGATGGTGGTGCACTATAAGGTTTCGCAGGCCGACGAGTGGGCCAATACCAGCCACAGCACCATCAAGCGGAACGGGAGGGTGTTTCGCTGGATCAGGCGTATGGAGCGCGACACCATTCCGCAGACCGACGGTGTTGTCTATGTCTCGCAATGGGCTCGCAGCGCGGTACAAAGCTGGCTGCCCGAAGCCGCGGCGGTGCGCTCGGCGGTGATCGGCAATTTCGTCGCGCTAATGCCTGCTCAACCGGGCTCAGGGCCGATGGCCGATCTGGTCACCATCGGCGGATTCGATACCGTCAAGAATCACCGCTTCCTACTGGAAGTGCTGGCCGAGGCGAAGCGTCTCGGCCGGTCAGTATCTCTGGACATGTTCGGCGACGGGCCACTGCGGGGCGAGTTGACCAGCCTGCGCCGGTCGCTGCGACTCGATGAACTAGTCCGCTTCCGCGGTTTCCGGCCTGACGTCCGTGACTACCTGACGGGCTACCGGGCGTATGTTCACGCGTCATATTCGGAGACGTCTTCCCTGGCAATCATGGAGGCGATGGCTGCGGGACTTCCGGTCGTAGTGCCGAACATCGGCCCAATGCCAGAACTCTGCACCGACGGTATAGAGGGACGGTTCTGGCCGCTTGATGATCCAGCAAAGGCGGCCGCTATCCTCCTTGAGTTGCTCGATGACGACGCTGCCCTACGGGCGGCCGCGGACGCGTCGAGTAAACGCTTCCGTCGCGATTTCGATGCAAAAGTGGTCGGGCCGCGCCTCTACGCTTTCCTTATGGCCAGCCATTCTTCCGGTGAATTGCACAGTATGCGCAGATAAGCACTCAGATAAGCAGGCGAGAATAGATATGCGAAATGGACATGGGTGACGCTGCGGCAGCCGGCATGAGCGCCCGTTACCTGGTGCCGGCCGAAGTTCCTATCGTGATCGCCACCATCTTCCGTGAGCACGGCACCACTGGCGTGCATACGCACTTCTGGCAACTGCGAAACTACCTGGACGGGCAGGGCATCTCGACAAGTCTTGTTACGCCGTTTTCGTGGGGCGGGTTGCTTACCCGCGCGGTTTTCGCGGGGCGCTTCGTACTTGTCCGCATCAGCGGGCCAGCGAGCGTCGTCTGGTACCGGCACTGGCATGAATTTTTCCTCCGCCGAGCCCTGCGTCGTCATCTAGCCGGGCTCGGTGACTGCGTCATCTACGCTCAGGGTCCGATGGAAGCACGGGCCGCGCTGCGTGCCAGGCGCGGTCCGCACCAGCGCATCGTCATCGCTGTGCATTTCCGGTACTCGCAGGCCGACGAGCACACCGAGCCGGGACGCGAGATCAAGCGCGACGGACTGCTGTTTCGCTCGATCAGGCGCATGGAGCGCGAGGTGATCCTGCAAGCAGATGGTCTCATGTACGTGTCGGAGTGGGCGCGTAGCGCGCTGCTGAGCTGGCTGCCAGAGGCTGCCGCTGTCCGTTCGACCGTGATAACCAACTTCGTCGCGGCGTCCCCGGCCGCGCAGGCAGAGCTCCAACCGATCGCGGACCTCGTCACCACGGGCAAGCTTGAGATCAGAAAGAATCACAGGTTCCTGTTTGAGGTGCTGGCCGAGGCTAAGCGCGCGGGCCGGACGCTGACCCTCGACGTTTACGGCCAGGGTGAGCTGAAAGGCGAACTGGGGCGCCTGAGCCGTTTGATGGGGCTAGAGGGGCAGGTGCGCCTTCGCGGTTTCCGCAGCGACGTGCGGGACTTCCTGCCGGGTTACCGCGCCTACGTCCACGCCGCCTCGGCTGAGACTTCGTCGCTAGCGATCATCGAGGCGATGGCGGCAGGGCTTCCTATCTTTGCAGTCGGCCTCGAGCCGATACGTGAGTTGTGTACGGACGGGGTCGAGGCCCGGTTCTGGCAGCTCGACGACCCGGCGAAGGCCGCAGCCATGCTGATGGACTTGCTCGACAACGAAGCCGCTCGGCTGAAGGCAGGTGCCGCGGCTCTGGAGCGATTCCGCCGCGACTTTGACGCGAATGCCGTCGGCATGCGGCTGTACGCCTTCATTTGCGACAGCTCGCCGACTGCCTGACGCAGAGCCGCAGCCAGGACGCTCCTGGACGCACACCGAACCTGGCCGGACGGCCTCGCGACCCAAACGTACGTATCAACAGCCGCAGTCCAGGGTTCTTAAGGACGTGCGAGGACCGGCTCACTTGTGTGCTGCATGCGAGGTCGGTTAGCAGATTCGGAGAGGTGCTTCTGCGTGAAGGCGCGGCCAAGGGTCAGCATTGGGCTACCGGTATACAACGGCCAGCAGTATCTCGGCCAGTCTATTGAGGCGCTGCTGAGCCAGTCATACCAGGACTTCGAGCTCATTATCTCAGATAACGCGTCGACCGATGCAACAGCCGATATCTGCCTTCGTTATAAGAAAGATGACGCGCGAATCCTGTACATTCGCCAGCCCCGTAATATTGGCCTGGCTCCGAATCATAACTTCGTATTCCAGCAGGCGCGTGGTGAGTTCTTCAAGTGGGCGTCATCCGACGATCTTTACGGGCGAAATCTGCTTGAGTGCTGCGTCAGTGCGCTGGATGAGCATCCCAAGGTAGTACTTGCCCAGTCTTATGCAGGCTCGATCGACGGTGATGGCAACGTCACCCAAACTTTTGAGTACCCGCTCGCGACAGACCTACCGAGGGCTTCCGATCGCTTTCGGAGCATCCTGTTCGGCGGCAGCGGCCTGTTTAATAAGAAAGGTATTGGTCTCCGCGACATCGTCAAGGACGAGAACGATGGCATCATCCGCGCCGAGGATTCCTACGGGCTGATCCGCACCGAGATACTGCGCAAGGTCGCCCCGCTGGGTAGTTACCACCACTCAGACCGGATCCTCATCTGCGAGATTGCCCTGAATGGCCCGTTCTATACGACGCCGCAGTGGTTGCATTTTCGTCGGGAGTACCCGGGGCGTGCGTATCGTGCCCAGCCTACGGTGCATGGCCGGTGTGTCATCCTCGACCCTGCCAGATCCAGCAGACTCAGGCATCCGGCAGCGCGATTGATCGCTGAGTACTTCTGGGGCTATGTAGCTGCGATCCGGCGTGCACCGATATCTGATGCGGAGCGGCGAGAGTGCTACGAGCATCTCGTTCAGTGGCTAGTGAGCCGGGCAGCGAGTCGTGTAGTCCCCAAGCTCGCCCCGCAGGCGCGCAGGCGGGCCTCCGCTGCCGACAGTGAGATCACAGCTGCCACGCATGTGGCCGTGCCAGAGAAAGTGACGAGATTGCCCTGAGCCGGGCTCATGAGAATGGCAGCAATCAGTAGTTGCCTGAATGTAAACATTCCTCTCATCAGGCCGATCCCGGTAGTCGAGTACTTCTTCCTTTGCTCTCCCAAGCGCAATTGATTGCCTCATGAACGCGCCACGATCACTGCGGCCGCGTGAAACCTCTTGGCCGGAGTGTGCGCACTGGGCGTATCACGAGGGCGGGCTCGCAGTTCACATGGAGAGACAGATGCCGGTGCTAGGGCCAGGTAAGTGAGTGATCGCGATGAGGGTGGCAGTTATCGGCCTCGGCTATGTCGGGACTGTGACCGCGGCGTGCCTGGCCGCTAACGGTCATGACGTCTGGGGCGTCGACGTCGATGCCGCCAAGGTCCGTGAGCTCAACTGTGGTCGCAGCCCGGTGGCGGAGCCTGGGCTAGACCCGATGGTCGCGCAGGTGATCGCGGCCGGGACGCTGCACGCGACGACATCATGCGCAGAAGCCCTTGACATGGCGGACATCTCGCTAGTGTGCGTGGGAACTCCGTCGACGGTCCGCGGTGCTACTGACCTGTCCCACATCCGGAATGCGGTCGATGACATAGTCGCGGGCTTGCGGGCGCGCGGGCCAGCCGGTTCCGGTAAGCATTCGATTGTTATCCGGAGCACGGTGCCGCCCGGCACAGTCGAGGATGTCGTGGCCCCGGCGCTGGCGGCGGGCTTGTCTGGGCTAGGTCTTTCGGCCGGAGCGGCGATGTGCCCCGAGTTCCTCCGTGAGGGCTCAGGCGTGACGGACTTCTTCGCCCCGCCGTTCATCATCGTCGGCACCGCTGACGAGCATGTGGCAGAGGCCGTTACTAAGCTCTTCAGCTTCCTCGACAAACCCGTCCAGGTTGTTGACGTGCGCACTGCCGAGGCGCTCAAGTACGCCTGCAACGCGTTTCATGCAACGAAGGTCTCCTTTACTAACGAGCTATCCCGGCTGCTGCGCCAGCTGGGCGCAGACAGCCGGCAGGTCATGACTTTGTTCTGCGAGGATGACGTCCTCAACATCTCGCCGAGTTACCTGCGGCCGGGCTTCGCGTTCGGCGGGTCGTGTCTGCCCAAGGACCTAAGGTCCTTGCTGTACCTCGGCAGAGTCAACGGTGTGGAGATGCCCCTGCTGGCCGGCACGCTGGCCACGAACGAGATCGTCATCAGCGAGGTCGTTGACCGGGTCATTGCCCTTGGCGTTCGCACCGTTGCGCTGCTTGGCCTCAGCTTTAAGTCGGCTACCGACGATCTTCGGGAGAGCCCGAACGTCGAGGTCGCCGAGCGCCTGGTCGGGAAGGGCTTCGAGGTCCGCATCTATGACCCGGTCGTCAATCCGGAGCGACTGGTCGGCGCGAACCGCCGTTACGTCGACGCGAAGCTGCCGCACCTGGGCCGGCTACTGGCGAGCGGGCCGGACGAGGCGCTCGCCGGCGCCGACACTGCAATCGTGTCCACTCGGGGCACTGCCGTAATAGATGCACTGCTGACTGCGCCGCCACGCCACGTAATCGACCTCAGCGGCCAGCTCGGGCCTGAGGTCGAGGCGTTGCCGGGATACGAGGGACTGGTTTGGTGAGCCGCATCCTGATCATCGTGCAGAACCTGCCGGTCCCGTTCGACCGGCGCGTCTGGCTTGAGTGCCAGGCACTGACGTCCGAGGGCTACCAGGTTGCAGTCGTATGCCCGAAGGGTGAGGGCGATCCTGGCTACGCCGTTATCGACGGCGTCCAGATCTATAAGTACCGGCCGTACGCACCTGGCGGTAGCAAGATCAGCTTCATCAATGAGTACGTTTACTCGTTCCTAGCCACCGCATGGTCGACACTTCGGGCCCGGCGCGCTGGCCGGTTCGCGGTCATGCAGGCGTGTAACCCGCCGGACATCTTCTGGCCCATCGCCCTGCTACTGCGTGTTCTCGACCGAACGCTCTTCGTCTTCGACCATCACGACCTGTGTCCAGAGCTCTATCAGTCGCGTTTCCCGGACGGCTCCCGGCTCCCGTACCAAGGGCTGCGTGCTCTCGAGCGGATCACGCATCGGACGGCCAGGCATGTGATCGCTACGAACGAGTCCTACCGGGACATCGCCGTGCGGCGGAGCGGTAAATCTCCCGCTGACGTAACCGTGGTCCGCACGGGGCCTGACCCGGATCGGCTGGTGCGCGGTGAAGCCAGGCCCGAACTGCGGCGGGGCCGCAAGCACCTTGCCGCCTACATCGGCGTCATGGGTCCTCAAGACGGAGTCGACTACGTCATTCGGGCCGCTGACGTCGTCGTGCATGAGATGCAGCGTGACGATATCGCGTTCACCCTCATCGGCAAGGGCGACAGCTTCGACGAACTGGTGGCGCTGCGGGATGAGCTCGGATTGGCCGAGCACGTCGAGTTCACCGGCAGGGCACCGGACTCCCTGGTCGCCGACATCATGTCGACCGCGGACGTTGGGTTGTCGCCGGACCCGAAGAATCCGCTCAACGACGTCTCGACAATGAACAAGACCATGGAGTACATGGCCTACGAACTACCAGTCATCGCATTCGACCTGCGTGAGACTCGGATCTCGGCGGCAGATGCCGCCGTATACGTGCAGCCGAACGACGTGCACGAGTACGCTCGCGCGATCGTGACCTTGATGGACGACGAGCCCCGGCGGGCAACCCTGGGGAAGCTCGGCCGGATCCGGGTCGAGCAGGTACTGGCGTGGAGCCATCAGCGACGGGCATATCTGGACGTCTACCGTCAGCTCGCTGGCGGCAACCGCTCGGATGGCCGGGCGGACGCCTGACGTGTGCGGAATAGCGGGCTGCTACCAGCAAGCTGATGGCCGGAAGCTCGTCGACATCATGAGCGAGCGGATCGCCCACCGCGGACCTGATGCGAGCGGGAGCTGGTACCACGAGACTGAAGGCGTCAGCGTACATTTCGGCTTCCGCCGCCTGTCGATCATTGACCTGAGCCCTGCGGCAGACCAGCCGATGCATAAGGATGGCCTGACGATTGTCTACAACGGCGAGCTATATAACTACAGGGCGCTCAAGGCCGAGCTGATCGTCCGCGGTACCACTTTCAAGACGCAGTCGGATACCGAGGTTGTACTCGAGGCATGGCGGAGCTGGGGGCCCGCCGCGCTCGGCCGGTTTCGCGGTATGTTCGCGTTCGCGATCATGGACGAGCGCACCGGCGAGCTGGTCCTGGCGCGCGATCCGCTCGGCATCAAGCCGCTGTATTACATGCGCCGGGCCAGCGGCATCGTATTCTCATCGGAGCTGAAGGCGATCGTCGCGGCGACCGGCTCCGAGTTGCGCATGGAGCCTGGCGCTCTGGTGGCCTCAATGCTCTACTACTGGTTGCCCGAGCAGCGCTGTGCGATCAGCGGGGTCGCCAAGCTCCCGGCCGGGTCGTGGGCGCAGGTGCGTCCCGACGGCGCCCTGACTATCCGGTCGTACTGGAACATCGCGGAAGTGGCCGCCCGGGCAGCAGCGGGACCTCCGGCTGACTTGCGCGAGGTTGTCCAGGAGTCGGTCAACGCGCATCTGGTATCTGACGTCCCCATTTCGTCGTTCCTGTCCGGCGGACTCGATTCCAGCATCGTCACCGTGCTGGCGCACAACGCCGACCGCGCCGTTGATGCTTACACGATTACGTTCAGGCCGCAGGACCAGCTACTTGAGGCTATGCCCGACGACGCCGTCTATGCGCGCCGGGTCGCTGCCCGCTACGGGATCAGGCTGCACGAGATCGAGATCTCGCCTGATGTAGTCGAACTGCTGCCCCGGATGGTCGATGTCCTGGATGAACCTATCGGCGATCCCGCGGCAATTAACACCCTGCTCATGTGTGAGGCGGCACGGGAGCGCGGCGTCAAGGTGGTCTTGTCCGGCATGGGTGCCGACGAACTATTCGGTGGCTACCGCAAGCACCTCGCCTGCGTACTTGCTGACCGTTACAGCAAGCTGCCGCGTCTCGCCCGCTCTGCCACCCGGCTTGCCGTGAACCAGATGCCCGTCAGCGCTCGCGGCCGAGGGCTGCGCTACGCGCGCTGGGCTAAGCGCTTCCTGACCTTTGCCGAACTGCCCGAGGAACCGCGATTCCGGCGCAGCTACACGCTTTATGACCCCGATGAGCTTGGCAGCCTGCTCAGCCCGGATCTAGCGGGCTATGTCGGTGACATCATCGAGGAGCACAGCCAGATCTACCACGACAACTCGCTGTCGGACGAAGTCAACCGCATGTGCCTGGCGGACGCCCGCCTCTTCCTGCCCGGCCTCAATCTCGCCTACACCGACAGGGCCAGCATGGCGGCTTCCGTCGAAGTACGGGTCCCATTCGTTGATCCAATCGTGGCAGAGGCGGCGTTCGCCATCGAAGGCAGCGCAAAGATCCGGCGGCGCCAGGGCAAGGTCGCGCTCAAGCAGGCTGCACAGTCCTGGCTGCCGCCAGAGATCGTGCATCGGCCCAAGGCCTCGTTCAGCGCACCGCTGCGTGCCTGGGTTCGTGGCGACCTTAAAGAGCTCATCGGTGACGTGCTGGTCGGTGGCGAGCTGGTGAGTTCCGGGATGATCCGCCGCGAGGCCCTTACCCAGCTGATTGCCGACGACCAGGCCGGCCATCAGGACCGCTCGAAGCAGATCTGGCAGCTGCTTTCACTGGAGATGTGGTATCGCAACGCTCAGGCACAGGGCGTTGGCGCATGACGATGACGAAGAACGTGCAAGCTAGCGCACTTGGGCAGAGGACCTGATGAAGCAGATAGCGCAGAACTACAAGACCGGTGAGCTGGCTGTCCTCGACGTGCCGGCGCCGGCCTGTCGTCCGGGCGGCGTCCTGATCCAGTCGCTCTTCTCCCTCATCTCAACGGGGACGGAGATGATGAAGGTCAGCGAGGCCAGCATGTCTATGGTCGGCATGGCCAGGGCCCGTCCTGACCAGGTGCGGAAGGTCCTGGACTCGGTCTCCCAGCAAGGCGTCGTCGGCACCTACAAGAAGGTCATGACACGACTGGACTCGTATACGCCGCTTGGCTACTCGCTCTGCGGCGTCGTGGTCGAGGTTGGCCTGGGTGCGGAGGAGTTCCACGTCGGTCAGCTCGTAGCGGCGGCGGGCAACGAGCATGCCCTGCATGCTGAGTACAACTGGGTCCCGGTTAACTTGTGCGTTCCCGTACCGGACGGCGTCTCTCCGGAACACGCGGCGTTTGCGACAGTCGGGGCAATCGCCATGCAGGGAGTCCGGCAGGCAGAGGTGCAGCTCGGTGAGTCCGCCTGCGTGATCGGACTTGGCCTGGTCGGCCAGCTCGTCGTGCGACTGCTGGTCGCGGCCGGGGTACGCGTGGTCGGGCTTGACGTGATCGAGGAACGCTGCCGCCTGGCGGAGAAGGCCGGCGCAGTGCTCTGCGCGGCGCCGACGGACGACGGAATGGCCGCCGTCGAACGGGCGCTTGCGTCCCTCTCCGAGGGTCGTGGTGCAGACTACGTGCTGCTGGCCGCGGGGGGGTCCTCCAACGGACCGACAGAGGCCGCGGCGAGGCTGGCCCGGGACCGGGCCCGGGTAGTCGACATCGGCAAGACCAAGCTGGACCTGCCGTGGAACGCCTACTACAACAAGGAGCTGGACGTCCGCTTCTCCCGGTCCTACGGGCCGGGCCGCTATGACGACAAGTACGAACTGCAAGGGGTCGACTACCCAGCGGGCTACGTGCGGTGGACGGAACGGCGGAACCTGGCATGTTTCCTCGACCTCATCGCGCATAACGACATCGAGGTCGATTCGCTGGTCTCCGGTATCTTCCCGCTGGCGAACGCGGCGAAGGTCTACGGCGACCTGAAGTCCGGCGAACTGACCGCGGTCGGGGTCCTGCTGGAGTACCCCGCGCCCCGGCCCGACAGCGAGCGGCCGGCGACGAGCCGGGCGGTGATGCCGGCCGGCCGGCCTGCCAGCCGTGGAAAGGTCGCCCAGCAGCTCGCCGTCGGCTTCATCGGTGCCGGTAACTATGCCTCCTCAATGCTGCTGCCCCATCTGGCGAAGCTCGGCACGGTTAGGCTGGCTCAAGTTGCCACCACGAGATCGCTGTCGGCCGTCAACGCTCAGCGTCGGTTCGGCTTCGCGATCGCCTCGACTACTGCTGACGCGGTGCTCGAGGACGAGTCGCTCGACGCGATCTTCGTCGTCACGCGCCACCACACGCACGCCGAGATGGTCTGCCGCGCGCTCCGGACCGGGAAAGCTGTCTTCGTGGAGAAGCCGCTGGCGCTGACCGCCGAGGAACTGCGCCAGATCGTCGACGTCGTGGCCGAGACCGGGAACGACAGACTTATGGTGGGCTTCAACCGGCGGTTCGCGCCAATGCTCGGACAGCTGAAGTCTGGCTTCGGACCCGGCGGTGCTGCGTCGGTGACCCGGTACCTGGTGAGTGCCGGACGGCTCGAGTCCGATAGCTGGTATCTCGACTCAGACCTGGAGGGGTCACGCTTCGCTGGCGAGGGCGGGCACTTCATCGACACCCTCAGCTGGTGGGCTGACAGCCTGCCCACCGAGGTCTACGCGGCACCTGGCCCGGAGCCGGACGACGTGCAGGCGACGTTCCGGTTCGAGAACGGCTCGACGGGCGTGATCACCTATGTGACTGGTGGCAACAAGCGTTTCCCCAAGGAAACCTTTGATGCAGCAGCCGTGGGTCGCAGTGCCCGGCTGGACAACTTCCGGCAGGCGGCGGTCTGGACGGGACGGCGCCGCAATGACATTAGGTCGCGGGGCGGGCAGGATAAGGGCCAGGCGGCGCAAGTCGCTCGCTTCACCGATTCGTGCCGGACCGGCTCACCCATGCCCATCTCCCTGGCATCGTTGATCGCAACGACCCAGGCAACGATCGCGGTAGGCGCGAGCCTGGCTAGCGGCAGGCCGGAGCGCGTGTGAGCGCTTCGTTTTCGTCACGGCTAGGCTGGTACGCGCGCCGGGTCAGCCGGATGTCGCCTGCCGAGATAGCCTGGCGTGGCAGGGACAAGATCCTGCAGACGGCCTGGTCGCGTCACCAGGTGAGTCGTGCCCAGGCGCTGGCGGGAGTCGCCCCGGTACCGGGCGATCGCCAGTTCAGCGCCCTCCTACCCGATGGTGCTGCGCTTGCAGTTCCCAAACAGGCCAGGAGCGCAGTGCTGGCGTCGGCGGATCGGTTGCTGCAGGGGCACTGGGAGATGCTCGGCGTCGAACGCGACGACCTAGTTCTGCCCGACTGGTTCTATGACCCCGTGACCAGCAAGCGGGCCCCGGCCGATCGTTATGCCTTCCGGATCAACCACCGCTCGGAGTCGCAGGCCGGGAACGTCAAGCAGGTCTGGGAACTCTCGCGGCTGCAGCATCTGACCCTGCTCTCCAGCGCGTGGTACCTGAGCCACGACGACGCCTACGCCCAGCGGGTCGCGGAGCAGCTGCACTCCTGGTGGCAGGAAAACCCCTTTCTGTCGGGGGTGAACTGGACCAGCGGCATCGAGGTCGGCATCCGCCTGATTAGCCTTGCGTGGATCAGGCGCCTGCTGGATGAATGGGCGGGCGCGGCCGACTTGTTCGAGCGCAATGACCTCGCGGTGCGACAGATCTGGTGGCATCAGCGGTACCTGGCCGCGTTCCGGAGCCGTGGCACGTCGGCTAACAATCACGTGGTCGCGGAGGCGGCGGGTCAGCTTGTGGCGAGCTGCGCGTTCCCGTGGTTTCCCGAGAGCAGCCGCTGGCTCGACGCGTCCGCCACCCTGCTCGAGCATGAACTGATTCGCAACACCTTTCCGTCGGGGGTCGGACGCGAGCTTGCTTCTGACTATCAATCCTTCGTCGCGGAACTCGGGGTACTGGCTGCCGTCGAGGCCGCAGCGGCCGGATGTCCGCTGAGCGGAGCGGTCTGGCAGCGGCTGTGCGCAATGGTGGACGCTGGAGCCGCGCTGCTCGACGAGCGGATGCGTCCGCCACGGCAGGGCGATGGAGACGATGGCCGTGCTCTGCTCCTCGACGCGCCATCGGCCAACTGCTGGCCATCTCTGCTGGCCGTCGGCGATGCCCTATTCGGCCGCCTCGACTGGTGGCCACGCGTGCAGCCCGATGCGGCGAGCTCCCTCATTGCCGCGCTACCTGGCGCAATCCGCTCTGCCGCTGGCCGACCCGCGGACCGCCAGTGGCATCTCCCCGATGCCGGAGCGACCGTGCTGCGGACGAGGAGCAGCCAAGGCCCGGAAATCTGGTGCCGGTGCGATGGCGGGCCGCACGGCTTCCTGAAGATCGCTGCACACGCTCATGCCGACGCATTGTCCATCGAGGTCCGCTACGGTGGCGTCGACATCCTGGCTGATCCGGGCACGTACTGTTACCACGGTGAGCCCGACTGGCGGTCCTACTTCCGCTCCACGATCGCCCACAACACCGTGGAGGTGGACGGCGGTAACCAGTCGTCAGAAGGCGGACCGTTCCTCTGGCTGCGGCACGCCAACTCCAGGGTGATCGATGTTCAGGACATCGGCGACGCCGTGGAGTGGAGCGCTGAGCACGACGGTTACCTGGTGCTGCGCCCGCCTACCTGGCATCGGCGGTGTGTCCGGCTCGATCGGGCATCGCGCAGTCTTGACATTGCGGACGAGATTAGCGGCGGCAGTCATGATCTGCGGATGGCCTACCATCTCGGACCGGACGTCACCGTAGAACTCGACGGCGCCCGGGCGATTCTGCGTTGGGATGATGATCAGGTCTCGGGCGCGGCATGGCTGGAGTTGCCCAAGTCGCTGACGTGGACTCTGCACAGGGGCCAAACCGACCCGATCCTGGGCTGGTATTCCGGCGGCCTAGGTCAGCGCGTCCCGGCTTTCACGCTGCTCGGGTGCGGCCGTTCCGTACCGAGCGAGCCGCTAAGCACGCGACTCGAATTCTTCGATGTCGGTTCTGCCATTGACCAGTCCTTTGCTCACGCGGCCCTATCATGGATCGCGCCCGGCCTCTCGGGCGATATCACAGCTCGCAACGTGGCGGAGGACTCGTGACTGAGCAAGCTACGGATTTGCGCAGTTTTCTTCAGAGCCTGCGACGGCACAAGTTTCTCGTTGTTGCGTTCCTCCTACTAGGGTGCATTGCAGGCGGAGCCTACGGCGTGCAGAAGCCGCCGATGCTTACGAGCACTGCGCTCGTGGTGCTTCCGAATACCATCCGCAGCATTGGCACCCAGGCTGTCATCGCGGACAGCGACCCTGTCCTCGCGGGAGCGCTGCGCGAGATCGGGTCGGCGATGCCGCTGCAAACCCTGCAGGGCCGTGTGCATGTCACGAGACTGACCCTCTCTAACATCCTGTCGATAACAGCCCAGGGCACGACCGCCAAGCAGGCAGAGCAGACCGCGAACGCCGTCGCGAACAGTTACATCGCGTATGTCGGCTCCGCAAGCGCGCCGACCGGCCAGGTGAAAGCGAGCGTCGTGGAGCCGGCAACCAGTGCATCCGGTACCGCGCTGCCTATTCACGTCGCGGTCACTGCCCTGCTGGGCGCACTGGCTGGCGCCCTCCTCGGCGCTGGTATCGCCCTGGCCATCAGCCGGCGTGACCGGCGACTGCGGGACCGGGACGATATCTCCGATGCGATAGGTGTGCCGGTGCTGGCCTCGATACAGGTGGGGCACCCGTCAGACCCGGGCGGCTGGACGAGGCTCCTGGAGAGCTATAAGCCGAGCGCTGTAGATACCCTGCGGCTCCGAACTGCCCTAGACCAACTGGGGGTGGCTACCGGGCGGCGGCAAACGACCGGAACGTCGGTCGCAATACTTTCGCTGTCCCGCGACCGGGGAGCGCTGGCCATCGGCCCTCAGTTCGCGGCCTTCGCAGCTAGCCTCGGCATTCCGACGACCCTAGTGTTCGGCCCCCAGCAGGACCCGGATACTCCTGCGATACTCCGGGCCGCATGTGCCGCACTGCAGAAGCAGTCGAGGCCGCTGGGGAACTTGTGGGTGACCGTACATGATCAAGATAACACCGGGGTGCTGGCCGACGTCGGCCTCACGGTGGTCGTCTCCGTAGTCGACAGCCAATCGCCGAACGCGGCTTTGACGATGCCCACTGCGGAGACGGTGCTGGGCGTTTCCTCAGGCGCGGCGACAGTGGA
>Ga0210396_10002539_pt1 | contig 18595 bp, 16 predicted proteins | sample IncBWH17OmetaG_FD_155466 | JGI IMG/M metagenome (GOLD analysis project Ga0210396, IMG submission 155466) | Forest soil microbial communities from Barre Woods Harvard Forest LTER site, Petersham, Massachusetts, United States - Inc-BW-H-17-O ... | reverse complement strand
CTCGAGCTGATCCCGTTCGATCCCCACAGCTCGATGCTCGCTCCAGCCATCGCGCACATCGAACGCTGGCGGGTGCCGCCCGCCACGCCGAACCTGTTCCTGTGGCAGCCGCTCACCGCACGCGCGCGCGAGCTCGGCGTGGATCTCATGCTCGACGGAGAGGGCGGCGACGAGCTGTTCGCGGCCGCGCCGATGCTGATCGCCGACGAGCTGCGCGGCGGACGGCTCCGCGCGGCATGGTCGCTGGCCGGCCGCGTCCCGGGCGTCGGCCCTTCACCGGGTATGCGTATGCGCCTGCGCGAGCTGCGCAGGTCCGGGCTTGGATCACTGATCCCGCCGGCCGTACGCCGCTGCCGCCGAGCCTTGACGAGCACCTCTTCCCCAACGTCGATCATCCGCCCAGCCGACGCGCAGGCGTTGGCGCGGCTGCACATCCCGGCTCACCAGCATGACGGGCCCCTGTGGTGGCAGGCGCTCGCACGAAGCGTCACGGATGTCCGCGACCTGCTCGATCTCGGGGGGCACTTTCGTCGCACGAGCACCGACGACGGCCTCGATCGCGGCCATCCCCTCCTCTATGACCTGCCGCTCATCGAAACGGTGCTCCGCATCCCGCCGCGAGCGCAGTTCGACCCGGTCCGCGACCGGCCGGTGCTGCGCGATGCGCTGAACGGCCTGATCCCCGAGGCGGTCCGCTCACGGTACGTCAAGAGTCACTTTACACCCCTTGTCCTTGCGGGCATTCGCGCCAGCGAGACACAGCTGATCGACCCCCTGCGACGGAGCGATGCGCCGATTCGCGCCTATGTCGCGCAGGAGGCGCTGGACCGCAAGCTCGCGGTGGCGGCGGGCGCGCGACCCATGCTGGGAGCGGCGTCCATGTGGCGAATCGGGATCGCGAACCGATGGCTCTCCGCCGGGGCCGACGAAGGCGCCTGAGTCATGCGCATCGCCCGGCCCCACAAGCGACGGTGTACTTTTTCAGGCCTTGTGGCGAGGCCCGTGCCCTCCCTAGAATGCGTCTCCTCCACCGTACAAAGGAGGCAGCATGGAGAACGACAAGGCAGTCTCGGAGTACGAGACTCCGCGCATCGAGGATCACGGAGATCTGACGGAGCTCACGGCCGCAGGATCGGTTGGTTCGTACTTTGACGGCGAATTCACCGTTCACAAAGGCGAGGGCACCGGCGGTCACCTCCAGACGTCCCCCTAGGCACGCGCGGGCCGGCCTCCCTCTCGGGAGGCCGGCCATATGCGTGATGGACGCACCCGCCGCGGTCGCCCACCGGAGATCACGGGTGGTGTCCCCTTGAAGGCTCCCGTCGCCTACGTCGCCCGCATCCTGGACGACAGAGCATCACTGACCGCGATCGTCGAGCCGCTGCTCGCTGAACCCGCGCGAGGCTCGGACGGCGAGCCTCTGACCATCGGTCTGCTGGGCTGGACCAACGCGTCCCAGGAGGAGATCGCCACGCTGGCAGAGTTCCGCGATCGACACGCCGGCCCGCTCGTCGCGATCCTCGCCCAGCCGCCGACGGCACGTGGCGCCAGAGTGATAGCCGCACGCCTGGAGGGCGCGGTGATGGCCGATGACATCGAGTACACACTGCAGCCGACGCTGGCAGCGGTCGCGATCGGGCAGTGTGTGGTTCCGCGAACGATTCGCCAGATCGTCGACCGTCCCGCCCTGTCGCCGCGCGAGCGGCAGATCCTGGCAATGATCGTTTTGGATTTCTCAAACGGAGAGATCGCGCGAAAGCTGTTCGTCACCGAGAGCAACGTCAAGAATCACCTGTCCTCGGCCTTTCAGAAGCTGGGCGTCAAGTCGCGCAGCGCGGCGGCTGAGCTGATCCTCGACCGCGAGAGCGGCCTGGGACCCGGAATCCTGCACATCTCACCCGAGGAGTCATTGCCGGAAATCCGCTGATCAGAATCACCTGACACTCATAACCAACGCAAGTCCGCGCCGGTGGCAAACGTTGGTGATGTGTGACCGTCGATGAACCCCGCTCGCGGGACAATCGAACCGCCGGGCGAGCGTCCCGCGGGGACGGTGCGCCGCGATGAATGCCGTGCAGAACGCCTCGCAGCCGCAGGCCAGCTCCGAGGAGGCGTATCCGCAGGCAGACCGCCCGCGTATCGCGCCCAGGACAATCGAGATCCTTGGTATGCCCGTTGTGGCCGCCACGACGGCGCAGATGATCGGCCGCATCCAGTTCGCGGCCCGCTCGACCCGCATACGCCTGGCCTATGTCAATGCGCACACGCTGAACCTCGCTTGCCGCAACCCCAAGTTGCGAGAGGCCCTGCTCAACTGCGACTTCGTGCTCAACGACGGCGCTGGCGTCTCGCTCGCCGCCCGCCTGCAGGGTCGTCGCTTTCCCAACAACCTGCACGGGAGCGCCTTCAACACTCGCATCCTCGAGCTGGCCGCGTCGGAACGATGGTCTGTATTCCTGCTCGGAGGCAGGCCCGGGATACCCGAGCGAGCGGCTGCGGAACTGCGGCAGCAGATCCCGCACCTGCAGATAGCCGGCGCGCGCCACGGGTTCCATCATCACCCTGCGCGCGACGTCGCAGCAGTGAACACGTCGGGCGCCAGCGTGCTTCTCGTCGCGATGGGCAATCCCCGTCAGGAGCTCTGGCTCGAGCAGCACTTTCACCAGCTTCCGGGCATCCGCATCGCTGCCGGCGTCGGCGCCTATCTCGACTTTCAAGCAAAAGTTGTACGGCGAGCACCGGAGTGGATGAACAGATGTGGCATCGAGTGGCTTTACCGACTGGCACAAGAGCCGCTCCGACTTGGCAAGCGTTATATCGTCGGCAACCCCTATTTCCTTTTCCGCGTCGTGCGCGCGCAAATGACGGCCGGCCGCCGTCCGTGACCCCTGAACCCACGCCGACGGCTGTTGACGATGCTCTCTCCCCTCGCACACCTCGGCACGACGCAGACGATCGCCACACACGGTGCGGCTCAGCCCAGCCCCATCCGGGGCGGCACGTGAGACGCCGGCGCGCCGCTCATGGGCTCGGGCTGCTCGCGTGGACACGAAATCCGGGGCGGCTTCTGGATATCGGCCGAGTGTTCGAGGTCGAGCCGAAGATCATCAGCTTCCCGGGTCTGACCTCGCGGTGGTCGGCGCCTGTGCGCTACCTGCTCTCGATCTGGCTCACGCTCGGTTGGCTGCTGCGTGAGCGACCGCGCGTAGTGATCGTCTGCTGCCCGCCGCCGTTCGCATCGGCGCTGGTGGCTATTTACGCTCGCCTCCACGACGCCAGTTTCATCCTCGACGCCCATCCGGGGGCATTCGGCCACCGTGACAAGGTCTGGAACCTTTTCGTGCCGCTGCAAAAGGCGCTCGTCATTCGCGCGACCGCCACGATGGTCACCGAGCCGGTGCTCGGCGCCGAGGTCCAGCAATGGGGGGGCAGGCCGTTGATCTTCCACGAGGCGCCGCCGCCGCTCCCCCCGCCGCGCCCCCGGCAGGCCCTCGCTGCTCGCCCGAAGGTTGTGTTCGCGACGATCTTCGATCCCGACGAGCCCTTGGACGTCATCACCGACGCCGCGTCCAACCTCGCCGAGTGCGATGTCGCGATCACCGGCGACGTCTCGAGATTGGACCAAGAGTACAGACGCCGCCTGCTGGCAGAGCCCCACGTGCAGCTCACGGGATGGCTTGACCAGCAGGACTACCTCGCGCTGATCGTGAGCGCGGATCTCGTGGTGGCCCTCACTCGCGATCCGCACTCGGTGATGCGAAGCGCCTTCGAGGCCATCTACCTCGAACGGCCCACGGTCCTCTCGGATACGGACACGCTTCGTGCGTCCTTCTCGCCGAGCGTGTTCGTAGACGGCTCATCCGACGGCGTCGTCAGCGGAGTTCGAACTGTGCTCGCCGAGTATGACCAGTGGGTTGCGCAGGCCGGCACACGCCATGAGATCCTGATAGATCGCTGGGAGAGCCAGCGCGAGGCGCTCAAAGCAGCGATCTCCGAAGCCGAGCGCAGCTCCTCGAAGGAGGCGTACCTGCCGCGCCCGGTCCAAAGGTGGTTTCGACGATGATCTCCCCGCAGGCCCTGCTCAAGCCCCGCGGCGAGTCGGCTCCTGCCATTCCCGTGGTTCTCATCGCGTGTGCGGGGCGGAGCGGAAGCACGCTTCTCGACCGCATAATCGGCGCGCATCGCGGGTTCTTCTCGGCCGGCGAGCTTCGCTTTATCTGGGAGCGCTCGTTTGGCGAGAATCAGCTCTGCGGCTGCGGAACGCCCTTCGACGAGTGTGACTTCTGGGCGGATGTCTCTCGAAGCACGTTCGGCGTCGCACCGGCCGAGGTCGACGCCACGACCGCCATGGCCTTGCGCGCATCCCTGGATGAAACGCGGTACGCGCCATGGCTGATCCAGGGACATAGCCCCGCCGCCTACAAGTCGTCGCTGCTCGTCTACAGCTGCCTCATTGAACGGCTCTACGAGCAGATATTGAGGATCTCGGGTGATCGCGTGATCGTCGACTCGAGCGGCGATGCCACTCACGGGCTCATACTCTCCCGTGTACCCGGCATCGAACTGCACGTCATACACCTCGTGCGCGATCCACGGGCGGTGGCGTTCTCGTGGAAGCGGAAGCGACGCAGGCCGGAGATTCACTGGGCGGCCGAAGACATTCCAATTGAGCCCGTTCGCACGAGCGCGACGCGGTGGATGATGCACAACCTCTTGGCGGAACGGCTGTCACGCTCAGCAGCCAGCTACCGCCGCGTACGCTACGAGGACTTCGTCGTGGGCCCCGAGGCTACCGTGGCAGAGCTGCTGGAGCCGCTCGGACTAGCCGGCGGTCCCGACGCGCTCGCCGCGGGGGAAATCGTGCTGGCGCCCTCGCACACGGTGTCGGGCAACCCAATGCGCTTCACGCACGGTCCGGTCAAGATCCGCATCGACGACGAGTGGCGCCGCTCAATGTCCCTCAGCGATCACCGCACCGTGACCGCCATCACCTGGCCGCTGCTGAAGAAATATGGCTATGCGGTTCGGCGAAGTGCCTGACACACTCGACCCACCTTGCGGCGGGACACTGCCGTGACGCGAGAGCTGGCATATTCGCCCCCGCAAGCGAGCGCAAGCGAGGAGCCGAGCGTCAGCAGAGGCTTTCTCGAGCGCCTCGCCCGTGGCGCGATGTTCGCCCTGGTGATCCAGGTCCTGGGCGCGGGCCTCGCATATCTCTCACAGGTTGCCTTCGCGCGCTGGATGGGTCTGGCCCAGTTCGGGCGCTACACGTATCTGCTGGCCTGGGCCACGATCTTCGCATTCCTCACCGGACTTGGATTTCCCCTGTCGGTGCTTCGCTTCATCCCCGAATATCGTGCCCTCGGGGATCAGCAGCGACTGCATGGGCTGGTAAATCTCAGCCGGGCCGCCGTGCTCGGCGTCGGGCTCGGTCTGGCGGCAATCGGCTCCGCCCTCGCTCTCGCACTCGACGCCGGCACGGCCACGACGGCGGTTGTGGCCGCCGCCTGGCTCGTCCCACTCGGCGGTCTGATCAACCTCGACCTCGCAATCATACGAGCAGGCGGGCGCGTCATCGGCGCGTACGCACCATCGCTTGTCATACGACCGCTAGTGATTCTGCTCGCTGCCGGGGCCATCTGGACCGCACGGGGGCGGCTGACAGCCGATACCGGGCTGCTCATCACAGTCGGTGCTTTCTTGCTGGTTGCGCTGCTGCAGTCGCGGCTGGTAGGTGAGATCGCGCCGCGCCGGATACGTCGCGGCCATGCGATCTATGAGCCCCACGGCTGGCTGCGCGTCTCGGCTCCGCTTCTGCTGGTCGCCGGGTTCCAGATCGCGCTCGCCCAGACAGATCTGCTGATCGTCGGGTCTGCGCGCGGCGTGCGCGACGCGGGGCTGTACTCGGCAGCGTCCAAAACGGCCACGCTCGTGGGCTACCTGCTGGTCGCCCTCAACGCGGTCGCTGCGCCGCTGTTCTCCGAGTTCGAGGCGCGAAAGGATCGCGCCGGACTGCAGCGCCTGGCGACGATCTCTGCGCAGTGGGTGTTCTGGCCAACCCTTGCGATTGCAATCGGGCTGGCTCTGCTCGCACCGTTCGTCTTGGGGCTGTTCGGACCACATTTCGTCTCCGCACGATCGGCGCTGCTGATCCTGCTGATCGGACAGCTGGTCAGCGCAGGCTGCGGCGCTGTCGGCTACCTGATGAGCATGACGGGCCATCAGAACGACTCGGCGAAGGTATATGGCGTCGTCTCCGCGCTCAACGTTCCCGCCTGCTTTGCCGGGGTTCAGTTGTTCGGACTGGACGGTGCCGCAGCGGCCACGACCGCCAGCCTGATCGCGTGGAACCTGTGGCTTCATCATCTGACCGTGAAGCGGATCGGCGTTCGCGCGTCGATCCTCTCTTCACTGAAGGCCGGACGCATCCAGCGCACTCGCACGTGAGCCTCCGGTAGCCGTGATTCGATCGACGAGAACGCCATGAGCACACACCTTCCGGTGACATCCGTTTATCACTTTGGACCAAGCACGGGCTACATCGGGGGCATGGCGTCGGTCATCACGATGCTGAGCGCACATCAGATGGGCGCGGAGAGAGCTGTCGCCATCCCGACCTGGGTTCCGGGTTCTCACCTCAGATCGGGCGTGCTTGCTGCGTGGGCGACCACGCGGGTGCTGCTGCTGCAGCGCGGCAGCGTCGTGCATGTCCACATGTCCGAGGGTGGATCGTTCGTCAGAGAGACGATGATTGTCGCAGCCGCCAGATGCCGGCGGCTCCCCTGCGTGATCACCATTCACGGTCCTGGCTTTTCCGAGTTTGCTGATCGTCAGCGTCGTCTCGTCACGAGCTCGCTCCGTTTGGCGCAGGCTGTGACCGTTCTCAGCGACGAGGACCTGGCCGTGGTGCGCCGACTCGCTCCCCGTGTTCACTCGGAGCTGCTCCCAAATCCGATGCCGCTCGACGCCCTCGCCGGGCCTGTCGCTGAGACTGCCGAGATAGCGCTGTTTGCCGGGGAGGTGGGGCTCAGAAAGGGCGCCGACGTGCTGCAGCGCGCATGGGAGATCGTCGCACCTCGCCGACCGCGTGCGAGGTGCATAGTGGTTGGTCCCGCAACCTCGCTTCGCCTGCCCGAGACGGAGCGTCTCGAGATCCGCGGCCCCGTCACGCTGACGGCGGTCAAGGAGCTCATTCGTGAAGCGCGCGTGATCGTCCTGCCCTCCCGCCACGAGGCGTTGCCGATGATCCTCACCGAGGCGATGGCGGCGGGACGGCCGTTCGTCAGCACTCCCACGGGCGGTATCGCCGCGCTGGCCGCTGGAGGACTGCTCGTGCCTGTCGAGGACCACGAGGCGCTGGCCGATGCCCTGCTCGCGCTTCTCGCCGCTCCCACACACGCACAAGCACTGGGCGACGCCGGCCAGACGCTGTGCGGAGAAGCCATGAGCCCCGATTCCGTGGCCGCTCGGCTACGGCAGCTCTATCACCTGTCCCCAGACCGCTAGCCCGCGACGGGCCGTGGTGCACTGCCGGCGTTGCGGCGGCTCGCACCGACACCGAACAGCAGCAGGAACGACACAGCGACAGCTGGCGTGGTGAGCGTGTTTTCGGTGGCGGAGTAGATCGCAAACGCTATGCAGGTCGCAGCGAGGTCGGCTCTCACGATGGACGGCGCGCATCGGATCACCGATACCAGCGTGGCGCCGATCGCGAGCAGGAGGATCGCCGCGCCGATCACGCCGCCCTCCAGCAGCATGCGCACATACTCACTGTGCTGCGCCGTGAAGCCCTGCGGCGCCCCTGGAGTCTCGCCGACCAGCGGCCCAGCCCCCAGCCCGCGGCCGAACGCAATGTTGACCTTCGCCTGGTCATACGCGACTTTCCATGCTTCAAAGCGCCCGGAGGCGACTTCGTGCGACAACCCTCGTCCGGCGACGTAGTCGGTCGCATTTTCACTGCGTGCGACCAGGCCAATCCCGAGTACGACCGCGCCCGCCATGACGGCGATCGTGGCGAGTCCCACCTTGGCGACGACGCCTATCCCTCTCGCCTCGAGCTGACGCCGGGCGAAGCGGACCACCAGCGGGACTGCTGCGATCGCCAGGGCCAGCGCAGCGCCGCGACTGAGCGTGGCGCCGAGGATCACGACGTTGAGGAGCCCCAGTCGACCGGCCCAACTCCAGGCCTCCCGCCGATACAGAACCAAACACGAGACGACCGCGCATACCCCGAGTGCCCCAAGCGATGCCGCAAGCGTGGCGCCCTCGAGACGTGGTGGTGTCGCGCGAAACAGCGACAGGATCCCAGCCGCCTGCAGAGCCGCGCCCGCCAGCAGGCTCACCGTCGGCACCCACGCCAAGACCTTGAGCAGATGGTGGTCACGCGACCATTCCCACCGGACCGCAAACACGACCCATCCGAGGCACAGCGTCGCAAGACTGGAGGCAGTCTGTCCAGTGGTCAGGCCGAGCAGCGGGGTTGCTAGCGTCTCGGTGAACATCACCACCACCAGATAGGCTATGAGCGGTGCACACTTCTTTCGGTCGACGCCGCGGTCGAGCAAAACGGGGAGCGCGCATGCGTAGAGCAGCAGCTTGTATGTAGCCGGTTTGCCGGCAGTTGAGTCGACTCCAAAGATTCTCGCCGATTCCACAGCTAGGAGCATCATCCCGACCGCAAACAAGCGGACCGGCCGGACGAGCGCCAGCCCCAGAGCAGCGGCAACGACAACGAGCGCCACAGCCGCGCGGGGGGACCGCGTGACCAATCCGCCGGCAAAGACGCACACAGCGCCCGCAGCCAGCCAAGAGGCAACTGTGGTCTGTTTTCGAAGTCGAAGAGGCAAATTCTGTCGGCCGTTGCTTTTCACGATTCTATCGAAGAGCAGGGGTCATATGTCAGCTTCCGCAGCCCCCAGACACCCCTCGCCTCAACAGCCGCTAAGGTCCCGTGAAGCATTGTGCGCATCCCTTGACCATGCCTGATTCGACCAATGCGCCAACCCTTGGCGAACAGCCGCGAGGAGGAGCCCGCCACATGCCACAAGCGGCGAAATCGGTCTGGCGCATCTCGATCGCACTGATACTCGTGCTCGCCTCGGTCGGCGCCTGGACGGCGACCCGCTCCGACTCGTCGGTGCCGCTGGTCTCACCAACGCTTCTTCAGCTGGAACCCGGTCATCCAGGGGTGACATTCGGCCCGGGCGCAGTCGGCCTGTCGACCGAGGCGTTCGAACTGAGCTCCGATCATTTCAGCGCGCGACACGATCGCCTGGTGAGACTGATGAAGCTGCTTGGCCCATCGGTCCTTCGCATCGGCGGCAACAGCGTCGATCTCTCGTGGTGGACGAGCACGGGGGAACCACCGCCTCCGTGGGCGAGCAGCACCGTCACGCCGGCGGACCTATCGGCGCTGTCCGGGCTGATGCAGGCAACCCGATGGAAGGTGCTACTCGGAGTCGATCTTGGCCACTTTGAACCCACTCGCGCCGCGGATGAGGCCAGATACGCAAAGGCGATTCTGGGCAACCATCTACTGGGCATCGAGATCGGCAACGAGCCTGATGACTTCGGCCGCAAGCCGAAGCTACGGGCGGCAACCTACACCATCGCCCAATATGTCCAGGAAGCCGAAGCGTACGGTCGTGCGCTGAGCTCGACCGGCGTGACCCTATTCGGGCCAGCGCTGGGAAGGACCGAATGGCTAGGGCAGCTTGGCCCCACCGCCCAGATGTTCTCCGAGTTGACGCTCCACTACTACCCCACGAGCACGTGCATCGGCGTCGAAGCCGCCGCCGCCGCGCAGCCAGCGACCGCCGATGCCGAACTGCTCTCGCCAGGCGTTAGAGAACAAGAGGAAGAAACGCTCACTGCGCTCATGCGCGCAGGACTCGCCGATTCGCGCCCTGTGCGGATCGGCGAGACCAACACTGCACCATGCGCGAGCAGCCCGTCCTCTAATCCCGTCTTTGCGAGCGCGCTGTGGGCAATGGACTGGACGCTTCGCGCCGCCGCTCGCGGTGTGGTGGGAGTGAGTTTTCATGGCAACTTCAGTGAATGCGGCTCAGACAGCGAGAGTCCCATATGCGCGCCCAGCGAGCGAGCGGCCCGTGCGGGCAACGTCGTTGCGCGACCGGAGCTCTACGGGCTGCTGGCCGCACGGCAACTCGAGGGCGGGCGATTCGTGCCGGCGCACCTGCTCGGCTTGAGCCCGCTGCGGGGCGTGAGCGCGTGGGCGACCGTCGACAGCAGCGGCACGATCAGAGTTGCTCTTGACAACTTTGCGACCGGCGGTCCTGCCCAGCCGGTGTCGATCCCCTCGGCTGGCTACGTGGTCACAACGATGGCTTTGACGGCGCCGTCTGTCGCGTCTCTCACCGGTGTGACCTTTGGAAATGCAGCAGTGACTGCCGGCGGACGGTGGCAGCCCCGGCCGCGCAAGCCTGTGCTCGTGGGCCGCTCGACCCGTGTACTGATTCCGCCGGCGAGCGCCCTGGTCGTGATCATGCGTCCGACGCGCCCAGGCCACCACACGCGACAGTGAGCGGTCGGCAGTCATTCAGCCGTACGCTCGGCCTCAGGCCTTGATCACAGACTCGACGCCCTCCTTGGGCGCGACGCCATTCGGCGAGATGGACGCAGCCGGCGCCTTGCTGACATATGCGCTGGTCCCCCCAGCCGACTCGACGCCGTTGGCGACAACGCCCAGCAGCGGAGCGCCACTGCTGGCAAGAATCTGATGGAGATTCGCCGCCGCATCGCGTCGACTGCGCCCAACCCAGCCGATCACCACGATGCCATCGACCTTGCAGAGCAGCGGAAACGCGTCTGATACGGCGGTGAGGGGCGGAGTGTCGATGACGACCAGGTCATACATGGACCTGGCCCGCCCGAGCGCCGCGTCCATCGCACGACTTTCGATCAGCTCGGCCGGATTCGGAGGCTGCATGGAGCCCGCTGTCAACACGTCGAGCGTGCGGCCGCTGACCCCCTCGCCGGGCGCGGCCTCCAGCACGACGGAACGCGCCGCCTCGTCCATCGACACCGCGCCGATCAGAACGTCTGCGAGGCCTGGGCCGTGCTGAATCCCGAACTGCTTCGCGAGCGTGGGGTACCGGAGATCGACCTCCAGCAACAGCACCCGCGAGCCGATCCTCGCTGCCGCTTCTGCCATCTGGCGTGCAAGGGTCGTCTTGCCGTCCCCCGGAGCTGCTGAGGTGATCAGAACCGTGCGGAGCTCTCGATCGATATTAAAGAAGCGCAGATGGGCTCGGATCAACCCAAACGCCTCAGCCTCTGCCGGCGGCAGCAGCGCCGCGCGACTCCCGTTCGGCCGCGCCGAAGTCGAGATTGCGCCGCTCTCGGGAACTGTGCCAAGCAGAGGGACCTGGTAAATGGCCTCCAGATCCTCGGGCCGCTGAATGCGACGATCCAACTGCTCGAACACAAAGGCCAAGCCGAGGCCGATGAACAGCCCCAAGATCCCACCGATGGCCGTGTTCCGCGACGTCTTCGGCGACGAAGGCGTAGTCGGCGTCGATGCTTCCTGGGCGATCTGCACGTTGCCGTACTGAAGTTCCGCAAGCAGTGTCAGGGTCTGCGCGCGATCCTGGAGCTCGAGCCCGTCCTGGCCGACGCGCTGGGCACGCGAGAGACCCGCAAGCTGCTTGTTGACGAGCGCCAACGCAGATCTGAGATATGCGCGGTTGGCGGTCTCCTGCTCTTTGACGAACACGCCAGAATAGGCGTTCGCGATTTCCGCAGCGAAATGCGGGGAGGCTGCAGTAGCCGAGACGTCGACCACTCCGGATTCTCCCGCCCCGCTGATGCTCAGTTTTGCGCGAACGTCTTCAGCGGTGAGCCCGCGCCCGAGCAGGCCTGCGGCCTTGGCAGCCATGTCCCCGAGCTTCACGGATTCGAGGTCGTTTGCCTGCTGTGTCAACAGGCCGGTGGCGCTCGTGTTGGGGGCGATCCCGGTGATCTGCTCGCTCAGCGGATTCGTGTCGAAGGCCAGCGCAGCTGTGGCCGTGTACTTCTTGGTCTGATGCTTCGAGAATCCGAACGCGGCGCCGGCCGCGACCACGGCGCAGAGCAGAATCAGCGGCGCCCTCCGAAGCAGGACGCGCAAGGCGCGCTCGAGGTTCAGCCCTTCCGAAGCCTGCTGCACCTTTCAGATCCTCTCCTTGGTCTCAGCTCGTGGTGCACCCATACGCCTTAAACTGCCTGTGCGCTGCGAAACTTACGGGCCGCTCCTAAAGAACGCCGCCTCGCGGCCGCCCTGCGCCCTTAGACCAGCGTTTCAGGAGCGCGGGCGAGACGCGCCATCGTCAAGCCGTATCGGCCCAGCACGCCAAGACCGCGTGCCAGAGGGGATCTCGCTCGGCGCCGCGACGCATGCCTGGCGTGCTGATCGAGCACCTGCGGGGGAGGCAGAACCTGACGCCTCACGAACGCATTGAAGTCACCCCGCGGCATCAGCAGCCCGTCGATCAGCCCGATATCTGCATAGAGCTGAGCGGAGCTCGATCTCGGATGCGGATTCGCCAGTCGTGCAGCCATCCGCTCACGGACACGAAGCGTGGGAGCATCTCGGATGATCTGTCTCGCTGGCAGGCCCACCATCTTCTCTGCAACCGTAGCCGCGACCACGACGACACGCGCTAGCTGGGGGTAGGCAAAGACAAGATCCGCGATCGCGTCGTGCGGAACCGCAGCGCCGTGCGCGTCCCACCAAGCCCCCAGATCGCTTGCCAACCGTAGGTCAACGAAGCCGTCACGCGCGTAGAACAGCAGCAGCGCAACGAGCTCGTCAGCGGGCTCTGGGCGCCAGTCGCCGAGAGCATGGTCGGGAGGGGGTAGCAACCGCTCGCGGGCGAACCGCTCCTCATACCAGTGCACTCGCCAGTGAAGCTCGATCGGCGGAAGCTGCTGGCGCTCGTGGACGAGCATCAGATGCAGGAGCGGCAGGCCACTGCGATCGTCCACGTAGTCGTTGGGCGCCCCGTAGCCCAGCCCGCGGATCACATCCACCGCCATGTGCAGCTGGTCCGCAGGCACCAACAGGTCGACATCACCTGATGGGCGGCGACCGGGGTCGCCGTACAGCACCTCACCTAGGAGAGGACCCTTCAGCGGACTCGAGCGAATTCCCGCCTCGGCGAGCATCGCAATGGCACGCACCGCCACCAGCTGCAGGAACGCGCCATGCCGGCGACCAGCAGCTATGGACCGATCAACCTCCGCGCTAAACGCAGGGTCCGCACGCCCGTTTGCCAGATCGACTATTCGCGGCCCCAGGGTGGGAAGCAGCCTGCGCGAGTGCAGCGTCGCGGCGAGACTGCGCCAGTCGACATCGGCAGCCAGACGGTCTGCCAGCTCTGCCATGGCCAGCCGGCGAGCGCCGGTGCCTGCGCTGATCAGAATCAGCTGCTGTTCAACCTGGCGGCTTGCCATCCCTACGGGTCAGCCTACCGACAACCACCAAGCTCACGGCGTTCAGTGCACTTCCATCTTCAGGAGTTCCAGGTCACTCCATGGAAACGCGCCGAGCAGCTTCGAGGGAAGCTGTCCTTCGAAGTACCCGTGCGAGCCTGCGTACGGATTCGTGCCAGTGGGAATCGGGTCTTGGGCATAAAGGGATACGTTCCCGCTCGTATCTCTCACGAACACGCCGTAGCGCTGAGCTGCTTCCGCCAGCATCATCGTCAGTCGCGGGAGATGCAACGAGGCCAGGTCGAGCGCCGGATCGAGCCGCAGGTGGGCACCCTCGGGCAGCGAGGAGGATTCGGTGGAGCCTCCGTCGGTCCGCAAAGCGGGCGACGCGTAGACATGAGCACGGGTATTTGGCAGGGCGATCGCCAGAGCATGCCTGATGGCTCCTCGTTCCAGATCTTCGAGCGTGATGAGACCTCCCGCGATCGAAAGCGACGAAGCGGACGCTCCCCACGAGCTGGTGGCACCGGTCCACGCTTCGGGCCCGTACGCGCCCGAGCTCTCGGTCACATCGTCCATCGCGCCTCCCCAAGAGGCCTGCCAGGCTTCGCCGACCTTTTCCAGACGCCAGAACTCCCACATCCGGTCAGTGCTCGGCTGCCAGACCACCAGATGCTTGTCGGTGCCAACGGCCGGCTGCGCGTCCGAAGGCAGCGGAACGGCGGCCCAAGACGCTTGCAACGCAGGCGATGACGAGTTGACGAGCTCGACACGCACCGTGGGCTGGGCTGCGGACACGGTGTAGATTGGCACCGACCAGCTCGTGGTGTTGATCGCGGGCCCGTGACCAGCGCTCTGCTCCGCCTGCACCTCTTGAGCCAATGCGTGCACGACCGAAGCGGAGCTCGGATCCACGGGTGAGTCGGCGGCGACCGGCTCGTTCCAGAAGCTGGTGGGCGAGAAGAACCGGAAGTCGGCTGGTTCTTCTTTGGGTGGTTCGACGGATCCTTCGCTGGGCGGTTCGACCAGTGGTTCTTCCGAAGGCGGTTCGACCACTGGTTCTTCGCTCGGCGGCTTGACCACTGGTTCTTCCGAAGGCGGTTCGATCGCGGGTTCTTCCCCGGGCGGCTTGACCACTGGCTCTTCGCCGGGGGGATCAACCGCAGGCTCTTCGCGAGGCTGCCCGAGCGCTGATTCTTCCCCTGGCTCGCCTGGAGCGCTGCCCAACCGGGGTGGCTGTTCAGGGAGGCGTACCGGTGACTGTTCCTCAAGGGGACTGCCGACTTTGGGCACGGCGCCGGCGCCCGGCCCGCCACGATCGGCGGCTGGGCGCGATCGACGTCCTGCGCCGGAATTCCCAGCTGCCACATGCTTGGCTCTCGAGGCTTTACACGCCTTGCTGGCAGACCGCCAGCCGTGGCGACGGGCCGCAAGCACACACGTGGCCCAGCTGGAGAAGGTGGAGGCACCAGCCGGTCGATGGGCTTTCGACACGTGGGCGTTGGAGGCGCTCGCGCGGACAGGACCGGTCAGCGCGAGCAGCAACACGCAAGCTGCGCCGACCACGGCCAGCTGGCACATGGCCCTCGACCAAGGCCGAACACAACGCATTCGCTTGAAACCCCCTTGCCTTCGTTCTATTGCGCCATCACCGCAGTGCGACTCGCGCGAGCCAGCCGAGGAGCAACAACGAATCTCTAGTCGGAGCAGACGCAACCATCCTGGAGGCCGGCATCCGCTTCCTGGACATTGATCGCGTCAAGCATGGATCAGCGCGCGTGGAAACCATGATACTCGGACAGCATCTGGGCGGTCCTGCTTTCGTACTGGCGAAGATCACCGCACGCAAGCTCCGGCCTTCGTGCGACGTTGTAAGGGAGTGTGCGACGATCCATCTGGAACAGAGTTGAGCGTGTCGCGGTCAGACCACGTCGGGGAGGCTGCGAGCGACCGCACCGTGACATTGCGGCTCAGGGGCTTCACCTGGGATAGCGTCGAGCAAGAGGCAGCGCGCGAGGGTGTCACGAGGGAGGAGCTGATCGCGTTTTCAATCCTCTACTACCTCGCGGACGTGGACAGCCACCGAATCTCACGCCGCATTTCGAGGAGCCCGTATCCGGGGATGCTGCACAACCGCTCGAATCCCTGACCGCCTCAGGTGGGCGGCGTCACGCGGAGCGTTGCCGGAGCAGCGCCGCGGCTCGTCAGCTCGGCTCGAAGCGCCCCGCGGCCACGGTGATGAAGTCCATGGACCGACCCCTCCGTGCGACCGATTCGCGTCGCAATCTCGGTAGGTGACAACCCGGCGAAGTGCCGCAGCACAAGCACCTCTCGCTGATCCCTCGGCAGCTCCGAGAGAGCTTCACACAGGTCGGACATCCGCTGGCTGCTGCCACTATCGCTGGCGGCCTCGCCCGTGGCTCTCACCTCCTCGACCGGGACCGCCCGCTGGCGCCGCAGATGGTCGAGGGCGAGGTTGCGGGCCACACGGAGGACCCAAGCGAAGAACGGAACCTCGCGTTCCTCATATTTGCCGATCACGTGGATGAGCTTTGCGAAGACTTGCTGCGTCACGTCTTCAGCCTCGTGGCTGTCGTGCACGATGCTCCGAACGTAGCCATAGATGTTGTCCGCGTAGCGTGCATACAAGAACCCGAGTGCCTCACGATCGCCGGCCTGGGCGCGCCTAACGGCCTGCGATACCCGCTGACTCATCAGCTCCTCACTGGCGACCTCTGTGACCGCGGCCATGACCGGCCAAGACGTCTCTGTCCCTGTCTCCATACGGCTAGCGGCAAGCGCCATTCCGTCCCACCTCTCCAGTCGGGTTCATCCGTGCCCTCTGAGCGGCATGGCGTCAGAGCCGACGCCGCCCTTCTCCAGGTGATTCATGCGATCCCTCAATGGCCATCTCGGCACTGCTCACTCCCCGCGGCGCCGCATGCGCCCACGCAGTCGCCCCCTGCTAGCTGCGGGACGGGAGCCGTAGCTATCCGCCAGCACCACCCGCGCCGCACGAAACGCCAGCCGTGAACCACCACCAAGGAGGCCCACCGTCGCTGCGCCCACCATGTCATGCACCGCCGTGGCTTCCGATACGTCACCGGATCGAGCTTCTCTCACCAGCTCATCTTCGTAATTTGTACCCACATGAGATTTTGACTCAATAGGCACGGAACTGTCAGTGGACATGCGTGTCGCTCCCGTCTACGGGTTCAATAGGCAACCCCCTCTCCTTGCTTTGTGCCTGTCCTGCTCTCCCCTGTGAACCTACTCCGCTCCCTCCACATCGCCATGAGACGCTGTTGCAAATTTGTTGCGCGTCTCTCGACCGGTGTCCAAGGTTGCGTAGCCTTGTAGCCGATGGCTCAATGTTGGTCATGAATATACACCCTGTAATCGCACCCAGCAAACAACTGTAATTACTCAAACACTGCTGTTTCCAAATACTCAAAGACCACGACAATTGATCACGTAAGCGACCGTGCGCAGCAGGATCTTCATGTCGCCCCAAAGCGACCAGTTGGCCACGTACAGGTAGTCGATCGCCACCATTTCGCGCAGCGGCACGCGCGTCGGCCCGAGGATCTGCCACGGCCCCGTCATCCCCGGCGTCAGCTCCAGGCGACGGCGGTGCCAACCCTGCACGCGCAGGTCCTCCTCGAGCACAAGCGGGCGCGGACCCACGAGGCTCATCTCGCCTTTGACGATGTTGAAGAGCTGCGGCAGCTCGTCGAGCGCCGTCTTGCGAAGAATGCGCCCCACACGCGTCACGCGCGGATCCTGCCTGATCTTGAACATGCCGTCCTGCGCTTCGTTGCGATCGCGCAGCGAGTCCTTCAGCGACTCCGCATCCTTCACCATCGTGCGGAACTTGAGGATGTTGAAGCGGTTGCCGTAACGGCCCACGCGCTGCTGGCGAAAGAACACCGGGCCGGGACTGTCGAGCTTGATCGCGATCGCCGCCACGATCATCAGCGGCGCCACCGCCAGCAGGCCGATCGACGTCCACACCACGTCGAACGCGCGCTTCACCGTCGCCGAGGAGCGCGTCAGCTCGAAGCGCCGCACGCCCATCACCGTCACGCCGTGAAGGTCGTCGAACTCCACCGTCGAGCCCACCACCTCCAGCAGGCGCGGCAGGATGCTCACGCGCACGCCCACCGCCTTCAGCGTGCGCACCAGGTCCAGCACCTCGCCCGCATCAGCGCTGCGCGGCGCCACGATCGCGCGCTGCACGTCCAACTGCTGCGCCAGCTCGCGCACCTCCGCCACCTTCGCCGCCGAACGCGCGTCCGTCGACCACGGCGCGATCTCCTCCAGATCCACGTGCGCCACCATGCTCGCGCGGATGCCGCCATGGTCAGCCAGCTTCGAGCGGATCCTGTCCGCCGCGCTCTCATCGCCGATGAACAGGCAGCGCTCGATCGGCGCCAGCCGCAAGGCCAGAGCGCGCGCCACCGTGCGCATCAGCACCAGCAGCGCCGCCAGCGCCAGCCACAGGAACAGCGCCTCGTGGCGGTCCAACGTGCCCGCCACGATCAGCCCGCCCGCCAGCCACGCCACCAGCGCGCACAGCGTCGCCACCTGGAACAGCTTCGGCGCCTCCTCCAGCGTCGTCTTGCGCAGCAGCGAGTCGTCGCGGTCATACAGCCCCGAGCTCTTCGCTCCGATCAGCAGGATCGGCAGCGCCGCCGCGCTCGCCCACGTCAGCTGCAGCGATTTCGACGACAGCGCGATCGTCAGCACGAACGCGCCCGCGATCGCCAGCGTGTCCGCCAGCAGCAGCATGCGCCGGAAGATCGCGTCGCGCAGCATGCTCGCCGCCGGGCCCGAGCTCTCGGCGACCGATCCCACGAGGCGAACCGTGCCCCTCCCCCCCGGGGAGCGGACCGCGCTCGCGGGAGCCCCCTCGAGCGAGACCATTGCGGGATCTGCGATCTTGCTATCCATAGCTCCTCGTTCAGGCCGTGCGCTACCCCGCCAGAAGACGCTCTCCGCGCACGATCCGAGAGATCGAAATATGTGAGGCGGGGAGCTAAAAGGCAACCCACTCAGCCGCGATCTTGCCCCCGCCGACAACCATCAAACTGACCTGACCCTGTTGTCTGGCGCATTGCACACCATTTGCGAGGAAAGCGCAAGGCTTCATATGTATAGACAG
>Ga0210396_10002538_pt1 | contig 18596 bp, 14 predicted proteins | sample IncBWH17OmetaG_FD_155466 | JGI IMG/M metagenome (GOLD analysis project Ga0210396, IMG submission 155466) | Forest soil microbial communities from Barre Woods Harvard Forest LTER site, Petersham, Massachusetts, United States - Inc-BW-H-17-O ... | reverse complement strand
TGTTGTGGTTTGTCCTCCATCGTTCGGGCGGCAGTCTAATAGAACAATCCCAAGAAACGATCTTGCCCGCTCCTTCGAGATATTCGAGCAGGTCGACAGAGGCGTCCTGCGCGGGGTTCGGGTATGGGCCAGATTGGCGCCTGGGTGTCGGGTTTGGGGCAGGCGGAGTCGTTGGCCGCTCGCTCGTCCGTGGCGCGCACCCGCGCTAGCCTCGACAGACGTGGGGTCCTCCGTCCAAGATCCGCTGTCGGCTTTCAGTCCCGCGGTGCGCGACTGGTTTGCGTCCTCGTTCGCCGAGCCGACCCCCGCTCAGGCGCAGGCGTGGCCGGCGATCGCAAGCGGCGAGCACGTGCTGCTGTCGGCGCCGACCGGCTCGGGCAAGACGTTGGCGGCGTTCCTGTGGGCGCTCGACAGGCTCTTGACGGACGGCGGCGGGCAGGCTGAGGGTGGGCAAACCGAGGGCGGGCAGCTCCAGAGTGAGCATGTGGCGGGCGGCCCGAGGGGCGGGGTTCGAGTGGTGTATGTGTCTCCGCTGAAGGCTTTGTCCTATGACATCGAGCGCAACCTGCGAGCCCCGTTGAGGGGGATCGGAGCGCAGGTGAGCGTGGGTATCCGGACAGGCGACACCTCACAGGCCGAGCGCGCGGCGATGGCGCGCAAACCGCCGGAGATCCTGATTACGACTCCCGAGTCGCTGTACCTGATCCTCGGCTCGCGCGCGCGCGCGATGCTGAGCACGGTCGAGACGGTGATCGTGGATGAGATCCACGCGGTGGCGTCTGTCAAGCGCGGCGCTCACCTGGCGCTCACGCTCGAGCGCTTGGAGGAGCAGGCGCGCAGCGGCGACGTCGGGCGGACGGTGCAGCGGGTGGGCCTGTCGGCGACGCAGAACCCGCTCGAGGAGGTGGGCCGCTTTCTGGTGGGCCCGAAGCGCAGGGTGAGGATCCTCGACACGGGGGTGCGCAAGCCGCTCGACCTGCGCATACAGGTGCCGGTTGAGTCGATGAAGGATCTGGCCGGGGCGCCCTCGGGGGCGCAGGGAGGCGACCCGCTGGAGCCGGTGCCGGGGAGCGAGTCGACGCGCAATTCGATCTGGCCGGCGATCTACCCGGAGCTGCTGCGGCTCGTGCGCGAGCATCGCTCGACGATCGTGTTCGTCAACAATCGTCGCTCGGCCGAGCGGGTGGCGCTGCGTCTGAACGAGCTGGCCGGGGAGGGGTTGGAGGGAGCCGCCCCGGGGGGCGGCTTGGATGGCGTTCCCGTGGGAGGCCCGGCGCCGCCGGCGCCGAGCGAGATCGCAAGAGCACACCACGGTTCGCTCTCCAGGGAGGAGCGGACGCTGATCGAGGAGCAGTTGAAGGCGGGTGAGCTGCCGTGCCTGGTCGCCACCTCTTCGCTGGAGCTGGGCATCGACATGGGGGCCGTGGATCTCGTGTTGCAGATCGAGTCGCCGAAGTCTGTGGCGCGCGGGCTCCAGCGGATCGGGCGCGCCGGTCACGGTGTGGGCGATGTCAGCAAGGGGCGCATCTTTCCGAAGTTCCGCGGTGACCTGCTCGAGTGCGCGGTGGTGTGCCGTCGCATGCGCGAGGGCGCGATCGAGTCGACTGTGGTGCCGCGCAACGCGCTGGACGTGCTCGCCCAGCAGATCGTGGCGATCGCCGCTTCGGCCGAGTTCGAGGAGCGGGAGGCGGGCGTGAGCGTGGAGGATCTGCATGCGCTGGTGACCCGCACCCACTCTTACTCGGAGCTGCCGCGGGCGCTGCTCGAGAATGTGCTGGACATGCTCGATGGGCGCTACCCGTCGAGCGAGTTCGGCGAGCTGCGCGCCCGCATCGTGTGGGATCGTGTGGCGGGAACCATCCGCGCGCGCAAGGGCGCCCGCCAGCTCGCGATCGCCAACGCCGGCACGATCCCAGATCGCGGCCTGTATGCGGTGACGCTGCCGGATGGTCGCCGGGTGGGAGAGCTCGACGAGGAGATGGTCTACGAGGCGCGGGCGGGCCAGGTGTTCCTACTTGGCGCGTCCTCCTGGCGAATCGAGGAAATCGGACGCGATCGGGTGATCGTCACGCCCGCGCCCGGGGTGCCCGGGGCGGTGCCGTTCTGGAAGGGCGACGGCATCGGCAGGCCGAAGGAGCTTGGCGAGGCGATCGGGGCGTTTGCGCGCTGGGCGGTGGATCAGGACGCGGAGCTGCTTGTCCGCGACTATGACCTCGACGAGCATTCGGCTCGCAACCTGCTCGAGTACCTGCGTGAGCAGCAGGCAGCCACACACGTGCTGCCCAGCGATCGCACGATCGTGCTGGAGCGCTTTCGTGACGAGATCGGTGATTGGCGCTTGTGCGTGCTCTCGCCATACGGAGGGAGGGTGCATGCCGCATGGGGTCTGGCCATCTCGGCGCGCATTCGCGAGCGCTTCGGGATCGAGGGTGAGGCGCTGTGGTCCGACGACGGAATCGTGGTGCGTCTGCCCGACGTGGACTTCGAGGACGAGCGGGGCTCTTCGGGCGATGAACGGGGCCCTTCCAACGACGAACGGGACTTTTCCGGCGAGGAACGGGGCTCTTCCGGGAAGGGGCGGGGCTCCTATGACCACCGGCGGGACTCCTCCGACGGTGGATCGGGGACTCGCGCCGATGAGCTGGTCGGGGTGGAGTCCTCGGGCGCAACGGGTGCTCACTCCTATGCGGACCTGGTGGCGTTCGATCCTGGGGAGGTCGAGGAGGTGGTGGTTGCGGAGCTCGGTGGGTCGGCGCTGTTCGGCGCTCGCTTTCGCGAGAACGCCGGCCGGGCACTGCTGATTCCACGCGCGTATCCGGGCAGGCGCACGCCTCTGTGGCAGCAGCGGTTGAAGGCGCAGGGCCTGTTGGAGGTGGCGCGCCGCTACCCCGACTTTCCGATTGTGCTCGAGACCTACCGGGAGTGTCTGCGCGACGTGCTCGACCTGCCGGGGCTGCAGGAGCTGCTGCGCGGTCTCGCAACGCGGGAGCTGGGGCTTGTGGAGGTCGAGACGCAGAGCGCATCGCCGTTTGCGGGATCGCTGCTGTTCGACTACGTGGCGACCTATATGTACGAGGGCGATACGCCGAGCGCCGAGCGGCGCGCGGCGGCTCTGTCGCTTGACCGTGACCTGCTGCGCGAGCTGCTTGGCCAGGAGGAGTTGCGGGAGCTGATCGACCCAGGAGCGCTCGCGCAGATCGAGGACGATCTTCAGTGTCGCTCCGAGCGCACACAGGCGACCGGGCGCGATCGGCTCTGCGATGTGCTGCGTCAGGTCGGCGACCTGCGCGTGGAGGAGCTGTACGAGCGCGTGCTCGATGGGCTCGACGCGGATGAACTGCTGGCGGCGCTCGAGCGTGAGCGGCGGGTGGTGCGCATGCGGGTCGCGGGGGAGGAGCGGCTGGTGGCGGCCGACGATGCCGGGCTCTACCGTGACGCACTGGGCTCTTCCCCGCCCGGGGGGCTGGCGAGCGCGTTTCTTGCAGACGTGCCTGACGCGCTCGGGGAGCTGGTGGGCCGCTATGCGCGCACGCATGGGCCGTTCACATCTGCACAGCTGTTCGAGCGCTATCGAGTCGATGCCTCTTCGGTGTTGCGCGAGCTCGAGCGTGCCGGTGAGCTTGCGCGTGGCGAGATGCGCCCAGGCGGCTCTCAGCGCGAGTGGTGCGACGTTCAGGTGTTGCGCCGTCTGCGGCGCGCCTCGCTGGCGGCGCTGCGCAAGGAGATCGAGCCGGTGGGTGAGCGGGCGCTGAGCGCCTTCATGCCTTCATGGCAGGGCGTCGACCGCTGGCGGCGGGGGTCGGAGCTGCGCGGCGGTGGCGTGGAGCGGCTGCGTGAGGTGCTGGTGCCCCTGCAGGGCCTGGCGCTCCCGGTGGGGTCCTGGGAGCGCGACGTGCTGCCCTGCCGCACAGGCTCCTATTCGCGTTCATGGCTCGACTCGCTGTGCGCGAGCGGAGAGCTGGTGTGGGTTGGCGCGGGAGCGCTGGGCCGTGACTCAGGCCGGGTGGCCCTCTACTTCCGTGAGGACGCTGCGTTGCTGGGACCGCCGCGGGAGATGGGCGGCGAGCCTCCGGCGGCCCCCGAGCACTCGCTGCTGCGTGCTCGCCTGGCGGTGGGGCCTTGCTTCTTCACAGACCTGCTCGCCGAGCTGGACGTGCCTGGGCCTGCGCTGACACAGGCTCTGTGGGACCTGGTGTGGGCTGGGGAGGTGACCAACGACGCTTGGGCGCCGCTGCGGGCGCCGCGCTTGACGCTTGCCGCGCCGGCAGCGTCCCGGCGCGCCGGCGCGCGCTCCGCCCGGCGCTTCGGCGGGTCCTCGCTTCGCGGGGGACGCTTTGGGGCGAGCGCGCAGGTGCAGGGTCGCTGGTCGCTGAGCGCCCCGATCTTCCGCGAGGAGCCGCTGTGGACGGAGAGCTCACCGAACGCGTCCGGTGAGGTGGTAGGAGTGGCGGAGTTCCAGGGGGCGCGAGATCAGGCGGACCGCGAGCAGGGCACGACGGCGCAGACCCGGGGAGTCGGGGGCGAGGCGGAGGATCGGCGCCGGCGCCGGCGCGCGCTGGCGGAACTGATGCTCGAGCGCTACGGGGTCCTCACAAGAGAGCAGGTACGGGCAGAGGGCATCGCCGGTGGCTTCTCCAGTTTGTACGGCGCTCTGAGTGAGCTTGAGACGCTGGGCGTCTGTCGCCGTGGCTATTTCATCGAGGGGCTGGGGGGCGCTCAATTTGCGCTGCCGGGAGCGGTCGAGCGCTTGCGCGCCGGCCCCTCCGACCACGAGCGCGGACTGGTACTCGCGGCGGTCGATCCGGCTCAGCCATACGGCGCCACGCTTCCCTGGCCGCGGCGGGCTGGTCAGACACGGCGCCCCGCTCGGGTGGCCGGAGCGTATGTGGTGTTCGTGGACTCCGAGCCGGTGCTCTACCTGGAGCGAGGTGGCCGCGGGATCGTGACGCTGACGGCGGATCCGGAATCGGCTCAGGCTGGAAGCTCGTCCCCCACTCCCGGCGGCGCACTGGGCCTTGCGGGAGCGCCGCTGATGGTTGGGCTGGGAGCGCTCGCGGAAGCGGTGCGCGCGGGACGGGTCGACGCGGTCGCGCTCGAGCGAGTCGACGGCGAGCCGGCGATCGGGTCGAGGCTCGAGCCGGCGCTGGTTGAGCTTGGTTTCCGCCAGGGTCCGCGGAGGCTGACACTACGAGCTTGAACTGCTGCGGTTGTTGGAATAAGATCAGTGAGAGACACGGCTGACATGAGGATGTCGCAGGAGGACAATCGTGTCTGCGGCGCTCTACGGAAGCCGGCGGGGGACCACTGGCGCATACTCCGGACTGGAGTTGGAGACATTCGTCGTGACCGACTATTCAACGACTTGCCAATAGTTCAGCACTGAACTATCTTGTCGAACAATGGGGATGAGTGGAACAAATGGGGACGCTGTGGTGGCTGGGTCGCCGCCGGCGCTCTCTCTGAAGGGCGATACGGAGCTCGCCTACGCAGGGGTCCCCGGCGGCGAGTTGCTGCTGGATGAGGGCCCGAACGGCTCCTTCGACGGCCTGACTCCGCTCTACAAACGACTTCCCCATGGCCCTCATGGTCTCGGCCGTGAGGCGGTGGCGCGCCACCAACGCGCCCGCCTCTACGGCGGCATGGTCGAGTCCGTGTACAAGCGGGGTTACGCCGCCACCAGCGTGGCTCACGTGATCGCGCTGGCGGGCGTTTCGCGCCGCGCCTTCTACGAGCAGTTCTCCAACAAGGAAGATTGCTTTCTGTCCACCTATGACGCGCTCGTCGCGGCTTCGCGCAAACGAGTCCTGCAGGCGTGGCTGTCCGAGCGTGGCTGGGCGAATCGCCTGTATGCCGCCACCCGAATGTTCCTCGAAGGGATCGCCGCGGACCCGCGCGGCGCCTATCTGGTGCTGGTCGAGTCGATTGGGATTGGCCAGCTCGCTCAGGAACGGCGGCAGCTGACGGCCACTGCATTCGAGCGTGTGGTCGCGACCGGCTTCAGCCTGACTCCCGATGGCATCGCCCTGCCGCCACTGGCTCCGCGTGCGATTGTGGGAGGCGTTCGCTTCGTGGTGTTCAGGCGCGTGCGCGAAGGACGCGAGCAGGAGCTCGCCGGGCTGACCGACGAGCTCCTGGACTGGGTCAGCTCCTACCGCTCCTCGGCGGTCTCGCGCCTACGCACGCTCGGGTCGGGCAGGCCGCCGCATCTGGTCGCCAAACGCGCCCGTTTCCTCACGCGCGAAGACCGGCGCTCCTCCGTGATGGACGCGATGGTGCAGCTCGCGCTGGAGGAGGGCTACACCAACATCACCGACGCCGAGATCGCGCGAGCCGCCGCGGTGTCTACCGAAGCTTTTCACCGGGAGTTCTCCAACAAGGAAGAGTGTCTGCTTGCGGTCGTGGACGAGTTCGCAGCCGAAGCTCATGACGCTGTGCGGCGGGCGACGCGCAATGACTCGGACTGGCCTGAAGCCGTTCACAAAGGCGTGGAGGCGCTGATCGGCTACTGCGCCGCCCACCCGGGTCTCGTGAAGCTGTCGTTCATCGATCTGTTCGATGCCGGCAACGGCATGGTCGAGCGGGTCAGCGGAGTGCTCGACGGTTTCATCAAGGTGATGACCGACCGGATCCCTGAACCGAAACGGGCGCCAAGCGTCGCCGCCGAGGCGATCATGGGGGCGATCTGGGCGATTCTCTCGAGCTATGCGCCGCATGATCGTCTGCGCTATCTGCCGTGCCTGGTGGATCATCTGACGTTCCTGATCCTGGCGCCCTACATTGGGCCGAGGCCGGCGGTCGAGGCGATCGAGGGAGTGGGCTCCAAGAACAGACGCATGAAGGTCTCCTGAGCCCTCCGGGGGCTCCGGCAGACGATCTCCTGTCTCGCCGCCGGCTCTATCCTGGTGGGGCGATGCCGACGGACCAAGCCATCAGCGCCGACAGACGTCCGCGACGGGTCGGGCACAAGGGCGCCGCGTATCTGGTTCAGGGCAACACGCGCGAGAGCTTCGATGCCGCGCTGGCCCATGGCGTGGACATGATCGAGTTCGACGTGCTCAGCGAGAGGACCGACGGCAGCGGGGCGCTGCTTGTGGCGCACGATTATCAGGACATGCGCTCACGGACTCCGCTGACGCTCGAGCAGGCGCTCGCGCACCTGGCGGGCGAGGCGTTCGCGGGCGTGGAATTCGATCTCGACGTGAAGCTGCCGGGGTATGAGCTGCAGGTGGTGGACGCTTTGCGCGAGTCCGGTCTGACCGATAGGACTCTGCTGAGTGGGATGTTCCCCTCCGCGCTCGCGCGGGTGCGAGCTGCGGAGCCTTCGCTGCGCCTTGGCTGGTCCGTGCCACGGGTGAGACGCGACTACACGACCGACCTGCTCACGGCGATCCCGGCGCTCGCGATGCTCACGGGCTATCGCGCGCTGCTGCCGCGACGCGCCCGCGAGATGCTGGCAAGCGGCTCGGTGGACGCGATCATGGCCCACTGGCGGGTCGTCACGAGCGCGCTGGTGCGCGCGGTGGCACAGGAGCACGGTGAGCTGTACGTGTGGACCGTGGATGACGCGGTGCGCATCTCCAAGCTCACGGAGCTGGGAGTGAGCGGCATCATCACCAACGACCCGCGCCTGTTCGACGTCTAGGTGAGCTTGCAGGTGGCCGCGCTGAAGTCGCGCGGGTCGGCGCCCGCGAGGCTCTTGTGCCCGGCGGTGCTCGACACGGTTGCGGTTTGGAGCACCGTGGTGCCCCTGCGCCATTGGAACATGACATAGCCCCGTAGCGTGAATGCCGGTTTGCCGGCGGCCGGCGCGAACTGGAAGCTGCGTCCAGCCTGGCGTGCCAGCTGAGCGGAGCCGACCTTCAGGAAGCCAGAGTCGGCTCCCTGGCTGAGGTCGATCCACTTGTTGGTGGTGGCGTCCAGGTACTGCACGTGGAAGCGCATGTACATGACGTCCTTGGGATGCCCGTCGCCGGGCATCGAGCCGCGGATCCCGATCGTGTGGGGCTGGTCCTTGGGGCTGCACACGTCGACCGTGGCCCACAGTTCACGCGAGTGGAGCAGTGCGTGGGTCTGAGCGGGCGCGAGCGCCGCGACGAGCATCAGTGGCGCGATCGCCTTCAACGAGCCCATGACCTGAAGATAGCGCCGCAGATGCTTGTGTGTTGCCGTTCGGCGGCGTATGCGGGCCATGGTCGGTGGCGATCGTTCGCGCGCTGGGGGCAGCTGTGATATTCCCTGGGCATGGCGGCTACCAAGGCGGCGGAGATAGTCGAGCTGCTTGGGCGCGTGCCGGTTTTCTCTACGCTCGAGCACGACGATCTGGAGCGAATCGCCGAGCTGGCGGTGCCGCGCGCGTTCGATCCCGGTCAGATCGTGTTCAGGGAGGGAGACGCAAGCGACACGTGTTATGTCGTTCGCGCCGGCCGCGCGCGGGCGGTGCGCGAGCATCCTGACGGCCGCACGATCACGCTTGCCACCTTCGGGCCCGGTGACTTCTTCGGCGAGCTTGCGATGTTCGAGGACGAGCGGCGATCGGCGACGGTCGAGGCGGTGCAGCGTACGAGTGTGGTCGCGGTGCTGGGGCCGGACATGCGCAGGCTGATGGCCGAGCATCCGGCGATCTCGATCCGCCTCGTGGTGGCGCTGGGCCGGCGGTTGCGCGAGACCAACGACCGGCTTGCCAAACAGTCCTTTCAGACCGTCCAAAGCCGGGTGGCCGTGGTGCTCAGCGAGCTGGTGGCTCAGGCTGTGGAGGCAGGATCCTCCAAGGAGGAGGTGCTGTTGACGGCCACACAGGCCGATCTCGCCAAGCTTGCCGGCTCCTCGCGCGAGTCGGCCTCGCGCTTCCTGGCGGTGCTCGAGCGGGCCGGGGTGATCTCCCAGGGCCGCGGCCGTCTGGTGGTCCACGATCCGGCGGCGCTGGACGGCTATGTCTTCTGAGGAGTCGCGCAAAGGCGCACGGCAGAAGTCCAAGGGGTCTGCTGAGAAGCTGCCCAAGAGCGCACGGCAGAAGTCCAAGGGGTCGGGGAGCGCGCCGGTGGGGTCGTCGACCGCCGGTCCCGGGAAGGTCGGCGGTCGGTCTGGACGCTCCGCGCGCGAGGTGTCCGCCGGTGGGGTGGTGGTCCACGAGGGCAGCGTGCTGGTGATCGTCCCCACGCGGCTTGCGGCCGACGGATCGCAGGTGCTGGCTTTGCCGAAGGGTCATCCCGAGGACGGCGAGACGCTGTTGCAGGCCGCGAGTCGCGAGGTGCACGAGGAGACCGGCGTGCAGGGCGAGCTCGTCGAGGAGCTTGGCGAGGTGCGCTACTGGTATGTGCGCGATCGGCGCAGGGTGGCCAAGAGCGTCCACTTCTTCCTGTTCCGCTACAGCGAGGGTGACATCGCAGACCACGACGATGAGGTCTTGGAGGTGCGCTGGATGAAGCTCGCCGAGGCGCAAAAAGCGCTCAGCTATCAGGGGGAGCGCGAGATGGTGGCTCGCGCGCTGGCCATCTGCCAGCAAGACCGATAGCCTGCGCAGTCGTGCAGGTGCTCAACTTCTACTCGACAATCTTCGCCGATGAGCTGAAGAAGGGTCGCAAGACGGCCACGATCAGGCTCGGAGACAAGTCAGGCAAGTACCGCAAGAACCAGGCGGTGCTGGTGACGATCGGCTATCAGTATTCCCCGCGCGAGCGGATCTTCGAAGCTGTTATAGATCAGGTCGAGGTGATGAAGGTCGCCGAGCTCTCTCCTCGGGACATCAAGCACGACAACCCCGAGTTTCGTCGTCACGAGGAGTTGATCAAGTTCCTCGAACAGATCTACGGGCGGGGGGTCTCGATGGAGGACACGGTGACGGTCGTGCGCTTCTCGCAGATCCTCGACAAGCCGACGGCCATGACCGAAGCGATGAAGGGCTTCGGCGGCGCTCAGAACTAGGTTGCGCCGGTGCGCGCTTCAGGCGCGCTCGGAACTGGGTTGCGAGCGGGGCGCGCTTCGGGCGGCGCTTGGAACCAGGTTGCGAGCGATGAGCAGTGACTGGTGAGCCAGAAGTTGGGGGTTGGCTCTGTGAGTGAGATCCGCCGCAATGGGAAACAGGGGATGAAAAGGAGTCCCGCAAGGCGGAGGATTGGCGGCGTTCACAAGGCTCTCGCGCGGATCTCCTTGAGACTCCCGCAGGCGGCGTCCATGCGAGTTTTTCAAGCGAACCGTCCCTTCGATGCCTGCCAAGCGACAAACCACTCTCCCTCCAAGCGATAGTCGAGTCGTTGGGCGCGAGGGCTTTGCCCGCGGCCACGTGACGGAGATCCAGCGGGCACGGATGATCACGGCGATGATCGACGTGGTGTCCGAGCGCGGCCGCTCGAATGCGACGGTCGCACACGTGGTGGCACGCTCGGGCGTCTCGCGCCGCACTTTCTATGAAGTGTTCGACGACTTCGAAGACTGTTTTCTGGCGGCGCTCGATCAGTCGATCGCGTGCGTGTCGGAGTATGTCCTCGAGGGATATGACCCGGCCGAGAAGTGGCGCATCAGAATCAGGATCGCGCTGATCGGTCTGCTCGAATTTCTCGAGGACGAGCCCGGAATGGGCCGGTTGTGCCTGGTGGAGACGCTTGGGGCGGGACCGAAGGTGCACGAGCGCAGGACGGCGGCGCTGGACGCGGTGATCGCCGCTGTCGAGGAAGGGCGTCGAGAGTCGCGGTCGGCCGCCTCGCTGCCGCCGCTGACCGGTGAGGGCGTCGTGGGAGGAGTGCTGTCGGTGCTGCACGCACGCTTGATCTCCCGTTCGGGCACAGGCGAGCCCCGCGAGTCGCTGCTTGAGCTGATAGGTCCGCTGATGGGCATGATCGTGCTGCCCTATCTCGGACCGGCCGCCGCATATCGGGAGACTTCGCAGCCGGCGCCTGAGCGTCGGGCCCGCGCTCGGGCTGCCAACGGGGATCCGCTGCGCGATCTGGAGATGCGCCTCACCTACCGCACGGTGCGAGTGCTGCTGTCGATCGCGGCGAGCCCGGGGGCGTCCAACCGCGAGGTCGGGGCGGCCGCCGGGATCGATGACCAGGGACAGATCTCAAAGCTGCTGAGTCGCTTGGAGCGGCTTGGGCTGATCGAGAACAGTGGCGCGGGCCAGGTTCGGGGAGCGCCCAACGCGTGGGGGCTCACCAAGCAGGGCGTAGAGGTCGAGCAGCTGGTCCTCGGCCAGACGTCAGTCGGTCAGCGGGGCTGAATCGTCGGTTATCGCGGGGGCTTGGGCAGCGTACGAGGCGATTTTTGTGGCACTCGTGTTACAGGAGTGCCAAATTGCCTTGCCAGACGGCGCCTCTCGTATATATTGATCGTGTCGTTGGCACTCTCCCCTGAGAGTGCCAAGGAGGCAGCCGCCGATTTCGCGCGTGGCCGCTGACCGGAAGCACACTCTAAACGGAGGTTTTACGCATGAAACTCAAGCCCCTGGGCGATCGTCTGATCGTGCGGGCCATCGAAGAGGAGGAGACCACCGCAAGCGGCCTCGTCCTGCCCGATACCGCCAAGGAGAAGCCGCAGAAGGGCAAGGTCCTCGCTGTCGGCGATGGCAAGCTCGACGACAACGGCAAGCGCGTTCCGCTGGATGTCTCTGAGGGCGATGAGGTCCTTTACAGCAAGTACGGCGGAACCGAGATCAAGGTCGATGGGGAGGATCTGCTCGTGCTGCGCGAGTCCGATGTCCTCGCCAAGGTCGCATAAGGAGATCTGAGGAAATATGGCTCACAAGGAACTGAAGTACAGCTCAGAGGCACGCAAGTCGCTTGAGGCCGGCGTTGACGCCGTTGCCAACGCTGTCAAGGTCACGCTCGGCCCGAAGGGCCGCTATGTGGTGCTCGACAAGAAGTTCGGCGCGCCCACGATCACCAATGACGGCGTCACGATCGCACGCGAGATCGAGGTCGAGGACGTCTTCGAGAACCAGGGCGCCCAGCTGGTGCGCGAGGTTGCCACCGCCACCAACGATGTGGCCGGCGATGGCACGACCACGGCGACCGTGCTTGCTCAGGCGATCGTGCGCCAGGGCCTGAAGAACGTCGCGGCGGGCGCAAACCCGCTGGCGCTCAAGCGCGGCATCGAGAAAGCCGTCGATCAGGTTGTTGCCAATATCGCGTCGCAGTCCAAGGAGGTCTCCGGCAAGGATCAGATCGCCCGTGTGGCGACGATCTCCGCCGGCGACGAAGAGATCGGCGACGTGATCGCCGATGCGATCGAGAAGGTCGGCAAGGACGGCGTTGTCAACGTCGAGGAGGGCCAGACGTTCGGCATGGACCTCGAGTTCACAGAGGGCATGCAGTTCGACAAGGGCTACATCTCGCCCTACATGGTCACCGACCAGGACCGTATGGAGGCCACTCTCGAGGACCCCTACATCCTGATCGCCAACCAGAAGATCGGCTCGGTGCGCGATGTGCTGCCGGTGCTCGAGGCCGTGATCCAGAGCGGCAAGCCGCTGCTGATCATCGCCGAGGACGTTGAGGGCGAGTCGCTTGCCACGCTCGTGGTCAACAAGCTGCGCGGCACGTTCACCGGCGTTGCGGTGAAGGCTCCTGGCTTCGGTGATCGTCGCAAGCGCATGCTCGAGGACATCGCGATCCTCACCAAAGCCGAGGTGATCACCGAGGAGATGGGTCTGAAGCTCGAGAACACTCAGGTGTCTCAGCTGGGCCACGCTCGGCGTGTGGTTGTCGCCAAGGACAACACCACGATCGTCGACGGCGCCGGTGAGGCCGAGGCGATCAAGGGGCGCATCAACCAGATCAAGGCCGAGATCGAGAACACCGACTCGGACTTCGACCGCGAGAAGTTGCAGGAGCGTCTGGCGAAGCTCTCCGGCGGCGTTGCCGTGGTCAAGGTCGGCGCAGCCACCGAGACGGAGATGAAGGAGAAGAAGCACCGCGTCGAGGACGCACTGCAGGCCACGCGCGCAGCGCTCGAGGAGGGCATCGTGCCCGGCGGCGGCGTCGCATTGCTGCAGTCCGCCAGCGCGATCTCGCTGGATGGCGTCGAGGAGGATGACGAGAAGACCGGCTCGCGCATCGTGCTGCGGGCTCTGGAGGAGCCGCTGCGTCAGATCGCCGAGAACGCGGGCCTGGAGGGCTCGGTTGTCGTCAACGACGTGCGCAAGGCAAAGAAGGGCCAGGGCCTGAACGCCGCGACGAACGAGATCGTCGATCTCGTTGCCGCCGGCGTGATCGACCCGGCGATGGTCACCCGTTCTGCGCTGCAGAACGCGGCGTCGATCGCCAAGAACATCCTCACCACCGAGGCGATCGTCGCCGAGGTGCCGGAGAAGGAAGCCGGCGGTATGCCGGGCGGCGGCGGCATGCCCGACATGAGCGGGATGATGTAGTCAGAGGATCCAGTGTGCGTGCGGCCCTTCAGCCGCACGCACATGCAGTCGATAGGCAGAGCAGAGGGCCCGGCATGATGCTGGGCCCTCGTCTTGCCGGGGTTCCTATTCGACGGCAGAGACGGGCCGCGGACCGTGCCCGATGTACTTCGCGGTCGGGCGGATCAGCTTGGCCTCGCGCTTCTGCTCGAGGATGTGCGCGGACCAGCCGGCCACGCGGGCGCAGGTGAACATCGGGGTGAACAGGTCCGGCGGCACTTCCGCAAGATCGAGGATCACTGCCGACCAGAACTCCACATTCGTGGCGAGCACGCGGTCGGGCTTGCGGGCCGTGAGCTCGGCAAGCGCGGCCTTCTCAAGCGCCTCGGCGGCCTGAAAGCGTGGCGAGCCCAGTTCCCTGCAGGTGCGCCTCAGCACACGCGCACGGGGATCTTCGGCGCGGTAGACCCTGTGACCGAATCCCATCAGGCGCTCGCCGCGATCCAGTGCGTCCTTGACCCAGCCGTCGGCGTCGCCGGTGCGTTCCACTTCGTCGAGCATCTTCAGCACGCGCGAGGGAGCCCCGCCGTGCAGGGGCCCCGAGAGAGCGCCCACCGCGGAGGAGAGCGCCGCTGCGCAGTCCGCGCCGGTGGAGGCCACCACTCGTGCGGTGAAGGTGGAGGCGTTCATGCCGTGCTCGGCAGCCGAGATCCAGTAGGCGTCGATCGCCTTCGCGTGGTCGGGGTTGGCCTCTCCGCGCCAGCGGATCAGGAAGCGCTCGGGGATCGAGCGACCTCGGTCGACCTCGGCCTGGGGCACGGGCGGCTGCCCGGCTTCGCGCGCCGATTGGGCCACGAATGAGAGCGCCATCACCGAGGCGCGCGCCAGATCCGCGCGTGCCTGGTTGTCGGAGATGTCGATCAGCTGTCCAAAGCCCCACTCCGGAGCAAGCATCGCAAGCGCCGACTGAACGTCGACGCGATGGTCGCCCGAGCGCACCGTGAGCATGTGCGGTTCGGCGGGCGGCAGGCCCGGTTGGAAGTGATCGTCGACGAGCAGACCCCACACCTGCTCGTAGGGGACTGTGCCGACAAGGTCCTCAATGTCGATGCCGCGATAGCGCAGCGATCCACCAGCTCGGTCCGGCTCGGCGATCTCGGTGGCGAAGGCGACGACACCCTCGAGACCTGACTGGACTTGGACTTCATCGGAAGGGGGCGATACGGGCGGCGACTGAGTTGTCGTGACCTCGCTCATGGCACTCGCTTTCTGGGCTCGTTGCTCGACGGGGCGGTTGCCTTGTGGGCAGGGTCATATCGTCGCAGGAATCACACCGGTAGGCTCCGGCGGAGTGAGTGGCGCTCGGCGCCGACATCCATAAGGAGGAGCGCCGTGCCTGACAGCGATCTCATGTTCCGTTCAGCAATCGAGCTCGCGGGGATGGTGAGATCCGGGGAGATCTCCTCACGCGAGCTCGTCGAGACCTCGCTCGCTCGAATCGATGAGCTCAACCCGCAGTTGAACGCGTTTGTCGAGATCGACGGTGAGCGTGCGCTGGCCGTCGCCGAGGAGATCAAGCCGGGTGACTCCCGCCCGTTCGCGGGCGTGCCGATCGCAATCAAGAACAACCGTCCGGTGTCGGGCTATCGGCTCACGATCGGCTGCTCGTTGATGGCCGAGCACGTGGCCGACTATGACCACAACATCACTCGCCGTCTGAAGGACGCCGGTTTTGTGATCGTCGGCACCACCACGTTGCCCGAGTACGGCATCCTGCCCGTCAGCGAGGCGCGCTTGTTCGGGCCGACGCGCAACCCGTGGGATCTCGATCGCACGCCGGGAGGCTCCTCCGGCGGCGCTGCCGCAGCGCTCGCCTCGGGCATGGTCCCGGTGGCGCACGGCAACGACGGCGGCGGCTCGATCCGGATTCCGGCCGCCTGTTGTGGGCTCGTCGGCCTGAAGCCTGCGCGCGGGCGTGTCTCCCCGGCGCCGGAACTCGGGGACTCCTCGCTGGGCATCGACGGTGTGCTCACTCGCAACGTGGGCGACACGGCGGCGATCCTCGACATCCTGGCCGGCTATGAGACGGGTGACGCCACCTGGGCGCCACCGCCCTCCGAGTCGTTTGCCTCGGCGGCCACGCGCGAGCCGGGCAGGCTGCGGATCGCCGCCACGACCCTTTCGCCGGTCGCCGATGCGGTGGTGGATCCGCTCTGCTCGAAGGCGGTCGCGGATGCGGCCGGACTGCTGCGCTCGCTCGGCCACGAGGTCGAGGAAGTCGATCCTCCGTGGCAGATAGAGGGGGTGACAGAGCTGTTCGGGGCAGTCTTCTCGGTCCACATATCGCTTCAGATCGCCTACGCAGGGATGATCGCCGGTCGTGAGCCCACCGCTGAGGACATGGAGCCGATGAGCTGGGCGATCTACTCGATGACCCAGAGCCTGAACGCGCTTCAGGGCAAGGGCCTGGAAGTCCAGCTGCAGGCCTTCGCCCGCCAGCTCGTCGCGTTCATGGAGCCCTACGACATGCTGCTGACCCCGGCGCTCGCCGAGCGTCCGCTGCCGCTTGGCACGCTCGACACGGCAGCGGAGGATCCGATGTCGACGTTCACCCGCTCGGGGCTGTTCACACCGTTCACGCCGGTCTTCAACGCAAGCGGCCAGCCGGGGATCTCACTGCCGCTGTATCAGGGAGAGGACGGCCTGCCGCTGGGCGTCCAGCTCGTGGGACGGCCAGCGGGCGAGGCTGCGCTGCTGGCGCTGGCCTCACAGCTCGAGATCGCCGCGCCCTGGGCCGATCGTCGCGCGCCCGTGTCCTGAGAGCTACCCGACTCCAAGCACCGCTGAGATCGACTGGGGCCTCACGCCGAGCGCTTCGGCGTCGGCGGCGCCGCGCCTGGAAACCATGTTGGCCTCCAGCAGCTCGGCTTCGTCCCATGTGGCAGGAGTTCGTTGGCCGGCCAACCTCTCGACTAGACGCAGAGTGCGCGAGACGAGCGGCGTTGGGATGTGCGCTAGTGCGCGCTCTCGGTGCAGCGAGCGCAACGCGCTGCGAATCACGTCGTCGTAGCTAAGCGTCTCTGGCCCGGCGAGCTCGTAGCGCTCGCTTGTGGCGCCTGCCCCGTTGGACCGCTGCTCGTTGGATCGCTGCTCGCTTGGCTCGGTGGGACGGCTCCCGCCCAGCAGAGCGGCCATCACGAAGTCGGCGACGTCCTCGGCCCATATCGGCTGACACATGGCCCTGCCTCTGCCGGACACCGGCATCATCGGCAGCAGCGAAAGGCGCTCGAGCATCGTCAGCCAGCGGTCGCCCGGCGCGTATACGAGCGACGGGGCGATCACGGTCGAATGCAGGTCCGCCTCGCGCACCGCCTGCTCGGCGAGCGCCTTGGCTCGGAACAGCCGTGCGCGGTGGTGGGTGGAGGCGCCGAGCGCCGAGAAGAACACGAAACGTTGCACTCCCGCCCGCTGAGCCGCCTCGACCATCCTCCATGTCGCTATTGCGGCAAGCTCCTCGATCGAGCCCCTGGGCTGGTCGCGGGTGGACGCGGCAAGGTGCACAACCGTGTCGACGCCTCGCATCGCGTTGCGAAAGGAGGGAGGGTCGGTGAGGTCGCCGAGCGCGATCTGCACGCGCACGCGCTGGGGGCCCAGGCGTCGGGGATCGCGCACCAGACAGCGCACCGGCTGTCCTTCGGCCACCAGGCGGCGTAGCAGCGCCGAGCCCACGAGGCCGGTCGCTCCGGTGAGCAAGAGCATTGCCCAAAGCTAGTACACCTGCCGTCCCTGGGTATGCTGCGAGCGCTGGCAGGATGATTGATTCGGCAATCATCTAGGATGGGTCCAGCCCACGGGCTGCATTTCGTAAGATAGACCCCTCGTCCGTAAACCCCTCAAACTAGGATCGGGAAGAAGCAGAATGGCCTACGTAATCGCTGAGCCGTGCATTGGCACGAAGGACAATTCCTGCGTCGAGGTGTGCCCTGTGGATTGCATCCACCCGACGCCCGACGAGCCCGGCTATGACGCGGCCGAGATGCTCTACATCGATCCAGAGGAGTGCATCGACTGCGACGCCTGCGTTGAGGCGTGCCCGGTCGATGCGTGCTTCGCTGAGGATCAGCTCCCCGATGAGTGGCAGAAGTTCTCCCAGATCAACGCGGAGTATTTCGCCAACACCAAGTAGGTCCGCCGGCCCGAAGTAGGTCCCGCGGGCTGTGACGGCGGCTGGCTGGACCGCGTGGACCGGCGTCGCTCAGGCCATCGGAAGCGACATCCCCGCGGGCTTCGGGCTCGTTGGGGGTGAGGGCATGCTCGGGGTGGCCGCTGCGAGCGGGAGCGTCGGCAGCTCCATGGGCGCCATCGCTATCAGTCCACGCGCCGCCTGACGGATAGCCTGGGAGGCTGGATCGTCAGGGTCCTCGATTGTGAGCGGCACGCCGCTGTCGGCATGCTCGCGCAGCGGCATCGTCAGTGGCACCTTGCCGAGCAGTGGCACGTCGAGCTCGTCGGCGAGATCCTTGCCGCCGCCCTCGCCGAAGATCGCATAGCGCTCGCCGCCGGGGGTGGTGAAGCCGGACATGTTCTCGATCACTCCACAGATCTCAAGCGACACCTTGTTGGCCATCTCGGCCGAGCGGCGGGCCACCTTCTGGGCGGTGGGCTGCGGGGTGGTGACGATCACGAACTGGGCCTGAGGCAGCAGCTGGGCGAGCGTCATCGATACGTCGCCGGTGCCTGGGGGGAGGTCGATCAGCAGATAGTCAAGCGCTCCCCATTCGACGTCCTGCAGGAACTGGTTGAGCGCCTTGTGGAGCATCGGGCCACGCCACACCACGGCGGCGTCCTCCTCCAAGAAGAAGCCGATCGACATGACCTTCACGCCGTGGGATTCGAGCGGCATGATCTTGCGCTGTGGCGAGACAGGGGGGCGGGTCGCGCCGAGGCCGTACATGCGCGGGATCGAGTATCCCCATACGTCGGCGTCGAGGATGCCGACACGCTTGCCGTCGGCTGTGAGCGCGGCTGCGAGGTTAGCGGTCAGTGTGGACTTCCCTACGCCGCCCTTGCCCGAACCGATGCACAGCACGTTCGAGACCTGTGCGAGCGCCCCCGCCGGCAGGCTGGCGCGCCCGAGCTTCTGCTGCAGGGAGGCCTTCTCGCTGTCGCTCAGCACGTCGAAGTAGACGTTCACGTGCGTGACACCGTCGAGGGCGGACACGGCCTGGGCGACGGAGGTCTGGAAGTGACCGCGAAT
>Ga0210396_10002536_pt1 | contig 18600 bp, 18 predicted proteins | sample IncBWH17OmetaG_FD_155466 | JGI IMG/M metagenome (GOLD analysis project Ga0210396, IMG submission 155466) | Forest soil microbial communities from Barre Woods Harvard Forest LTER site, Petersham, Massachusetts, United States - Inc-BW-H-17-O ... | reverse complement strand
AATCAAAGGAGTCAGCGGCGATCGGCACACCAATGCGATCATGACCAATGTGCTCTACGACTTCACTCTCGGCCATCCGATTACGCCGCATGTCGGGTTCGGAGTCGGCGCGGTCGATGTCTTCGATGGGTTGAAGGCCCCTGGCATCGGGCAGCTCTTCAACAACAGCAGCTGGCAATTCGGTTATCAGGGGATAGCCGGAATCCGGTATAACCTGAGCCCGACCTTGACCCTCGATCTCGACTACCGCTATTTCGCAACAACCCAGCCAACGTTCAATATTCCGAAGACGAACCTGCGTTATCGTACCGCTTACGACACGAACAACTTTGTCGCCAGCCTGATTTACCGATTCGCGCCGCCGCCGCCGCCGACCCCGGTTCCGGTCGAAGCGCCCGCGGCAGCCCCGCCGGCACCGCAGGTCTTCCTGGTGTTTTTCGACTGGGATCGCGCCGATGTAACCCCCGCCGGGATGGAAGTCGTGCGGCTGGCGGCGAACGCCTACAAGGCCGGCGGTTCGGTACGCCTCCAGGTAACCGGGTACACCGATCTTTCGGGCTCCGCCGGCTACAACCAGCGGCTTTCGGAGAGACGCGCCAACAATGTTGCCAACGCCATGGCGACTTTAGGTGTCGCGCGCAGCGACATGACGGTCACCGGCCGCGGCGAGAACGACCCGCGCGTGCCGACCCCGAAGGGAGTGCGTGAGCCGCAGAACCGGCGTGTCGAGATCGGCTTTTCCTAGGGGATCGGCCGCCGCGCGTGCGGAGCAGCGTCCCGCGGGGATGATTGCGATGGACACGACGCACAACTTCCGGCGTTAACAGCAGGTCTGCCGCGGGTTTCGGTCGCATCGCTATCACCGTGGAATCATATACATAGCTAGAACTATCGCGGATCCGGCGCCGTTTAGGCGTGTTCGGCCGGAAGGGTCACTCATGCTGCCAATACCCGCCGTCTTTCAGGTCGCCGATATGCTGGGTGATGCATTTGCGCCCTTGCACCAACCCATGAGCGCCGATGAGCTGATTGATTTGGCGAACCGCCGCGCGGGGCTGACCGATTTCGGTGAAACGCCCTTCCAGGCTCCGCTGCGGAACCTTTTGCGGGCGTGTTTCGAGGACGCAAATCTGAGCCTGGTGGGGCGGATCGCAACCCGCTGGGACCTGGTCCGGTTCTTGTCGAACCTGCTTCGCCTGGTCGACGAAGAAAAGCGCGCGCCCGAAATTCTTGCTCAGCCGATCGCGAGGCCGATCTTTATCTCTGGGCTTCCCCGTTCGGGCACGACCTTTTTGCACAGCTTGTTAGCCGAGGATCCAGGCAATCTGGTGCCCCGCGTCTGGCAGCTGATCCACCCCTATCCGCCCAGAAATACCGAGACCGGCCCCGACCGCCGGGCGCGGCGGGTCGCTCGCCAGCTGCGGCTCTTTGGGTTTCTGGCGCCGGATTTCCGCCGCATGCACCCGATCGACGCGGGCTCGCCCCAGGAATGTTCCGAGATCACCGCACACCTTTTCGCCAGCCTGCGCTTTGACACGACCTACCGTGTTCCGAGCTACCGGTGCTGGCTCGACGCAACCGGGCATCTCGATGCCTATCGTTTTCACAAGCGCTTTCTGCAGCACCTTCAGCATCAGACGGCGGATGGCGGGCGCTGGGTGCTCAAATGCCCCGACCATGTCTTCGCACTGGATGCGATACGGGAAGTTTATCCGGACGCGCGCCTGGTCTTCGTGCACCGGGACCCGCTCGCAGTCTTGTTGTCGGTTGCGCGGTTGACCGAGACGCTGAGACGGCCGTTCACCCGCAGCATCGACAAGGCCGAGATCGGCCGTCAGGACAGCGACCGCTGGCTGGCAGCAACCGAGCTAATGATCGCCGCGGCGCAGGAGCAGCGCTTCGCGGAGCCGATCTTTCATGTTCAATACCTGGATCTGGTCAAGGACCCTGTTGGCACCGTGGCCGCACTGTATCGTCACTTCGGCGGCGCATTGCACCCCGAGGCGGCGGCCCGAATCGGCCGGCTGGTCGAGGCAAGGCCGAACGGCGGCTACGGCGCACACGGCTCTCGGCTCGAGGAATACGGTCTCGACGCCGCACTAGAGCGCGAGCGTTACGCGAGATACATGGCGCATTTCGGGATTCAGCCGGAACCGCGAAGGCGATCGACGCAGTCGGCGAGGTGTTCGCCAATTCTCGCCTCGCCGCGATCCGCCAAGCCGGTCAAATGATCCGCTTCGGGCACGTCCCGGGCATCACCTCGGGGCAGCCCGGTGGTCAGCGCGCCATCAGAACCGGCAGCTGCGCTTCCATGATGATGTGCCGGGTGCCGCCGCCGAAGATCATCTGGCGGATGCGGCTTTGTGTGTAGGCGCCCTTTAGCAAGAGATCGGCGCCAGCCGCCATCGCTTCTTTCAGAAACGACTCGCCCTGGGCCTTCTGCCGGCCGTAGGCCGTCCGGACGCTGACATCCATGCCGTGCCGTTCGAGGGCGCGCGCCAGTTCTTCGCCCTCGGGGCCCGGCTCCGGCATATGTTGCGGGCCTACCGTAACGATGACGACCTTGCGCGCCTGCTTCAGGAACGGCATCCCCATCGCCACAGTCACAGCAGTCTCGGTGCTGCCGTTCCATGCGATCGCGACGACCTCGCCCAGGGTGGGCAGACTGCGTTTTGGCACCATCAGCACCGGGCGGCCGCTCTCGAACACGGCATCTTCGAGGGTGGCCTCGGCGATCGAGGCGAGCTTTTCGGGCTGCTCGACCACGATCAGGTCGAAGACCCGGCCGATCATTCCGACGACGGCGTTCTGCCGCCCGTCCTCCTCCCGCCAAGAGGCGCTGGGGCCGTTGTGTCCCGCCGGCACCGGATCGAGCAGAACGCCCTTTGCACTCATGAAATCGCGAAACAGGCGGCGCGCCTGGTCGCGGCGCTCGTGCCCCTCGCGCTCAAGGGTGCGATCGACCTCCGACGAGATCGAAAACCCCATCTCGCCGCCGAACACCACGGCGTATTCGGTGGTGAGGCTGTGCAACCCGACGACATGGCTGTTGAAGCGTTGCGCCGCCATCAAAGCGGTGTCGAGAACCGGCCCGGCATTGCCGTCGCCGACTACGGTTAGCAAGTTCTTCATCGCGCGCCTCACTGCCCTCGCCCGCCCCGATCGGAGCGGGGTCTTTCGCCAACGATACACGATTGTGTCATGGTTTGCGAGAGCGCCGCGTGACGGCCGGCATGCCCCCGTTTAGACTTGCGGTGTACGGTAAAAGGGGAGTTGGCGCGGATGCGGGTTCTAATCGGGGTTGTCATATGGGCGGCGACCGGTCTGGCCCTGGCGCGCGGCACCCCGGCCGCGGAAACAATCACCTTTGGCACGGATTGGAAAGCGGAGGCCGAGCACGGCGGCTACTACCAGGCCGTTGCCACGGGGATTTACCGGCAGCATGGGCTCGACGTGACGTTGCGTCAGGGCGGACCGCAGGTCAACCACGCGCAATTGCTGGCCGCCGGCCGGCTCGACTTCAATGTCGCGCCAAACTCGTTCATTCCGCTGAATTTCGTGCAGGAGAACATCCCGCTGGTTGCGGTCGCGGCGATCTTCCAGAAGGACCCGTCCGTGCTGATCGCTCATCCCGGGCAGGGCAACGACAGCCTCGACGCACTTAAGGGCAAGCCGATCATGATCGGCTCGGACATGCGCATCACCAGCTGGGTGTTCCTTAAGAGCAAATTTGGCTACACCGACGACCAGATCCGGCCTTACACCTTCAGCGTCGCACCATTCCTTGCCGATCCCAAAGCTATTCAGGAGGGTTACCTGTCGAGTGAGCCGTTCACGATCGAAGCCCAAGGGGTGAAGCCTGTGGTGCTGTTGCTTGCTGATGCCGGTTATTCGACCTACGGCTCAATGATCCAGACGACGGACAAACTGGTGCGGGAAAACCCTGATCGCGTGCAGCGCTTTGTCGACGCCAGCATCGAGGGCTGGTACAGCTACCTCTATGGCGATCCGGCGCCGGCCAACACGCTTATAAAACAAGACAATCCGGAGATGACCGACGCATTGCTGGCTTACGGCATCGCCAAGATCAAGGAATACGGCATCGTCGACAGCGGCGACGCCAAGACGAGCGGCATTGGAGCCATGACCGAGGCGCGCTGGCGCGAGTTCTTCGAAACGATGGCGAATGCCGGCATCTACCCCAAGGATCTCGACTTCCGCAAAGCCTTCAGCGTGCAGTTCGTCGACAAGAAAGTGGGTATGAAGCACTGACGGGAGCACGATCGCCGGGCCTTCTGGCGCAACCGCCGGCAACAAATTCGCTCGTCGCCTTGCACGCCGTCGGCAAGCGTTTCGCTACGGGGGTGACGGCGCTCGAGGGGATCGATCTCGATATACGTCGCGGCGAGTTTTTGAGCCTGCTGGGCCCCTCCGGCTGCGGCAAGAGCACGTTATTGCGCATCATTGCCGGGCTCAGCGAGCCGAGCTCCGGCGTCCGCAGCCTCTCGCTCGCGATGGACCGCAGTGGACAAACCCCAACGGGGCGTATCGGCTTCGTGTTTCAGGACCCGACCCTGATGCCGTGGAGCACGGTCACAGACAATGTGCTGCTCCCCTTCCGCCTGGCCGGACGCATCGGGCCTGCCGAGCGCGAACGAGCCAACGCCGAGATCCACTCGGTCGGCCTCGCGGGGTTCGAGCGGGCTTATCCGCGACAGCTTTCCGGCGGCATGCGCATGCGAGTCTCGATCGCCCGCGCACTCGTCACAGATCCCGATTTGCTGCTCCTCGACGAGCCTTTCGCCGCGCTGGATGAGATCACCCGTATGGTGCTCAACGACGATATCATGCACCTTTGGGATAGCCGCCGGCCGACCGTCGTGTTTGTCACCCACAGTGTGTTCGAGTCAGTCTATCTGTCGACCCGCATCGCAGTAATGACGCCGCGCCCCGGCCGTATCGTCACGGAGGTGCCGATCGAGCTGCCGCAGCCGCGCGAGCGCTCGCTGCGGACCTCGCCGCACTACGCCGGGCTCTGCGCGATCGTGTCGGAGCAGCTCGCGAGAGCGATGCTGGCAGAACCCTCCCGGGAGCGGGAGGGGTGAGGGGCAGAAGGGCCTGAAAAGGGAGGTTCTTGTGGCAACGTTCCGCGCATTGGTGCTGCACGAGGAGAGCGGCAAGGTCGTTCCGCACATCGAGGCGGTCGACGAGGATCGGTTACCGGCGGGAGAGGTCACGGTAGCGGTCGAGTGCTCGACCCTCAATTACAAGGACGGGATGATCCTGCAGGGTCTAGGGCGGCTCGTGCGCCGGTACCCGCATGTTCCCGGCGTCGATTTCGCCGGCACCGTCGAGCGCTCGGATTCGCCCGAGTTCAAGCCGGGGGATCCGGTGATTCTGACCGGCTGGCGGGTTGGCGAGACGCAATGGGGCGGCTACGCCGAGAAGGCGCGCGTCCCGGCCTCGTATCTGGTGCGCCGGCCGGAAGGGATCAGCAGTCGCCACGCAATGGCGATCGGCACCGCCGGGTTCACGGCAATGCTGGCGGTCATCGCCTTGGAGCGGCACGGGCTCAAACCCGACGCGGGGGATGTGCTGGTTACCGGCGCTGCCGGCGGGGTCGGCAGTGTCGCGGTGGCGCTACTGTCGCGGCTCGGGCACCGGGTTGTCGCGTCCACCGGCCGACCCGAACAGGGCGACTACCTGACCGAGCTCGGCGCGGCTGACTTGATCGACCGCGCAACGCTCGCCGCGAAACCCTCGCGGCCGCTCGACGCCGAGCGCTGGGCCGGCGCAATCGACGCGGTCGGCGGCACCGCTCTGGCGACGATCCTGACCCAGCTCAAATATCGCGCCAGCGTCGCCGCCTGTGGCCTCGCCGGGGGCAGCGACCTGCCAGCGACGGTGATCCCGTTTCTGCTGCGGGGGGTCAACCTGCTCGGGATCGACTCGGTGATGTGCCCGCGCGACGAGCGGATCGAAGCCTGGCAGCGCCTGGCGCGCGATCTGCCGCTCGACAAGCTCGACCGGATGACCGAGACCGTGCCGCTCTCCGCTCTGCCCGGGCTTGCGCCCAAGATCCTCGGCGGTGCGACCCGCGGGCGGATCGTCGTCGACGTTACCAGTTGATTTGCCGGGAATTCTCGGACCTATCCGCGCGTTCGCGGATCATGAAGAACACTGAATTACGCCACCGAACAATCAGCGTTGCCAAACGCGGTCAAATCGTCCAGCGCGTCCTCGTCGATGGTTGGACGAGCGTCGAGGTCGCCGCCGCTTTTGGCGTGCCACGGCGGATCGTCGAGGTCTGGGTGATCGATTTCCGCCGGCACGGCATGGCGAGCCTTCGCCAGGATCCCGCGCGGACGATCACCGCAGAGATGATTCGCTTTACGGTATGGCGTCCGGTGCGGGCGATGTGGCGCAAACTGCGCGGATCTTTGGCGGCCGAGCCGCTCGTCCAACCCTTGCCGCTGCGCCATTCGAACAAGGACGGCCCGCGCTAGGTCAGGTCACCGGTTGCGAAAGGCGGGCTTGCGTTTGTCGATGAAGGCCTCCATGCCTTCCTTCCGGTCTTCGGTGGCGAAGGTCGAATGGAACAGCCGCCGCTCGAAGCGCACTCCCTCCGCGAGGGTCGTCTCATAGGCGCGATTGACGGCTTCCTTGACCATCATCGCGATCGGGCGAGACATGCCGGCTATCCGGTCGGCGATCTTGACCGCTGCGGAGAGCAGCTCGACTGCGGGAATGATGCGGCTGACGAGCCCGGCGCGCTCCGCTTCCGCGGCATCCATCATGCGGCCGGTGAGGCACAGATCCATAGCCTTCGCCTTGCCGACAAACCGGGTCAGGCGCTGGGTCCCGCCCGCCCCCGGGATGGTACCGAGCGTGATCTCCGGCTGGCCGAACCGAGCTGTGTCGGCGGCAATCACGATGTCGCACATCATCGCGATCTCGCATCCGCCGCCGAGCGCAAACCCGGCGACCGCCGCAATGACCGGCTTGCGGCACTGCCCGACCCGCTCCCACCCGCGGGTGATGAAATCCTCGCGATAGATCTCGGGATAGCTCTTCGCCACCATCTCCTTGACGTCGGCGCCGGCGGCGAAAGCCTTGTCGTTCCCGGTCAGCACGATCGCGCCGATCGCCGCATCCTCTTCGAGCTCGTCCAACGCCGCGGCCAGTTCGCTGATGAGGGCCGCATTCAACGCGTTCAGCGCCGCCGGCCGGTTGAGCGTGACGATGCCGACCGCGCCCCGCCGCTCGACGAGGATGTTCTGGTAGCCTGGTCGCTCACTCATCCTTTGCCTCTCTAACGCTGTCGTTTCGCACAGAAAAAGGTCGATCGGCCGGACTGCACGATCCGCCGTACCGCGCCGCCGCAATCACAGCCCGGGCAGGGATCGCCTGCATGGCCATAGACTGCCCAGCGGTGCTGGAAATACCCGAGCTCGCCGTCGGCTTGGACGTAATTTCGAAGCGAGGACCCGCCGGCTTCGATAGCGTCGGTCAGGACCGAACGGATCCCGGTTACCAAGCGCTCCGCCCGCCCCCGGCCAATCGAGGCCGCGAGGCGTCGCGGCGAGACCCCGGACCGGAAGAGCGCCTCGCAGACATAGATGTTTCCGAGACCGGCAACGATCCGCTGATCGAGCAGCGCGGATTTGATCGGGGTCATCTTGCTGGCGAGCGCCGCGGCGAGATAGGCACTGTTGAATTCGGCTTCGAGCGGCTCCGGACCAAGTCCTGCCAAGAGCGGGTGCTGTTTCTCCTCGCCGCGCTTGATATAGTCGAGCAGCCCGAAGCGGCGGGCATCGTTGAAGCGGATGACGGTGCCGTCGTCGAGCCGAAGCACGACATGGTCGTGCGGCGCGTCCGGCAGAGCGGCGGTGCCCGCCGTGACCCGCCCGGACATGCCGAGATGCAACAGCAAAACTCCATCCGAATCGAGCTCGATCAGGATGTATTTTCCGCGCCGACCGAGCCCGCCGATACGTGCCCCGTTGAGCCGCTTCGCGAGGGCGGGTGGAAACGGTCGCCGCAAATCCGGCCGCCGCAACTCGGCGTGCAGGATGCGGCGTCCGCTCATCTTCAGCGCGAGACCGCGCCGGACAGTCTCGACCTCAGGCAGTTCGGGCATCGCTCTTCAATGCCGGAGGAGGTCCAAATAAGCGGTTCATGGATGGGCTCGAGTTGGCGCATCGTAGCGTGCGCGATCCTACATGGTTATTTTCCTGCCCGATGAGCGACGAAGACACAAGCGGCCGAGCGGATTTCGGCTTCCGTCAAGTGCTCGAGAAAGAAAAGGCGCCGCTGATCCGCGCTATTTTCGACAGCGTTGCCGCGCGCTACGACCTGATGAACGATTTGATGAGCGCCGGCATCCACCGTTGGTGGAAGGACGAAATGGTGGGCGAGCTCAAGCCGCGTGCGGGCCAGCGTCTGCTCGACGTTGCCGGCGGCACCGGCGACATCGCATTGCGCGCCTTACCGCGCCTTGCCCAAGTGGGGTCCGCGAAGGGCGGCGCGGTGATCTGCGACGTCAGCGAGTCGATGCTCGCCATCGGACGCGCTCGGGCTCTCGACAAAGGTATTCTGACGGGGATCGAATGGGTATGCGCCGATGCCGAACGGCTTCCGGTGGCTGATCGCAGCGTCGATCTCTACACCGTCGGCTTCGGATTGCGCAATGTCACCCACATCGACCGGGTGCTCGCCGAGGCGCGCCGCGTTCTGAAGCCGGGCGGACGCTTTATGTGTCTCGAATTCACGCCCGAAATAACCCCGCTCCTCCAGCCGCTCTACGACCTCTACAGCTTCCAGATCGTGCCGTTGCTCGGCCAGGTCGTCACCGGTGAACGCGACGCCTACGCCTATCTCGTCGAAAGCATCCGCCGTTTCCCCCGGCAGAGCGAGCTCGCCGGGATGATCGCCGGAGCCGGTCTCGATCAGGTCAAGTTCCGCAATCTGACGGGGGGCGTCGCTGCGCTCCATTCGGCCTGGCGCGTCTGAGCCCGTCCGACCCAGGTTCGGGCTTCTGCGCAGCCTCCGCAATTTTGTGCGGCTAGTCCGAATCTGCCTTACCCTCGCCCGGCACGATGCGCTGTCGCCGTTGATGGCCGTCCCTGCCGCAGTGCCATTTGTGCGGTTTGGTCACTTGTTTGCTCGCCGCCCCAGCCGGGTCTTGCCGCGACCCGGTCAGCGGCTCGCTGCCGCGTTCGAAGAATTGGGACCGAGCTTCATCAAGCTCGGCCAGCTTCTGTCCACCCGAGCCGATCTCCTCGGCGAAGAGATCACTACCGATCTCACCAGCCTGCAGGACCAGCTCCCACCTTTTCCGGGCACCGAGGCACGAGCGCTGATCGAGGCCGAGTTCGCCCGCCCGGTCGACGATCTGTTCAAATCCTTTGACGACGGGGCGATAGCAGCTGCTTCGATCGCCCAGGTCCATTTCGCTCTGACCACCGACGGGCACGAGGTTGCGGTCAAGGTGCTCCGGCCAGGCATTGCCGCTGCGTTTGCCCGCGACCTCGGCCTGTTTCTCTGGCTCGCCGATTTGGGTGAGCTACTGCAGCCCGCGCTGCGACGGCTCAAACCTGTCGAGGTGGTGCAGACGCTCGCCGAGGTGGTCCGATTCGAAATGGACTTGAGACTCGAAGCGGCCGCAGCCGCGGAGCTCGCTGAGAATTTCGCCGGGGACCCGAACTTTCGTGTGCCTCGGGTCGATTGGCTGCGCACCGGCCGGACCGTCTTGACGATCGAGCGGATCACCGGGATCCGCGTCGACGATAAGGCGGCGCTCCTCGCTGCCGGGCATCGTATCCAAGATGTGTTGCATAAAGCCGCCGCAGCCTTTTTTAACCAGGTCTTCCGCGACGGCTTTTTTCACGCCGACCTCCATCCCGGAAACATGTTCGTCGACGCCGATGGCGCGATCGCCGTCGTCGATTTCGGCATCATGGGGCGCCTCGATCGCGACACCCGCTTCTACCTCGCGGATATGCTGATCGGCTTTCTCTCGGGAGATTACCGCCGGGTGGCGGAAGTCCATTTCGCAGCCGGGTACGTGCCGGCGGGCCGGTCCATCGACGCCTTCACGCAAGCGTGCAGGTCGATCGGCGAACCCATCCTCGGCAAACCGCTGCAGGAGATCTCGGTCGCCCGCCTGCTCGCGCAGCTCTTCGAGATCACCGAGCAGTTCGACATGGAAACCCAGCCGCAGCTTTTGCTGCTGCAGAAGACCATGGTCGTCATCGAGGGTGTCGGACGTCGTCTCGACCCCGAGATCAACATCTGGGCTCTGGCGCAGCCGCTGATCGAAGAATGGATGCGCGACAATCGCGGGCCCGAAGCCAGACTCCGCCTGGGCCTGGAGACAGTAGCCGATCTCATCGAACGCGTCCCGCGGCTGGTGCGAAGCCTCGATGCAATGATTGCCGATTGGTCGCGCGGAGGGATTGTGATGCACGCCGAAACTTTGGCGATTCAGGCCGCCCATCGCGCCCGGCATCTGGCAATCGTAATAGTGCCGGTGTGGATCACAGCGTTGGCTTTAGCTGGGATCGCCGTCGCGCTCCTACTCGGGAGGTAGCAATAGCTCTCGCCCTTGCCGCCTGGCAGTAGCATATTCACCTCGGCTGACAGACTCGGAGGGCCGACTTGCTTCAAGACCGGCGCATTCTGTTGATCATTTCCGGCGGGATTGCGGCCTATAAGACCCTCGACTTGATCCGCCGGCTGCGCGAGCGCGGTGCCGCGGTCCGCTGCATCATGACGGCTGCGGCAAAGCATTTTGTGACGCCGCTGTCGGTTGCCTCGCTGAGCGAGGACAAGGTCTATGACGACCTCTGGTCGCTCACCGACGAAAGCGAGATGGGCCATATTCGGCTCTCGCGCGAGGCTGACCTCGTGGTCGTCGCGCCGGCGAGCGCCGATCTGATCGCCCGCATGGCGGCGGGCCTCGCCGATGACCTCGCGACAACGGCTCTGCTTGCTTCGGACAAACCGGTGCTGATCGCCCCGACAATGAATCTGATGATGTGGGAGCATCCGGCGACCCAGGCGAACCTTGCGGCCTTAGATGCGCGTGGGGTCTGGCGCGTGGGACCGGGTTCGGGCGAATTGGCCTGTGGCGAGGTCGGGTCCGGCCGCATGTCTGAGCCGCTGGAAATCATCGCCGCAATCGAGCACGTGCTGGTTGGCGATAAAAGGCTAGCCGGAAGGCGGGCGCTCGTGACCAGCGGCCCGACCCGCGAGCCGATCGATCCGGTGCGCTACATCTCGAACCATTCCTCGGGCAAGCAGGGCCATGCCATCGCCGCAGCTTTGGCGGCGCTCGGCGCCGAGACGGTGCTCGTTTCCGGACCGACACAGGAGCCCTCCCCGGCCGGGGTCAAGCTCGTGCCGGTCGAGACCGCGGCGGAAATGCTCGCCGCCTGCGAAGCCGCGCTCCCGGTCGACGTGGCGGTGATGGCGGCGGCCGTCGCCGACTGGCGGGTTGAGGGCGCCGCCCTCCACAAGCTGAAAAAGGACGGAGGTGGCCCGCCGGTGCTTCGTCTTGCCGAGAACCCGGATATCCTGTCCCGCATCGCGCAGCGCGGCAACGATCGCCCTGCTCTCGTCATCGGCTTTGCGGCAGAGACCGACGACGTCGTCGAGAACGCCCGCCTCAAGCTGAAACGCAAGCGCTGCGACTGGATTCTCGCCAATGACGTCTCGCCGGGAACCGGCACCTTCGGCGGCGACCGCAATACGATCCACCTGGTGGACAAGGCGGGTGTCGAAGACTGGCCGATCATGACAAAGCGAGAAGTCGCCGCTCGGCTGGCCGATCGGGTAGCCGGATCACTCGGGCGTCAGCGGACGTGACGCGGTGAAGGTCGAGCTGAAAATCCTCGATCCTCGGCTGCCCGGCTGGGGGTTCCCGAGCCGAGGGTCGCGCCTCGCGGCGGGGCTCGACCTCCACGCCTGCCTCGACGGTCCACTCGTCCTGCAGCCGCAAGCGCCCGCCGTCCTGATCTCCGCCGGCATCGCCTTTCGCATTGGCGACCCCGAGTGGTGTGCGCTGCTGCTGCCGCGTTCCGGCCTTGGTCACAAGCGGGGGCTCGTTCTCGGCAACACGGTCGGCGTCATCGATGCTGACTATGAGGGCCCCTGCCTCGTTTCGGCGTGGAACCGCAATCCTGCGTGGGGCGTCGACGCAATCGAGATCCGGCCCGGGGACCGCATTGCGCAGCTGGTGTTTACCCGCATCTCGCAGCCGGACTTTGTGGTCGTGCCGTCGTTTTCGGGGCGGGGAGGTCGACAGGAGGCCGGGTTCGGCTCGACTGGCGTCGAGGCCCCTTGTCCCGATCCGGTTCCAGGGTGACAATCGTACCAACAAGCCCCTGAATCATGGGGTGGCGGCTCGGGGAAAGATGATTCGGTTAACCAAGAAACTGCTTTTCGCCATCGAGGCGGTTCTCGACATCGCCTATAATGGCGGCCCCGCGCCGGTGCGTTCATCCGAAATTACCGAGCGCCAGGGAATTCCGCGCCGCTACCTGGAACCGGTGCTGCAGGAGCTAGTCCGGCACAAGGTCCTTCTCGGGATCCGGGGCCCCAGCGGCGGCTACAGGCTAGCCCGCGAGCGGCGGCGCATCAGCCTCGGCGACATCGTGCGCACGTTGCGGGGGCTCGAGACCGCGGAAGATCCGATTGCCGACCCGGCCGGCAGCGCGCTCGGCCATCAGATCGTGCGCCCGTTGTGGCTCGATCTCCAGGAGGAGATGATGAAGCGGCTTGATGCGGTGACCCTGGAGGATCTTTGTGGGCGCGCGCGCCGGGTCGGCATTGCCGGCCGCGCCACCGAGTATACCGATTTCGAGATTTGACCGATTTCGAGATTTGAGTAGGCGAGCCGAACCGTCACAATCTGCCGACATCACCAGCGAAGCAGCAAAGGGCAAGAGCCGATGGATACCGCGACCAGCACCAGGGAGCAGAGCGCCGAATTTCGCGGCCGGGTCTATGACAGCATCGCCGACACGATCGGGGCGACCCCGCTCGTCCGCATCCACCGACTCGCTAAAAACGCGGGGGCGAAGGCCGACATTCTGGCGAAGTGCGAGTTCTTCAATCCGTTCGACTCGGTCAAGGACCGCATCGGGGTCTCGATGATCGCGGCCGCCGAGGCCGCCGGCCGCATAAAGCCCGGCACCGTGCTGGTCGAGCCGACCTCAGGCAACACCGGGATCGCGCTCGCCTTCGTGTGCGCTGCCAAGGGTTATCGGCTCATTTTGACAATGCCGGAGAGCATGTCGGTCGAACGCCGCAAGATGCTGCTGTTGCTCGGCGCAGAGCTCGAACTGACCCCGGCCGCGCAAGGGATGCGCGGCGCCATCGCCAAGGCTGAGGAAATCGTCGGATCGTTGCCCGACGCATTCATCCCGCAGCAGTTTCAGAACCCGGCCAACCCGGAGATCCATCGCCGCACGACGGCCGAGGAAATCTGGAAGGATACCGGCGGCGCCGTCGACGTGGTGGTCAGCGGGGTCGGGACCGGCGGCACGTTGACCGGCGTCGGCTCGGTTCTGAAGCCGCGCAAGCCGGGCCTAAAGATGATCGCCGTCGAGCCCGAGGACAGCGCGGTGCTGTCGGGCGGTCCCCCGGGCGCCCACAGAATCCAGGGGATCGGCGCCGGCTTTATCCCGGATATTCTCGACACCAGCCTGATCGACGAAATCATCCGGATCGGCAACGACACGGCCGTCAACTGTGCGCGCGAGGCGGCCCGGCTCGAAGGTCTGGCGGTCGGGATCTCGTCGGGGGCGGCGCTCGCCGCCGCTCTCGAGGTCGGCGCGCGGCGCGAGATGGCGGATAAGACAATCGTCGTGGTGGTGCCCGATTTTGCCGAGCGTTATCTGTCGACCGTTCTCTTCGACGGCATCTGAGGTACCGAATGGAGCTTAACGAGGAGCAGTTTCAGCGCTATGCCCGGCATCTGATCCTCGATGAAGTCGGCGAGGAGGGGCAGGTCCGGCTCTTGTCCTCGCGCGTTCTCGTCGTCGGCGCCGGCGGGCTCGGGTCACCGTTGCTGCTCTATCTCGCTGCGGCCGGGGTCGGAACCCTCGGCATCACCGATGCCGACCGGGTCGACCTGACTAATCTGCAGCGCCAGATCGTGCATGCAACCGACCGTATCGGCGCGCTCAAGGTCGACAGCGCCCGGCAGGCGCTCGCCGCGGTCAATCCGGGCGTGCGGGTGGAGACCCACCCGCTGCGGCTCGGGCCGGATAATGCAGAGACGCTAACCCGCGGCTATGACCTCGTCGCCGACGGCAGCGACAATTTCGAGACGCGCTACCTGCTGACCGATCTCTGCTGCCGCCTCGAAAAGCCTTTGGTAGCGGCGGCGCTCTCTCCGTTCGAAGGCCAGCTCTCGACCTTCAAGCCCTACCTCGGCCCCGGTCACCCCTGCTACCGATGCCTGTTCCGCGACCCGCCGCCGCCCGACCTCGTGCCGCGCTGCGAGACCGCCGGCATTCTCGGCGCGGTTGCCGGCGTGCTCGGCACATTGCAGGCCGTCGAGGTGCTGAAGGAGCTCCTGCAGCTCGGCGAAAGCCTCGACGGCACGCTTCTGCTCTATGACGCATTGCGCGCCCGTTTCCATTCGATCCGCATCAACAAGGACCCGGACTGCCCGACCTGTTCCTGATAGGCTGCGATGGAGCGCGAGAGCAGGCGCATTGCCCAGGAGTGGAACCGTGAGATCGAGGCGGAGATCCGCCGCCTTGCCGCACGGCAAGACGAGGGATGGGGCCGGGTCGTGGTCTGGACCGTGCTGGAGCTGGTCTGGGTGTTGGCAGTGTTTGCCGTCCTCGGTGTTTTCAGCCGGCTGCACTAAAAATCGAAGTAGCGCGGCAACGCTCTCGCGCTGCCGTCATTCCGCGCCGGCCGCTCGGGTCTCGTTCGGACGGCGGAGCTTTGCGGTGGCCCCGGCGTTCCCTTGTTCTGCCGCTTTCTCGTACCAGGCGTCGGCCAGCGCAACATCTGCGGCGACCCCGTTGCCAACGTGGTAAAGGTCGCCCAGCTGTAGCTGGGCTTCGGCCAAACCCTGTTCTGCCGCTAGGCAGCACCAGCGGAAGGCCTCCTCGGCGTTTTGCTCTGTGCCTTGGCCCTTCAGCAGCATGACGGCGAGATTGTACTGCGCGTAGCGGTCGCCCTGCTCGGCCGAGCGGTGATACCATCTGACCGCCTCGGCGAGGTTGCGGACGACCCCGGTGCCGGTGCAATACATTGCCGCCAGTTGGAATTGCGCGCCGGCATCGTCCTGTTCGGCCGCTTTGCGGAACCACAGTGCCGCTGCGGCCGTGTCGCGAGGTACCCGATGCCCGTTCAGACAATTCCACGCGAGAAGCCGCTGGGCCTCGAGATTACCGGCCTCGGCGGCGGTGCGGTAGCAGTGCATTGCCGCGCCCTCCTCGGGCGGTTCGAGATGACCTTGCGCATAGAGGTGGCCGAGCTGGAGGAGGGCAGGGGAGTGACCCGAATCCGCCGCCTGGCCGATCAATGATGCAGCGGTGGCGAAATCCTGGTCGACGCCTTCGCCGCGCGCGTAAAGGATGCCGAGAACGGTTTGAGCTTCGGGGTCGCCGGCCTCGGTTGCTCGGCGCAGCCACGCTACCCCGGCATCCAGGTCGCGCGCGACGCCCTCGCCGCCGAGGTAAAGATATCCGAGGCGGAGCTGGGCGGTTGTGACGCCTTGCTCGGCCGCCTGCAGGTACCATTCGGCCGCCCTCTCCGGGTCGCGCGCGACACCGGTGCCTTGCGAGAGAAACGCGGCGATATTGACTTGGGCGGCGGCGACGCCTTGCTCGGCGGCCTTTCCAAACCATTTTGCGGCCTCGGCGAGCTCCTGCGGGACGCCGTCGCCGCGCGCGTAGAGCCGCCCGAGGCTGAACTGCGCCTCGGCATTGCCGGTTTCCGCGGCGGCGCGATACCATCTTGCCGCCTCGATCGTGTTCGGCACCGCGGCGTCGTCGGTCTCGTACATTTGGGCGAGACGCAGTATCGCCGGTACAAGATTCTGCCGCGCCGCCTGACGTAACAAGGTTTCGGCGGCGCGCCCGTCGCGCGACTGGGCGCGGCCGTCCAGAGTGAGCAGCGCCAGATTGTACTGGGCCCGTGCATTGCCTTGCTCGGCGGCTTTGGTGAACCATTCCGCCGCTTTGTCGGTGTCGCGGCAGACGCCTTGGCCGGAAAGGTACATCAACCCGAGTGCCACTTGCGCCGCGGCATTGCCCTTCCCAGCAGCTTTCTCGTACCAATTGGCGGCGGTCGGAAGATCCGTCTCAACTCCCTGACCATTGGCGTAGAGGATGCCGAGTCCGAGTTCGGCAGCGGCGCTGCCCTGCGCGGCGGCTAGCGAGTACCAGTGGCGAGCTTCCTGATAATTGCATTCGCAACCTATCCCCCGGGCATGGATCAGCCCAGTATTGGCCTGAGCGTCGACGATACCCTGTTCGGCAGCCGCCCGGCTCCAGCGCAATGCCTCGGCAGGATCCGGCAGGACGTCGAACCCATTCGGGAAGAGCAGCGTTCGATTGTGGTTGGCGGCCGCGGGGTCGCGTTTGGCGGCGGAACCATACCATCGCGCAAAGCTCGACGCATGCGCGTGGTAACCATTGAGATGCAGCAGGCTGAGCTGATGCTGCGACATCGCGTGGCCCTGCTCCGCGGCGCGCCGGTACCAGCCGGCGGCATCGGCGAGATTTGCGACAACCCCGTGTCCGCGGGCGTAGAGCAATCCCAGCCGATGCGAGGCCTCGGGATCTTCGCTGGCAGCCGCCTGTGACCATTCCTTCAGGGCTGCGGCGTAATCGCCACGTTCATACGCCTCACGGCCGCGCTCCACCGCCGCCGCTGGATGGGCACGCGCGAAAAATCCTAAAATGCTACGACATTTGGAATGTGTCATTCCGGAACGGCCCGCGGGGCCGGGCCCGGACTCCAAGAACGCCGACCTCGGAGAATGGGGCGCGGCCCGTGCCGATCTTTCCCCATCGGTGTTCATGGGTCCCGGGCTCGCGGGCTTGCGCCCGCGGCCCGGAATGACGCTTCTAAAGATCACGGCTCGCGCATCGCTTCGTTCACGCTTCGGATCACGCCTTTCAGCACGTACATGAAGACGGAACGCGACCCGACACTGATATCGGCGGTTAGGGTCATGCCAGGCATCAGCCTGAAACTGTCCGGCACCGCGTTGAGTTTGACTTCGGTCATCGCAATGCGTGCCTTGTAATAGGGGTTGACGGCGCTGCCGTTATCGTCCTGCGAAAAGGCGCCCTCGCTGATCCAGCGCACGTAACCCGAGGCGGTGCCGTGCTCGACAAAGTTGAACGGGTCGAGCTTCACCGTGGCCGTGTCGCCCGGGCGGACAAACCCGATTTCGGGCGTGTCAATATGTACCTCCGCCTCGACCGAAGAATGCAGCGGGGTGAGCGTTATGAGCGGATCGCCCTCTTTCAGAACCGAGCCGACCGACAGCTTCGCCAATTTCAAGACGACCGCGTCGTCCGGCGCCTCGAGGCGCACCAGCTCCTGGTGCCTGGACGCCTTGGTCATCTGCTGTCGAGCAGTGTCCAGCGAATTGCGCGCCGTTACCAGCTCCTGGCTGACCTGTCCTGCCCATTGCTCGACAAAGGCGTCTCGATTGGCAATCGTGGAGGCGAGCTGGTGCTCGGCTTCAGTCAGCCCGTTGCGGTCGAAATCCTGCGTCCGCAGAATTTCCATACGCTGATCCGTAGCGGTCAGGAGATTGAGGCGGCTGCCAACCTCTTTGGCCGCCAAACTAGCCCGCATACCTTCGATCTCCTGCGAGACTTTTACCCGGTCTTCATAATGGGCGAGGTCGTCCTTGAGCTTGCGGATCGTCGCCTTGTTTTGCGCGATCTGCTCGTCATAGGCCCGCAATTGTGCCTCGAACTGGCCTTTGCGCTGCACGTAATAGGCACGCTGGAGCGCCGCGTAAGCAGCCTCAGGCGTCAACGCCAAAGGCGGGCTGAAATCGCGATGCGCGAGTTCCGCCTCGGCGCGGGCGATCTGCGCGTCGAGGCTGGCGATCTGCGAGGCCGCGGCGTCGACATCGGCGGCGGCGAAAGTCGGATCGAGCGTCGCCAGGAGCTGTCCTCGTTTGACGCGCTCGCCTTCCTGCACATCCAGGCTCTTGATGATCGAGGCATCGAGCGCCTGCAGGACGATGGACGGCTCGGTCGTGACGATTTGGCCCGCAGACGACGTCACGACCCGGTTGATCTGCATAAAGAAGCTGACCGCGAGCAGGGCGGCGAGCAGCCCGGCCAGCACGTGCAGAGTGACACGCAGCTGTGCCGGTTCGGGATCCTCCCGAACCTCGCTGACCTCGGACTGAAAGACCCGGATCAGCGCATCAGGCGGCGGGTTACGCCGCAGTGCCGGTGCGAAGCGGAACAAGCGCATGGGCTGGCCTGGTCTGGAGATGCCGGTTTTGCTGATACCAGAGCCCGCGATAGATGTCGCAGCGCTCCAGCAGCTCGTCATGCCGTCCGGAATCGTAGACACGGCCGCGTTCGAGCACCACAA
>Ga0210396_10002533_pt1 | contig 18612 bp, 26 predicted proteins | sample IncBWH17OmetaG_FD_155466 | JGI IMG/M metagenome (GOLD analysis project Ga0210396, IMG submission 155466) | Forest soil microbial communities from Barre Woods Harvard Forest LTER site, Petersham, Massachusetts, United States - Inc-BW-H-17-O ... | reverse complement strand
ACGGAATCTCGCGATACTTTACTTCACCCATAATGCCTCACAGATTAGCTGCCCGGTTACTGATGCGTTATGACAATCGCGGCCATGATCAGCAGCACCGCGCATCCCACTGCGAGCGGTTTCAGGGCGCGGCGGATCATGAAGCAGGCGCCACGTGAATCTCTGTGATTTCCAGATCTTCAACTTTGTGCGCGCATTCATGGCATAAAATGATGTAGGCGTTCGGCAATGCCCAGCCTAGCTTCTCTGCCTGCTCTGGGCTTTCGGCCTCAACTTCGCCCAGATAGACTCCGCCTTGTACGGTTCCAGTCACGCTAAATTTCATCACATCCCCTTTCCCTTCATCCTCTTGATTACGCCGCGCAGGGCGGCTGTGCGACGGCGCTCGATTTGGAGTTTTCCTTTATACTCGTTCGCCCTTCTTTCTTCCCAGTCGCGCCAGTATTGGACATTCTCCTTGTCCTTGACGGCCTTGTCTCGCTGGCGAATGAGTTCGGCGACCGCGCTTGCTTCGCCCTGCGACCGCACCGCTGCGGCCAGTTGCTCGATTGCTGATTCCATGGTCATCGGTTGGCCTTTCGCGGAAACACTATTTTTTTCTTTGCGCAATCTCCGCACACTTGATGGCCACGACAAAGGCGGAATCCCAATTGATAGATGAGCGCTAGGGCATCTTCCTTGCGTCCCATCGTTACCGAGACGCGATTCTGACAAATTCCTGATCCTTTGCGAGCATCACACTGAATGAACGCCGTAAACAGCTCTCCGTTGTTGGATTCTTCGTACATCACTTCACCTCAGATCCCTGTGCGGTTGGCATAATTAACTCGTACACCTCATCGGCAGTGCGATCACATTGCCAGTATGGATCGCCAATCGAATTGCATGGCATCCACGTCCCAACTACCGAGAGCGCATCTTTGTGCCCCTGAATGCGCCCCAGCCGGTAACCAGTGGCAAGATCATTGTGCATGTAGAACCAGCAAGCGCCAGCACCTATGCACGCGGCGAGAATCAGCGCGCCCGCGATCGTTACGATAGCCTGCCAGTTCCAGCCGGGTTGCTCGTCTAAATCATCCATGGACTCTCCTTTTGCGTGTACCAATGTTCGTCCTGATCGGCGTGAATGTCAAGAGAAAACTACCAGTCGGATGTGGAAGGTTCAGCGGGGACGGGCTCGGGTTCGCTGGCGACGGCGAGGTCTTCGTCTTGGTCTTCTGGTAACTCGGCCACTCCAGCGAACAAGCCGCGTGACGCGCTTAAAGCGTTTCCGAGATTTCTAGCGCTCTGCTCGAAATACGATTTCTTGAGTTCCGATCCAACGAAGCGGCGGCCCATCTCCAAGGCCACGAAGCCGGTTGAGCCGATGCCCGTAAATGGATCGTAGACAACATCTCCGGGGTTGCTCCAGAGTTGCACTCCCCTACGGATCACAGTTAAGGCGAGAGGACAAATGTGTCTCTCATCCTCATGCTCCCTCGCCGATCGATACTGAAGCGTATCTGACGGGTTGATATCCATCCATACCGGAGAGGCGTACCGCTGCCATATCTCGATGCTCCTGCGTACTTCTCCGTCCGCAGTTGGACCCGTTCCATATTCTCCGTAGTAATCACGCAACAGCCCGGCCACTCGCTCAGGATTGTCTCCAGGCTTGCGGAAGGTGATGAGGTATTCGGGAACCCCCTGGCGGCTCATGCACGAGTCTTTATTAATCTGCTTGTGGAGCAGACCGATAGCTTTCGTGCGCTGCATAGCGATGACTGGATCTTTCCAGATGCAAACCTCGGAGTGATAAATAAAGCCTCCGTTTCGCAGAGAAGCGTCCTTCAGCGCTGCATCGATTTCTGTCGTGTCGTAGCCCAGCCGATCCAGAACTTTCCTTGCGTCGTACAAAGTTGCCGCTTCCGATCCGCAATAGGCCCGGATAATCTCACCACGAAAGTCGCGGATACCAATAAATCCGTCGCGAGTCTTCGACGTAGGCATGTTCATGCAATGAACGGAGAGGAGACGCCCAGGCATCATGATTCGCGACTCTTCATCGACAAGAAACTTGTAGTGCTCCCAGAATTCATCGGAGTTTTTGGAGTTGCCCATGTCGCGATCAGAGGCGCTGTACGTGTACAGGCTGTCGAACGGCAAACTTGTTATTGAGTAGTGAATACTATCGTTCGGAATCTCTTTTGCTAAATCTACGCAGTCGGCAAGATGCATTTCCCAATTGTCGGCTTTCTTCACTTGGCGCTCGTATGAAACTTCCGTTCTGCTCGTCCCCTTCAGATTCATCCGCGTCATATCCATCATGTTTTCCAACATTTCCTCAGCCATTTCCTCAGCCTCTCTTTCCTTCCGCTTTAGATTCTCCAGCACATTGCCTTCGGTCGATGCGGCGATGATGTGGATGTGGACCGGCCTAGTCTGGCCAAATCGCCATGACCTCCGGATTGCCTGAAAGAATTGCTCCCATGAATCATTGACGCCAGCGAATATCTGGTGAGAGCAAGCCTGATAATTGACTCCAAAACCAAGAATCGAAGCCTTAGAAACCATGACAGGAATCAGGCCGACGGCGAACTGTTGCGATAAATTCGCCTTGTCATCTGCGGAATCAGAGCCCGTCAACTCTACTGCTTTCGGAACCGTAGCCGCGATCATCTCTGACTCTCGATTTAAGTTGCACCAGACCAGCCACGTTTCATCCGATTCTGCGGCAATGATCCTTTGGACCTGGGCAACGCGATCATCAACAGTGGAACGCCTGGCCGCGAGCCTTTCACTCAACGACTCGGCAGGCATCGCGAACAACATCCCCTCGCTCGGCGTATCCACTTGAACAATGTGCTCATGATAATGCAATGGGGGTAGGATGAATGGCCCGTCATCGTATCCCGCATCGGACGGCTTTCTGATATTGACAGCCCATGAGCATACCCACTTCCAGAACTCCTTGCGCGCATGACCCTTGAGTCTCCACTTCTGCGTCTCGCCCCCATCGTGGACAAAGAACATAGACAGCATCTCCGTGGCTGTCATTACACCTAGAAACTCGGCATGGTTTCCGAGTTCCATGTGATCGTTTGGCGCCGGTGTAGCCGTCGCTGCGAGTTTGTATGGCGTATCGCGGAACTTCTCAATCAGTCTAGTCCGCGTCTTTCCGTCCATGGCCTTCAATATCGAACTTTCGTCGCATACTACTCCGGAGAAATCTTCGGCGTCGAAATTATCCATGCGCTCATAGTTGGTGACGATAATGTGCTCGTCTCCGAATCCTTTGGCCTCTTTGAAATACTTTGCCCGGATGCCGAACTTGGCAGCCTCGGTAATCATCTGGTGCGCCACGGCCAACGGAGCGAGCAATAGAACTGGCATCGCAGTCTTTTCAGCCACGACACGCGCCCATTCTAACTCGATGAATGATTTCCCCATGCCGGTGCCTAAGAATGCCGCAGAGCGTCCCAGCCGCAGTGCCCAAGCGCATGTATCGTGTTGGTGCGGAAACATCAATGAGTTGAGCGGCGGGATTTCAGTCAACCCCGCAACCTTCGGCGTGAATCTCTTCTGCTCCAAAAACTCTTCGTAGCTCGTCATTTCTTCTTATTCCTCCAAAGACAAATACTTGGCACAAACTCGCATCGCACATCGCCAGTCTCGCCATCGCGGCTTTTGGCCCGAATGACCAAATCATCTTCCTTGCTGTCGCGGTCGTAGTAGCTGGGCCGGTGCAGCAAATCAACATTGTCGGCATGCTCCTCGATCTCGCCCGACCCCTTCAGGCTAGACAGCACTGGCCGCGCGTCGCTCCCCTTCGTACTTTCGCGATTTAACTGGACGTACAGCACAACGGGAATCCCCATCTCCATGCCGATATTCTTGAGCGCCTTCACTTTCGCGCCTATGATCTCGTCCGACCGCTTGCCCTTCTCCGCAAACCCGTCGTTCGATAGTCCGCTCAACTGGTCCACGATGAGAATGTCCAGGTCGCCAGTCCGATGCAGACGCCGACACTTCGCGCGTATACTCGCAATCGTCATCGGCGTCCGGCTCTCCCAGTAAATCGGCCAAAGTTTGAAGTCGCGCATGGCGTCTTCGATGTACTGCCTTTCGACAAAATCAAGTTGGCCGCGCACGTAATTCTTGAACGACACTCCAGATCGGCCGCACAGCATCCGGCCCATGAACGAATGCTTGCGCTGCTCATTGATGAACGTCGCTACGCTCTTTCCCTGCCGCGCCACCTGCCATGTGAGCGTGCAGGCGTTGCTTGTCTTGCCCGCGCCAGGTCTGCCGGCAATTACCGTCAACTCCCCCGGCTGGAATCCTCCGGTCAACTCGTCGTAAGCGTCGATCCCCGACATGATCCCCGGCACACGCTCGGCAAAGATATCATTCTTTCCAAGCCACTGCCCGACCGATTCCAGATCGCTTGATTCCTCCGATGAGTTGGCGATGGTTTCGAGTTTGCCTTCGTGGTAGGAAAGCACCTCCAGCGCCGTTTCGCTTTGGTCCGAGGCTCTTGCGATCGTTGCATTGCAGGTCAGGATGAGCCTTCGGAGGATGCTCTTGTCTTTGACGATAGACGCGTATTCGGCAATCGCCGGGCGCCGCGGCAGTCCCTCTGTGAGTCCCGAGAGGTACGCGACCCCCCCGACTGATTCAATCTCCTTGTGCCTCGCCAGTTCGTTCGCCAGAGTCACCAGATCGATAGCATGGCCACCGGCTGCGAGCTCTGTCATTCGCTGGTAGATGCGCTGGTGCCCGTCCAGGCTGAAATCCTCGACCTTCAGCTTCTCCTGGGCTTCGGCGAGAGCGTGGTTTTCCAGAAGGATCGCTCCGAGTACGTATCGCTCACTGCTCGGGTTCGACGGCAACCCCTCGTCGTATCCGTAATCGTTGGTCATCTCAGCGCTCGATCGACGAGAACAAGGAGCGCAAAAGCGCCCTGCTCTGGGCAGACCAAGTTACCAAGGCTTCGGAGTTGATCTTGCCGACTGAAGTCCATCCCTCTGGTAATCCCTGAAGCCACTCCACAAACTTGGGGTTGAGTCTCTTCGGCGCTGACGGCGGGTGCGAGGTCTGCTCTTGCTGCGAGGATGCTTCGCCATGCGTCTCGGTCGGCTGGTCCTGGCGGAAAGAGTGCTCGATCATTGCAGGAAGGCTCGGCCCTGCTGGGCGATTGAAGTGGCTCATGGTCGCTGCCCCCCCCGATTCGCTGCGGTAGTCCCGTGCTGCTGGCGTCGGGAATTGCACAAATCTCGCCTGTTGATCCAACCCCATCTCGTCCTTGCGATCCCCGCCTCGGCTCCGAAACGAATCCGTGCTCGGTGTCTGCCATAGCTCTGCCGCCCCTTCCAAATCAATTCCGCCCGCGTGCTTAGGAGTGGCCATCAAATTGCCCCCCCGGATGGCGTGTTCGGCGTCGGCCAGAAAGTTCTCGGCCTCGCGCTTGAGGTTGCGTCCTTGCGTGCTCGTATCGTCATTTCCCGGCCTTCGTCCGTCATGTGCGCTTGGCGTGCTCCAATTACCAGTCATCATCGGTCCATGATCCTACGGTTTGAGTCAATGACACGCCAGACATATTTTCGGTTTGCTTCCCGCCGCGTTCGCTATCGGTTGATGATGGCGTCGGCCAGTTGTTCGCCTGCTTCGCAAACTCGCCTCCACCGGCCCCGCCATGTTTTCCGACTGCATCCATACCACCCATACCGTGCGGCGTCTTCCAGTGATGCGTCTGCCCGCTCAGATTCTGCTGGTGGCCGTCTTCTGATCCCCGGTTATGCCACTTGTCGGCGTCTCTACTCTGTGGCGTTGTCCAGTTACGTGTCGCCCCCCCAATGAGTCCGTGGCGTTCGGATGATTCCCGCAACTCTCGGAGTCCTAGGCCAGCGCGGTGGGCCAGGATGAAGATGCGTTCTCGTCTGTGCGGAGCGCCAACGTCGGACGCTCGTAGAGAAATCCATTCAGCATCGAACCCGCTTTCGGCAAGTTCTCGGAGTACGGCGTGTCCTGCGGGAAAAGCGAGAACTGGGGGGACGTTTTCCAGAAGGCACCATTCGCACCCAACCTCGCGAACGACTCGCATGGCGTCATAGAAGAGTCCGCTTCGGGTTCCTCCTTCGAGGCCCGCTTGCTTTCCTGCGACAGACAAATCCGTGCAGGGGAAACCGAAAACTGCTCCAGCCACTCGGCCACGATAGAGCCCGGTTGGGAAACTGCGAATGTCGGACCAAACAGGCGCTTGATCCAGGGAACCGTCTTCCATGCGCGCAACCAGAAACGCGGCTGCCGGAAGTTCGACCTCCACATAGCCGATACAGCGAGCGTCTGGCACAGCGAGTCGGACGGCAAGGTCGAGCCCTCCTGCTCCCGAGAAGAAACTGAGATAGGTAGATATAGCCACACCGTCTATGCCCTCAACCTTTCCGCCAACTCCATCATTCGCTGCGCTCGCGCCGCATCTCTCCTGAGCCAATCAGGTTCCGCGGAATCCTCGGCGCTAACCGGCGTCTTCACTTCCGCCAAAACCACCTTCGCCAACGCCGGAAGCCGCTCCCCGCGCACGCGCAGAGTCGCCCTGAGCTTCCGGACACCCAAACGACCGGCGCGCTTCCTGTCGATGCCCAAAACAGAGGCAAGCCTGTCTATCTCGGCAGATCGCGGCCGGCCTCCTGGTCTTCCGGTTGGTCGCGTCATGACTTACCACTGCTCCGGCAACTTCGGCTCTTCCGCCTTGAATCCCGACTCTCGCAGCGCCTTCGGTTTGAACGTGTTCGCGACACGCTTTTTGTGTTCGTCGGCGATGTTGGCGACCGGAGATGCTTCCTTCGGCGCAATCACCTCGTCGGCTGGGTGGCGGTCTACAGTGCCGCTCATCACTTCGGCGAGCCATGCCTTGTCTTTCAGCACTTCGCGCTTGCCGTTGCCCTCGCCTGGGCCGACGACGCCGGCATTCTCCATCAGGTTGATCAGTTGCGCGGCGCGCGCGTAGCCGATGGCCAGTTCGCGCTGGAGGATCGAGGTTGAGCACTTGCCGCCTTCGACGGTGAGACGGACGGCCTGGGCGAACATTTCGTCGGCTGTGATAAGTTCCGGTCCCGGGCTCGGGCGATCGATCCCCTCGTCTGGCATTGCCGCGAGTGCGTCCTGCTCTTGCTGGATGAAGAAGCTCGGTGCGGGGTCTTCAGCGTGCTGAATGGCCTCGGCGGTGAGATACGGGTTGTCGTCACGCTCAATCGGAATCTGGCGAGCGTCTGGCGCGCGATCGAAAACCATGTTTGTCGCCACTTCGACTTGCTCGATCTCAATCGGCTCTGGCTGGTCCGCTGCCGTCCTGTCCTGCGCGCCAAAGAACTCGGCCACGTTCGCGGCAGACTGCTCTGCGGATGCCTCGGCTGCGGCTTCGTTCGGCGGGACTTCCAGCGGAAGCTCCTGCTGGCGCTCATCGGCGGTCATGGCGCGCGTCTCGACTACCTCTCCCGTATCGATGCGAATGAAACTCACTTCGAGCGGATTCGGCTTTCCGTATTCGATCCGGCATTTGATGTTTTCCATTGTGAACTTCTGCTGAAGGTTGAGCACGAGCGTTTCGATGGTTCCTTCAATCTGAGTTCGGCGGACTTTGAATTGCTGCTTGATCACAGCCTCTTCATTGTCGATGGTTGCCTGGCGGCTATGGCACGCAGCCAACTCGTCCGCCATCTGAAGGCGCTCGGCCTCGGTAAAGGTTCGGCGAAGATACTTCGTTACTTCCTTTGGCAAGTTGCCCATGTTGTTTACTCTCCTTGAAATTGAAATTCCCAAAGCCCCAGTTTTCCGAGCGCAGGTATCGGCTCGACGAATCGCTCGACCAAGCGCAAGCCCCACGCCCAGCGGCCCTCTGAATAGTCGCCAAACTTCAACTCCTGCACGAGCGGCACAATCCCAACAGCGCGGAGTTTGTGGACGTCTTCGGTCCTGACGCATGCCAGTAACTCGCATCGGCAAACGATGGCGGCGGTTGGGAGTTGGTTCGGCAGCAGGCCGGACAGCGCATTGCGAAAGTCATCTTCCTCGCAGGTCTCTTTCGCCCACTTTGGAAAGCCTTTGGCGGCATGGATGAGCAATGGTCCGCGATATGCCGTGTACCAGCCTCGCGTCTCGATTTGCTTTGCGCCGACCGCGATCAATTGCGCCCATGGTTGGGTTAGTGACAAGACTTTCATGACTCCCTTTCAAATCGTTGTTACAGTAACTTCGACACGCTCCGGCATACCATAGTGCTTGCGCGCGTTGATGGCGATCACCTGGGCGTCGTCATGGAACGCGACTCCGGTCATGGAATCAAGCAGGCTGCGGCAAATTTTGTCCACATCGGGCTTTACGGAAGGATACAGCCTTTTCTTGCCGATGCTCTCTGGCTTTGCGAAGAAAAAATCGGCGTTTATTTCCACCGGCACATGCTTACCAGCCATCGGCAATTCATAACTGGCATCGCGCATCGCCATCATAGCGCAGCGAGTCACCTCCGACCGAAACGGCTTCAGCTTCGAGTTGTCAGTCGTCAGTCGCGGCTTGCCGCCGATCATGAAGGCTTTGACGCTGCCCTGTGGCTGCGGAGTCGCGAATGCGGTGAAGGAGATTTGGCTCATCGTCGCACTTCCGCCAGCGCCCGTTCTCGCGCAGTATTCAACTCCGACATGGCTTCATGGCTTCCACCCGGCACGTCAGGATGCCTTGTCCTCGCTAGATGCCTGTATGCCGTGTCTATGTCGCCCATGCTCGCATCGCGGTTAACTCCAAGAACCTCCCACCATTCCCGGCTCGTGCTCGACGACAAAGCTTTAAAGCCAGAGAATGCCCGCTCCATCATGTCCGATGCGCCCCAGCGTTCAATGCCGCGCATGGCATCAATTGTTTTGGCGATAGCATAGATGTTGTCGCATGACTCTCGATACTTATCGCAGGCGAAAACCATGGGCTTCCCCTTGCGTTGAAAATAGACGGCAACGCCAGAATCACCGCCGTCCGGCTTCATATTCGCGCGCGGCAGACCGTCATTGCGCAATGGGATATTCGTGGACAGTATGATCTTCGACGCGCCCATGCGGCCAAGCTCGGCAAAAAGGAGGTTTCGGGCTGCGCCAAACCCCGTCTTAAACTTGGAGTGCTCGCGGTTTCTGGTTCTGGCCCAGCCTTCCGGCCAGTAAAGCGGGTATGCTTCAGCCATAGCTACAGCCTTTCAGTGATCGTCACCGGCGGATCATTACTCTTGTCCAGTGAGAGCATGTAGAATGCACTTCTCGCAGCCTTCGGAACCTCTCGCCGGTCGTCTGACTGGAAAATGATGATTTGCTCCAACTCCGCCGCCATCAGGTTCTTGTAGAGTTGTGCCCGGTTCGAGTCAAGGAACACATCGGCTCGGTCAATGACGACAAAGTTAAACTTGGTCACTTTTGCGAGCGCAACTTGGAAACTGACACGAAACATCTGCTGCTGGCTTTCGCTCATCGTTTTCAGCGGAAAGAATTGTTCACTCCCAACATTCCTCACCATGAACGCGAATGGCGAGAACGACAGCCGGCACTCGAACCCCCAGCCCGCCAGAATCTTGTTCATCGACGCTTCGAACGGCGCTACCGATTCATCCAGCAACTTCGCGGAGATTCCCTTCGGCCCGAAGAAATCAAGCAACTTTTCCAGCGCCTCTTTCTTCTTGTCCAGCGTCGCCTTGGCCTCCATCGCCTTCTTATGCGTCTCGACTGCGGACTCGGCCCGGATAGCCTCTTGCAGCGCCGCATTGCCCATCTCAATGCGCCGGTCGAAGTCGGCTAACTCGGCATCGATGGCGGTCGTGTCGGGCTGCGCTGGCATCTCGGTACTCGCCTGTTTTTCCGCCTCAGCAAGATCCTTTTCGGCTTCGGCGATATGCTCGTCGATCAGCGTAACCTGCTTTTCGGCCGTCGCGTGCGCATCCAAGTTCTTCTGCGCGCCGTCGACATCGCCGATAGCCTGGCGCTGCTTCAATAACTCGCGCTCGCGCTCCGTCAACTCCTGAATCTTGGCGGCAATCGGGTCGCTGATTCCGAGCACGGCGTCTTCGGGCAGGTCACGCAGGCACGTCGGGCAGTTACCAGCCTCGGCTGCATCGGTAAAGATGGTCAGCGTCCGGCGTTGCGCTGCGATTTCGGCGCGAACCGCGATCACGTCGGCATCGATCTTCCTGGCCTTATCGGCCTCGCCAGCAATCTTCTTGTGTTCCTTGAGCGCGGCAGCCGACAGCAGCCCCTTAGCCGCGTCCTCGCGCTTCCACCGCTCCGATTCGAGCTTTTTCTTCAGCGCCTCGACCTGCTGGCCGGATTTTTCCATCGCCGATTTCTGCTTATCCCAGTCGCCGACCAACTTTTGTTTCCGCACAGCGCATTCGGTTCGCTTGTCCTGGCGATCCTTGAGCCGTGCCCGAATGTCATCTGGAGCGTTTGGTGCCAAATTCGCTGGCTTCTCCGGTTCTCGCCAATCCTTGATGTATCGATTGACGGCCTTGCGCTCGTTGAATGCCGCGTCGTAGCACTCCTGAATCAACTCGAATGGCTTTTGGGTTCGGATAATGTTTGCGCCGATGCCGCACTCGGTCATTGCGTCCCATACCCACTTGTCGAACTCGACCGTCGCGGGCAGAATGATCGACGCCAGCAATTCCTTTTGGTCTGCCTCGGATCGCAGCGGGTTGAAGAACCACGAACCATCGATCAGCACGCGCAACACATCGCGCTTCATGGCCAGCATGGCGAGATAGTCCGTGCCGGTGTAACCAGCATCGTCAGCCTTCTTGCATGTCGGTGTTCGGCCAGACTTCTCGGTGATGCTGGTGCGGAGGATGCGCGTCTCGCCTGCATCGCCTACTTCGGCGGTGATGACGCACTTGTCTTCACCTGCGCGGATCAGTGATTCGAGAAACTGACCCTTCTCGTTGGTGAACGATGTGCGGCCCGTGACGAGCGCGTTGAAGCAGTTGACGATGGTTGACTTACCGCTTCCATTGAAGCCCCTGAAAACTGTGAGCGGCGCGAGTTCTAGCGTCGTGTCTTTATGGGACAGCGCTCCCTCGATGCGTAACGACTTGAAGTGCATGAAAACCTCTCTCCTTGTTGCTTGCGGTGCATTCTCGTCGCCGCTGCCTCATTGCAGGATATTCATGAGGCTAAGATGTACTTCTTCTCCCTATCCAGCGGCGACGGCAAGGCACTACTTGCCGGTTAGTTTTTGTTTTCCGAGTTTGCGATTCATTTCTTGGCACCAAGGGCAGTCCGCCAGAGTACCTGGATTATGCTCTATTCTTCCAAAAAGAATGGCGCGGATCGTCCACCAAAGTTTAGTCACGCGCCTTATCTCCCTTGCAAGCCATCCGATGTTCGACCACCGGGCTATCGTCCTTCGGCATCGGATTCAGCACCCGCACGCCATCTGGAGTTGCGTAGAACCGAACCGCCTGCCCACACCGCCGACATACGCTGTCATTGCGCCAGTAGTATCGAGCGGTGGCGAGGTTGCGGCGGGTCATGTCTGCGCGGCTTGAATCTCTTCCCGCACAATCTCGCGAATGACTTCCTCAAGAGTTGGCGGTGTCGCCGGGGCCTTGGACGAGTCCATCGAAAGTGTGCCGGGGTGAAGCAGTCCCATTTGCACGATGCACTCGTTGCACCACATCTGCGCCGGGATAACGGCATTCGTGTATCCGTCTCGTGACCAACCAGCGCCCACTCGCACGGTCACGACAGTGAGGAATTGTGGTTCGTCAACCTTCTGCGCTCTGCATCGATCGCAGGTGTAAGTCGTTGTCTGTGACATTCTATTCTCTCCTTGTCAATGGCCTACGGATGGATCGGCATAGCGGCAGGTGGCCCTCCCCTGCCCGTCGCCATGTGCCAGTAGTTAGCTGGGCGATCCACCCGCTTAGGGGATGACGGCGATGGACTGCCGCCTCCCTAAAACTCGTTTACCAGAGCGATCCACTAACTTCCGCCTGCGCCCCTGCTGGCTCGCTTTCCTTCGGCTCCAGTTCGCTCTTCTGTTGCGTTTGCGGCTGCTGCTCCTGCTGTGCTACCGCAGTCTCAGCCTTCGCTTTGCTGTCCCTGCGAGCGGCGCTCACCACGGTCTTGACCTGCTCCGTGCGTGTGGCCGCGCCGTCAATCGCTCCCTGCGTCTCCTGGCGCTGGACGCCATCGCTGATGTCTACAAACTCGGCATCGATGATGCCACCGCTCGACACGGTAAGATGCTGCAATCCTTCCTCGGCGCGATGCTCAAGGCTCTGGACGTTCTGCATCTCGATAGACTTCGGCATGTACTTGAGCACTTGCAACAATGCCACCTTGCGCCCGTACATCTCAAGGTTATTCTCGTTCTGAAGCGCATAGTGCCGGTCGCCGACCTTGTTGTACGCCGACAGATGCTTGAGCACCTTGGCGCGACTCCAGACCTCGCACAACACGAATTGAGAGTTGCTCAACTGCCCGCAAGCGTAGACGTGCGTGAACTTGCCGGTGTCATCGTCGGATGGGATGTGATGGATGTTTGGCTTCGCTCCGAGTTGATACGCGAACTCGTCGCCCTCGCGCACGGCGCCAGTCCAGACGGATGCGCGGCCAGCACGTGCGACCAAGTCTACATAGCCCTGCCAACCTGGGATGAACTGGCAAATCGACACGTTCTGCTTCTTGTCGAAGTAGGGCACAAGGTAAGCTTGGCCGTTGATGCCGATCTCCAGCCCGAGCTGCGCGGCCATGATGATGCAGGCGAGAACGCTGGTTTGCGAACACTCGTAGAGTTTCGGATTCTTGCTCATCTCTGTTGTGGCGATCCGGATCAGCCGGTCGGCGGTGAGATGCTTGGGTAGCGCCATCGTGATTTGTGCTTTCTGACTTTCGAGCAGTTGCACGATCTGCTTGCGCGCTACTTGGAGTTGGGTGTTGTTCTCTGCCATTAGTTCCTCTCTTGACTTACTGAATCGTGTTTGTTTGCATCGGCGGCTCCGGCTTCGTGAGCGCGTAAACGCAGCTATCGTTGAAAGCCGTCTCCAATTCGCGGAAGCCTACTCCCTGCCAGCCGCACGCGGGGCATGTTGTGCTCGGACCGGAGAAGATGATCTCGCAGCCCACGTGGACGCAGATGATGGCTTGGTCTTGGTGAATGGTCATTGCCGAATCAACTCCAAATGCCGCTTGTTAATCGAATCTTGGGATGATCGTAGAAAGTCATTCATTGCGCTTGCCATAAATGCTGATGCGCGCCAATCCCCCATCGGGTTTTCCAAGAAATTCGCGCCTTCCAAAATCTTCCGCGCTATGTCCAGTTCACGAAACGACCAAGCCTCAACCGCGTCAGACTCCTGAAGCATTGAGGGCTTGATATGCGCCGCCCACAGAAAACCGCTAGGGCCAGGAACAGCAGCAGCGCGACACGTGGCATCATAATGCTGCTCTGCCAATTTCCGCAGCATGTCAATTTCCGCAGAAGACATGTGCACGCGAACCTTGACCTCATATTGGAATCCGACATGCCTCATCGGGACCACCACGCCCGGAGATAGGGCTCGTTCTTCTTCGGCTTCGTATGCTTCGCAACAATCTCGGCGGCGGTCACGGCATCAGCGGCGCGGGCCTCATCGTAGAGCGATGACAGTTGGGATGCTACGGCGGTCCAGTCGGTCACAAGCTCCTCTTCTGGCCGAATCCAGCCCACGGTCCCGATATTTTTGATCGCGGCATTCTTGGCGTCGCCGACCAAGGCGCGCAGGTGATTGTTTGCCTCACGCTTGCGATCCGCCGCCGCGCTCTCCTCGTCGTCCGCATGCTTCATCTTCAAGGCCCATTCGACCAGATCGATGGACGGATTCTTGATTACATTGCCGGTGGAGAGGGAGAATTTGCGGGCGAGATACTTGCCATAGTTCTCCGACTCGTCTATCGGCGGCTCTTTCTTCGGCACGACATAACTCGTCCAGAAGTCGCCAACCGCATCACGCAAGTCTTTCATGAGCTGCTCGTCGCGAGGAATGCGGTAACTGCCGAGCGTATTGCCAGAAAAGAGCGGGGCTACGCGCCAACCTTTCGCGCTGTGAATATCGATGTACCAGTGAGTCTGGACGCAGTACATCGCGGGAATCTCGTCTGTGTCCGGCTCTCCCCATTCATCCGTCTTCCGACCGATGTTCTTGATTTCCACGCCTTCCACGAGCGCGGGAGCCCACCCATCGGCGGTACCCAGCATCCACGGATAGCGACCGACAACGATGGTCTGATTGTTCCATGCCTTGGAGTTGGGAAAGTACTTGCCGATCTCCGATGGCTCGACAACTTCGATCTCGTTGCGGATGGCATAGCGCCCGCGAATAACCGGCTCCAGTGCGTTGCCGAACCACAGGCACTCTTTGTCCAACTCAGGAACTTGCTCGGGACGAACCTTTGATTCCCAGACGTCGATTGGCCTGCGATAAGGGCTAAGGCCGACTATGGCCGCAACATCCGAGCCGCCCACACCGCCCATCCTGGCGGAAGAGAATGACTCAACTTCCTCATAGGTTGCCATTTACTTCACCCGCTTTCCATCAAAAATCAACTTCCGAAGGTAGTTAGACGCGGTGCGCCCATCCCGATGAGCTGCGGACCGAATCCGCTCATACTCATCCATCGACAGGCGCACCGAAAGCTGCTTTACCAGCTTATCGTCGCATGACACACCAACCTTTCGGCTCTGCGATGTACTGCGCTTTTTGGAGTTGCTTTCCATGTATTCACACCATAGCATGACATCGGTACCGCGCGTCAAGATAAATTTTAGAGAGTTAAATCCAAGCCCATCCCATGCGCGCGAATCTCGTCGGCAGGGCAGCAAAGCACGAAGTCGAAGCGATCCTCCGCGCTGAAATGAACGGCTGGCGGATTGTCTGGCAAAGGCACAATGTCCTGAGTCGACTCAGCCAATGCCGCCGTCAGAGCCTCTTTGTTCATCTCGTCGGCGAATCGCTCCGCCATCTTCTTGCGCTTGTATCGGGCAACCAGCCATCGGGCCAGCGTGCGGTTATCGGTTCGGTCGCTCATGGCAATCCTCCTGTTGTCAAACATGATCTTCGGGGGAATCCACTCCGGATGCGTGCCCCGGAACCCCCAGAATCTTCCTCATCTCGTTGCGTCCGCGATATCGTCTTGATTTCAACGCGGCTAGCGACACCCCCAGAAGGCTAGCGGCCTCGTCCAGGCTATAACCCTCGATACTGGTGAGCACCAACGGCACTCGGAGGAACGGCGGCAAGCCTGCCAACCCAGCGCGGGCTGTATGCCGGTCCGGCACGCTCTCCAGGTCGCCGTCCCGGCGCGAGATGGCTTTCATGTAAGCGCCGGAGTCACCATCGGCAAATTGGGCCTCCATCTCGTCAAGGGACGCCATCGGCAACTTATATCGGCGCAAGTGCATCAGGCATACGTTCACAGCGATGCGATGCAGCCATGTGGAGAACAGCGAGCGGCCCTGGTAATTAGCCCGATACTCCCATGCCCGCAGGAACACGATCGAAGTCATGTCTTCGGCTATATCTGGGTCATGCATGAACTTCAGGCACGTAACTCGGATGCGCTCGTGATGCTTCAGCCATTCGCGGCTGAAATCCTCGCTTGTTTGGGGCAGTTCAGTGCTCACGCCTTCAATCCTCTCATCGCCATTGCGGAAGCCTCGTTAAATGCTTGGTCTGCTGGTTCCGCAATCATGCCCATGCGATGAAGAATTGTCAACTGAAAAGTGCGAGCGCCGCGGCAGAGATGAGTTTGGCGCTTTCCATGCAGCGCTGGATGATGGCAAATCTGCGAAGCCTGAAGCGTGACGATGCGCGAGATTACCGATTCGCGGAGGTCGGGATCGCCATCCTCGCCGAACGGGCAGGTTGCGCAACAGTGAGCCATAACAGGCCATCCGGCGACGTTCATAGGTCTTTTTCCAACGCCGCCCAGTGCGACAAGAGCGCCCGCCTGCCCTGGGCTGTGAGCATGTAGTATTCCGTGTCTTGGCACGCCCGCCAGCACTCGATCAATCCGCGGGCGAGCAAACTCTCCAGCGTCCGCTGGCCGTGCTGGTCGCAGAGGCTTTCCCATGCGCCAGCCCACATCCCGCCGTCGAAATCCAAATCGAGCAGTAGCGCTTTCTGTTTCGGCGTGATTCTCATGACAACCTCCGCAATGCCGCCTTGACATCTGGTCTGCTCGCTGGGTATCGCTCAAAGTTATTCAGCAAAACCTCGCTCCACCGATCCGACCGCAGTTGATCCAAGAAATCCATAGCGCTATCCTGCGTCCGGAACGGGTAGACGAAACCACCCCACAGAACACACATCTCGCCGCGAAAAGGGAGAATCTCACCGGCCTTGGCTAGCCCGGCACCGACCAGCGCCTCTGAAAGCGTTCGGCTCATGCCTCACCCCTCGCCAAATCCCAAGCCGCCCGAAAACCCAGGTCCAGATCCCGACGCGCCCGCAACGTTTCGCCGCTATTGCCGCCTTTGCAGTCCGGATGCCCGTAAAACTCACGCAGCGCGCTCTCGCGGTTGCCATGCCCGTAAATCTCCACCGCTTTCGCGATCCTGGGCGGCATAGGCGGTGCCGGGATGGCTGGCTCAAGTATTTCCCTTGGGTAGAAGTCGTCCGGCCCCATGCCAGGAATGCGCTTCAGCTCGCCCAGCCGCTCGGGCGAATCTTTCCACGTCGGGCCATGTTCCTTGAGATTGCGCAGCAGCCAGGCGTAGTCGGCAAAGAATCTGCCGTCGATGATCAACTTCGCCACCTTTGCCGGAGTCGGCCAGGCTTCCATTGTCAACTCGGCCGTATCGAACGCCGAAGCCAACTCGGCAGCCGAAAACCTACCAAGCGTCTGTGCCCAGGCTTCCAGCGTCGGGGATGGGATCACTCGATCCGCCACCATCCCCAAGCGCGCCGCGGCTGTCCTGATCTGCTCGTGGAGTGGTTCCGAAGTCGCGAATAGATCGAAGTAACTCAGCAGCCTGCCGATCGGCTGTGGTTGGTTTTTCGTAAGTTCCTTTGCCATTGAAAAGTCCTCCCGTGATTGGTTTGCCCCATTCGTCGGCTGGTCCGTTCAGCCACGCCAGCGCCTTGCCCACCCAAATACTCAGTGGCGCCGCTTTGCTCACTGGACTCTTATGCCGGTTCTGCAAAATCATCTGCCATTGCTGCCTGGTGATGGTCGGGTTTGCTTTCAGCCAACTCAAAAGCCGCGCGCCCTCTTTGCCATCCCATGGAGCTGGCGCATTGTTGTCGTACTTAAACGCGCGCTCGAAATCTTCCTTGAAAGGCGTGGTGCGTTCATCTGCGGCGGACTTGCTCCGGCGCAAAGGTTTTTGCTTTGTCTCTAGTTTCTTTTCTCTATTCTCTATTCTCCTACTTGCGGCACTCTCATTAACATCCTCATTGACACTGTCATTGCCATTCAGCTCGACATCCTCATCGCGTTCAAAAAATAAAACTGAAGTGTAATCTGTTGTAGCGACAGCATTTACATACCTTCCCTTCGCGGCACCGTCAGTGCAGAGAAATTTATTGATTAGGATGGGGTAACTTCCATGTTTTCCGACCACCGTGAACCGCTTCAGGTAGGCTTTCTTCTCTAGTTTTTCGAGGGCATCGCGGACGGTACGTGGCGGTAATCCAAAGATGACGCTATAGAGTCCAGCCGAACCAAAGCACACACCCGTTGCTGGGTTGGCGTCGACCAGAATCGCGATGTAAATGGACGCTTCCATGAACGTAATTTTCCCCTCGCGCACGTGATCGAAGAGTCCGCGGCGCAACTGAACGTATCCAGATCTATCACCCAACCAGAGACCCCTAAAAGGGCGCACTTATCCTGTTCTCGCAAATAAACGAATTGCGCAGAGGATGAGGTTCCCGCGAATTTCCCCAGCCTTTTGGAAGTTACGCGGGGGCGGCGTTAACCGCCCCCGGAACTTTTCGCGGGCTGAAGTGTCCGGTCCTCGGCCAAGGATGATCGGACTCGTTCAAAATAGAACACTCGCCCCGTCAAACGCAAGCAAATTCTTCCGGCTCCAGTTTCTCGCCGGTCCGCACCAATTTCTGCACCGTCGTCGGCGAGATGCCAAGTTCCTCGGCAATCGCCCGGATCGGCGACCCATCGGCCCGCATTCGGCGGCATTTCGCGACCAACTTGAAGTCGTCCTCCGCTTTTGGCCGCCCGCCGATTCTGCCGGCCACCCGAGCTCGCTCCAGGCCGGCAACCGTGCGCTCGCTCAACCGGACACGCTCCTGCTTGGCAATGGCCGCCAGGATGCCGATTACAGCTTCTTTGAAGATCCCAGTGCTGTCGAGGTACTGCTCGGTGTAGCTGCGCCAGTTGACGCCGTAGCCGGTCAGTCTTTGCAGGTGATTCAGCGTCTCGACCACGCCCTCGCGCGAAAGCCGGTCGAGCGACCAAAAAAGCAGAATGTCGAACTGGCGCTTGCTTGCCGCGACGAACATGGCCTGGAATTGTTCCCGATCGCTTCGCTTGCCGGATGCCCGGTCGACGAACTCGGCGACGACAATCCAGCCTTGTTTCTGGGCGAACTCGCGCAGTTGGCGGA
>Ga0210396_10002532_pt1 | contig 18625 bp, 8 predicted proteins | sample IncBWH17OmetaG_FD_155466 | JGI IMG/M metagenome (GOLD analysis project Ga0210396, IMG submission 155466) | Forest soil microbial communities from Barre Woods Harvard Forest LTER site, Petersham, Massachusetts, United States - Inc-BW-H-17-O ... | reverse complement strand
CCATCAAAACCGTGACTGAGCGGAGTTTTGATACAGGAAGGGATTGGGGTTTACAAAGCGTAATGTTATTTCCATCCCGCCTCTTGCATTGCTGGCAGTCTGAAGTCCTGAAGTATTGATATCATAACTGAATCCGATGGCATAATTGGCATATTCCATCAGCATGGCGGCAGCAATGCCATCACCGGCGCGGTAGTAAGCCCCCATGGAAAAGGCAGCACCTTTCTGAAAGCCGGTGTACTTACTATCCTGTTTGAGTTTATAGCGGATAAGCGAGCCTGCATATATTTCCTGTGCAGGCCCCTGACGGGTATACATAAAGCCAGGAACAAAGGCTACATTGGTATTGGGAATGCTAAGCAGTGCATTGCCATGAAACACAAATTTCATATACAGCTTTTCTCCGTCGTTGTAAAACGAATAAGCGGGCTCCTGAGGATGAAAGACTGATGCTCCCAGGGTGATCTTCAGGTCGTGGTTGTCTGTAACCTTGATGGCCCCTGCTGTGTTGTTATAGGTCCATACCACGCCTCCACCCAGATCCATATACGAGAAAGAGGCATTGGTCAAATTTTCGCCGGTAGGTAAACTGGCATCATAGCCTGTTCCGTTATACTGATCTCCCGTTTTTATTCCTCCTGCACTGATGCTGCGCTGTGCAAAACCACCCATGATTCCTCCTCCCAGGGTGTTGTAATCATTGAGTCTTACATGATAAGCCACATTCAGATTGGCCTGGGTGGTGGTCATTTGTAAATCACCGGCATTGTCGTTGTAAAAATTAAGCCCTACGGCCCAGAATCCGCTGGCCTTTTTCTTCTTGGTAAGACGCATATCATAGGAGGCAGCCATGGTTTTAAACGGAGTGGCTACACTGGACCATTGGGTGCGGTAATTCATGAGCGCCTGCATATCATAAACAGCACCAGCCATGGCCGGGTTCTCGGTGAGGGGCGACATATAGAACTGGGAAAAGTGCGTATCCTGCGCCGCCATTTTATTTTCAATGGAGGACAAGACACCCAAACAGATCATCAAAACAACAACAAGTTTTCGGTATCCCCCGATTTGTAGTGTAAGTGCGTTCATCATTTTCTTTTTTTAATACGTAAATCAGGGTTATCGGTCTAATGTGATATTTCCTTTTTGAGTTACAACCTGCCCGTTGAGCAGGGTAGCTTTAAGATAATAAACAAATACGGCGGTGTTCATCATTTTACCGTGATAAGATCCATCCCAGCACAGTTTGGGATCGGTTGTTTCGAATACTTTCTCGCCCCAGCGGTCATAGATGGCAAAGTCGAGTGTTTGTATGCAGTATCCATAGACACATTCAAAATCATTTTTTCCATCACCGTTGGGAGAAAAGAAATTGGGTACATATATCTCACCGCATTCGAGATCTACCTGAACGGTTACACAGGCCGTGTCCTTACATCCGTATGTATCTGTCCTGATGGCGCAGTATTCTGTGGTGTTGAGCGGGCTGGCAGTGGGATCGGGACAGGTAGTACAGCTCAAATCGGTGGAAGGGGTCCAGGAATATGTTCCGGAGCCACTGGCCAGCAGGGACGTGCTTGTGCCGTATTTGATGGATACATTATTGCTGATAGAAGGAGGCGATGTGGTATCCGTTATTACGGTTATTGAATTTGTTTGTGTGCAACCCGATGAGTCGGTTACGGTACACGTATAATTCCCCGCAGATAATCCGGTGATAGTTGCTGTGTTGCCACCTGAAGGAGACCAGGAAAAGGTATAGCTAGGAGTGCCTCCGCTTGGATTTACACTGGCCGTTCCCTTATTAGTGCCACAAAGTAAGGCAGTACTGACAGAAGCAACAAGAGGTGCAGGTTGTGTTATTGTAACCGTTTGTGTTTGCTGACACCCGCTGGCATCTGTAATAGTACACGTGTAAGTACCTGCAGGAAGATTGTTAGCTGTAGCAGCATTTCCACCTGAAGGGGACCAGCTGTAGGTATAAGGCCCTGTACCTCCGGTGGCGCTTATTGTTACTTTGCCGTTGGAAGAGCCGTTACACAAGGCATTGTTTTTGGAGGCAACAGATACGGTAGGCCCTCCGTTTGAATTGATAATGGCAGTTGTTGTTTTTGTACAACCATTGGCATCGGTCACGGTGCAGGTATAGGTTCCTGCTGCGAGGTTGTTAGCGGTAGCAGCATTTCCTCCGGAAGGAGTCCATGAATAGGTGAGAGTGCCGGTACCACCTGATGCCGTGGCCGTGGCTGATCCTGTATTGGCCCCGCAATTTGTATTGGTGGCAGTGGTGGATGCTGTTATGGCTGTTGGCTGATTCAGTGTTACGGTTTCTATCTGAGAGCAACCGCTTGCATCTTTTACCGTACAGGTATAAGTGCCCGAGGGAAGTCCCGTGGCAGTAGCCAGTGTTCCACCTGATGGGCTCCAGCTAAACGTATAAGGGCTGGTACCACCCGTAGCAGAAACGGTGGCACTGCCATTACTGCTTCCATTGCACAATGGATTTGTCTGAGAAGATAGTGCGACAGTAGGTCCTCCATTACTATTGACTGCTACAATCGTTGTCTGAATACAACCATTGGCATCCGTTACCGAGCAGGTATACGATCCGGCTGCGAGGTTGCTGGCTGTGACGGCAGGGCCACCGGAAGGAGACCAGCTATAGGTAAGGGCTCCTGTTCCACCCGAAGCGGTAGCTGTTGCAGAGCCTGTACTTGCACCGCAGGATGTATTGGTGGATGTGGAAGATGCTGTAATGGCCGATGGTTGAGTAATGGTGACCGATTGTGTTTTTATACAGCCGCTGCCATCTGTGATGGTACAGGTGTAGGTACCTGCACTCATACTGCTGGCTGTAATTCCAGTTCCGCCGGAAGGTGACCAGGAATAGGTATAAGGACTGGAGCCTCCGGTAACGGAAAGGGTAGCGCTTCCATTATTGCTGCCGTTACAAGGCAGATTTGTTTGACTGGCAACAGCCACTGTTGGCCCGGTAGAAGAGGTAATGGTTGCTGAAATTGTTTTGGAACAGCCGTTTCCGTCTGTCACTGTGCACGTATATGTTCCCGGTGCAAGACCGGAGGCTGTAGCCGCAGTACCACCGGAAGGAGACCAGCTGTATGTCAATGTTCCTGTTCCACCGCTAGCAGTAACGGTAGCAGAGCCTGTTGGGGAGCTGCATCCTGCATTAGTAGAAGCCATGGAAGTGGTTATTGCTCCGGGCTGAACGATGGTAAATGTTTGTGTCTGGATACATCCTCCGGCATCGGTAATGTTGCACGTGTAGGTTCCAGCGGCCAGATTGCTGGCCGTGGCGCCGGTGCCACCGGAAGGAGACCAGCTGTAGGTATAAGGTAAGGTGCCACCTGTTGCGGAAACAGTAGCGGTGCCATTGGTATTTCCATTGCAGGTAATATTGGTTTGTGCAGGTGGGTTAAGGGTAGGGCAGGACTGACAAACTGGTTTAACTGGAGCGCAGGCCGACATGTTGATTGATTTTACATATCCGGGGCCGCAGGCAAGCACTTCGCCTCCGCTGGTTACAGCAACATCATATACGGCACCTCCTGTGGGATAAACACCCAGCTGATTCAAGTTGGCATCGTATTTTACAACCTGTCCGATAGAACCTACATACACATTTCCGCAGGAGTCAATATCCAGTCCGCTGTTTTCAGGAGAATTTCCAGTACCAAAGGCACCACTGATCGATCCTCCGGCAGGTATCGGCGCTGTGGCCACAATGGCCCCGCTACCGATTGTGCGTTTATCTATGGTCGTTCCATTTTGTGTATAGATAAAGCTGCCTGTAGCTCTTATAGCGCTTATACCCTGATTAGTGACTCCATAATTAGGACTGCCATATGCAAAATTATAAGCATGGGGATTTTTATAATTAATGGCCAACGAGGAATTAATAGACCCAATTGAATCCAGGGTCATAAAATAGTAATTACCATTGGGCGAATTGCAGATGGTTCGTACTTCTTTGATTACACCCGGAAAACCGGTTGTCATTCCACCTACTACCACATAACTGCTTACTGCTCCGCTGGCGAGATTAATATTCATGATGGATCCTGTCATAGAGTTGGTAGCAAGCGGGCTTGTTACACGCATTCCGCCGGCTACAAGTTTGGTCTGATCGCAGTTTAGTGCCAGATGCCAATATTCAAACAGAGGACCGAAGGCTCCGTTCGGATTGTTATGCCATACTAAAGATCCGGTCGTGTTTACTTTTGAGATTTCTCCATTGGAACCGGAAGTGACATACGAATTTCCGGCAAGGTCGGTGATAAGGGTTCCTACCCAATAGGAGCTGGTATCCCAGGTGGTAGCATAAGTCCACTGTAAGGCTCCGGTAGAATTGTATTTTTTTAATGTCATAGGTGTATCACCTCCATAGATATATGCATTACCGGCTCCATCACGTTCTACTTCCCAAACCTTGTTGCAGTTTGGAAGTGATGGTGTAGCCGTCCATGGATCCACTACAACTGTTTGAGCATGATCATAATTTCCAAGCTCAATGGTTACCGTTTGTTTGCTCAGATGAAAGTGGGATGGTACCGTTGCTTCAGGTTGTCGAGAGTAGAAAGTAACCGGAGCGTGATCCGTCATGTCGCCAAAGAGGGTGGGGATATGTATATCGCCATTAGATTTCAATATTAATTTCCGGCCTCCTTCATAACTCATTTTTACGTTTGATATATCAGCTCCCGGGTGTAGAATCAAACTATACTTGATGCCTTGTACCGGATGGAAAACATACTCCACATCAATATTCGGATAGATATTATGATAAGTTAACTTTTTAAAACTTCTTACATAGTTGACGTCTTTCCACACACCATTCTCCTGAAAACGATAACTGTGGTAACCGGGAGTCTCTTCCTCTGCAGTTATGCTAACACCTGCATCCGTATTCTCCCAGTTAATTATTACATGATCCTGTGTACAGATAGCCTTATTAGCTTCCTCTTCTTCTCTGTTTATTTCTTCCTTTTTTTTCTCATCCCGCTCTGGTTTTTGCTCCTTACTTTTCTTTATGTAGCTATAACAAACACCTGCTTTGCTAAAATAAATCATGTTTTGTCCGTCGTCAAAAGCATATAATATTTCCTGATTCAGTTTAGCAGAATGGAACTGACCTTTGTTTTCCGTGAAGCTTTTTTCACTCTCCCATTTGGCGTCCCAGCCGGGATTGTTGCTGCTGGCTATGAGGGTGGCTGAAAGAAACAAAAAAATGAACAGGAAGGTAAGGGAGGTAACTGATTTTTTCATGTAGCGGATAATTAATGGGTAATAACGAGTTTGACTGAGTGGGTCCGTTTTGACTCATTAACGGACACAATATAAAGCCCTTTTTGATACGTGTCAATACGGAGATTGACGGAATTTAGTCCTTCCGTTACCGGATAAGAAAATAGTTGAACAGTTCGCCCCGTATAGTCACAGATCCGAACTTCTGCTATTCCGTTCTCTCGGCATAAAAAGGAAAGAATAGAGCTGCTTTCTGCCGGGTTAGGTGCAAGTTTTATATGACTGTCTCCGTCTTTTGTATCGATTGCTATTGTTCTTGAATAAGTAAAGGAACCATTAAAGTCGGTTTGTTTGAGTCGGTAGTAGGAGAGTCCGTTCCATGGATCCATGTCCTTACTATGGTAAGACAATGTCTGGCTGCTGTTGCCGGCCCCGGACTCGGTACCTACTGCTTCCCATTGACTTCCTTCTTTTGTTTTTTCTATGGTAAACAGACGGCTGTTGGTTTCGGATTCTGTCACCCAGTGAAGATCTACTGATTTATCTTCTTCATTATACATGGCATCAAATTGGGAAAGCTCTACCGGCAGGATATTGACTCCGGCATATTGTGCAATGTAGTTCATAGGGGTATTGACGGCATTATGTTGAAAAATGCCACCAACAAAAAGAGTTCCTCCCGAGCTGACAGCAATACTCAATACATCATCATCCATCCCTTCGTTTCCGGCTGTTCCGGCTGGGGAGGAGAAAGCGGTCCACTGATTATAATCCCAGTAAGCAATAAAAGAAGTTCCGGTATACGGAGCATAAAGAGGGGATGATTGCTGAAAATCTCCTCCAGCAAATAAGCCTCCGTTATAAAGTAAGAGGGCATATACTTGCGCTCCGTCCTGATTGGGTAAGGACATGCCTCCTCCAACCGTTGCCCAGGTGGAAGATGTGACAATCCATTGTGCAATATTGGTACTGGAAATATTACCGGCATTTGTAAATTCTCCTCCCACATATAGAATTTTATTTGTTGCGTCAGCAGCCAGGGAAAAAACCGCAGGCTCTTGCGTCCATCCGATATAATTCCCTCCCGCTGAAAAAGCGTTGTAAGCTCCTGTTATTCCTATGCCACCAGCTGTCGTGAGTGTAGACCAGGAAGCTCCATTCCATTGGGCTATATTGTTGACCCCGCCTGTAGCTCCCGCAGTGGTAAACTGACCGCCGGCGTAAACGGTTCCCCCAATCACTGCGATAGCATAAACGGTGGCATTGGTGCTTACTGAAATACTTGGATTTGTAATATTTCCATAAACACCACCCGACATATTGGACCAGGAAACACCGTTAAAGGATGCAATATTGTTATATCCAATTGCTCCGTTTACGGTGGTGAAATTTCCCCCTACATAAAGTGTTCCGCTTGCATCAAGCGCAAGAGCCTGCACATCCCAACCACCGCCACTACCACCTATTGCCGATCCCAAACTGGTCCCGCCACTAACACCACCTCCTGCAACTCCATCCACGCTGGACCATACCCCGCCGACGTATTTTGCGAGATTACTTACGGCAACTCCGCCAACGGCTGTAAAATTCCCTCCCACATATAATGTGCTTGTTGTTGAATTATAGACAATGGCGTTTATCCTGGCAGCCCCTCCTGTAATTCCGGTGCCGGCAAGAGCGGACCAGGTTGATGTGCCTGTATTCCATACCGCAATTCCCTTTGCCGAAAGGGTTGCATTGTTATAAACAGATTTGAAAGCGCCACCGGCGTATATATTGGTTCCAACAGCACAAAGCGAGTAAACAATATCACTGGCTCCCGCACCGGCAACAGCTGTTCCCCCAACCTTATTCCATTGGGCTTGTACAGCAGAAGGCAGCCATACCAATGCCATCAGTAGGATGGAGAAAGAACGGTTTAGTTGTTGTTTGCGGTTCAAGGGGATGATGATTGATTATTGGTTTTTTATCAACATCAGAAATCCTGTCATATTGTATTTAACACTGTCGTATCCTAAGGCTTCTATAATATAATAGTACGTTCCATTAACCGCCTGCACCCCAGCAATGGTGCGGCCATCCCATCCTTCATTGGGAGCATTCAGGTGAGCCATCAAAACACCCCACCGGTCATAAATTCTGGCATCAAATTGTTCTATGCCTTTGTAAATAACCTGCCAGCTATCATTGTCTCCATCACCATTAGGCGTGAAAATATTCGGAGGCAGGAGTGATGAAGGTTCATCTGCCACCACAATGACCTCGGTATATTTACTGATGCACCCCATGGCATCGGTAACTGTTTCGGTAACGGTATAGGTGCCTGGAAGATTAAAAGGATGAGAAGGGTCGGGACCAGTAGCTGTTGATCCGTCGCCGAAGTTCCAGTTCCATGTGATGGCGTTTGAAGAGCTATTATCTGTATAGGAAATTGGCAAAGGAAATATACCGCCTGTTACACTTGGATTAAAATGGGCACGTACTGTATCTACATTCAATAAGAATTTGGCTGTATCGGTTCCACAAGCATTGGTGGATACTACATAATAAACACCAGCGGTAGTTGCATCTATTACAGGGCTTGTCTGTCCTGTATTCCAATGAAACGGACCGGAACCGATGGCGGTAAGCATAGCTGAATCACCGGAACAGATCTTCGCTAATCCGGTAATGGAGTCTCTGGGTGGTTGGATTTGTGTAAGTGTAACCTTGGCAGAATCTATACCACAGCTATTCGTAGCATAAACAGTATATACTCCTGCGGTATTCACGGTGATTGAACTTCCCGTGCCTGCATTGCTCCAGGAATACGTAGTTCCTCCGCTGGCATTAAGTGTCACTGTTGTGCCGGCGCAAAAAGAGGTACCTCCTGTAGCATTCACAGCAGCTGTGGGTGGAGTGCCTGTATTGGTTACCGTATCGCTGATCGTTTTAGTGCAACCTAATGAATCGGTAATGGTGCAAACATAAATACCGGGTGATAAACCTCCTGCAGTTGCAGACCCCTGGCCGCTTGTAGGAGCAGGACTCCAGGAATAAGTATAGGTGCCGCTACCCCCGGAAGGAGTGACATGAGCCGATCCATTGGCATGCAGACAGGTGGATGATGCAGCAGTGCCTGTGCCCAGAAGTGCAGGAGGCTGGCTGATTGAAATGATTTGACTTGCTGTACATCCGTTTGCATCGGTTACCTGACAGGTAAAGATGCCTGCTGTAAGACCTGTGGCGGTATTGGTCCCTTGCCCGCCACCTGGTGCCGGTGACCAGCTATAGGTATACCCCGATCCGCTGCCACCACTTACACTCACCGTGGCTGTTCCGCTTCCCGTGCCATTACAGGCAATATTGTTGTGAGAAGGAGCAATGCTTAAGGCCGTAGGCTGGCCGATTACATAGGTCTGCGTGGTGGTACATCCATTGGCATCCGTTACATAACACGTATAGGTGCCGGCGCAAAGTCCGGTTACCGATGACGTGGTAGCTGTATTCGGAGTCCATGAATAACTGTATGCGGCAATACCACCCGTTACTGCAGCCAGGGCTGTGCCATTACAACCTGCATTACAGGTAGCATTGGTGGAGTTAGGATCGATGTGTAACACAGCAGGTGTTTTGATGGTATCAATCTGTGTGGTCAGACAGTTGTTGGCATCATGCACATAACAGGTATAAATACCTGCACATAAGCTGCCAGCTGTTGATGTGCTGCCTCCGGAAGGGGACCAGGAATACGTATAAGGGCCTGTACCACCTGAAGCATTTATAGCAGCAGTTCCATTACAACCTCCGGAACAAAGCGGAGAAGTGATACTGGATGTTGCAGACGGCCCGCCTGAATTGTTGATGGCAACGGTTGCCGTCTGAATACACCCTTTATTATCTGTAACGGTTACCGTAAAAGTCCCGGAACCAAGTGAACCCGCTGTTGGAGTTCCCTGTCCCGTGCCGGGTGCCGGACTCCAGCTATAGGTTAATGCTCCTGTGCCCCCGGAAGCGGTTACATTGGCCGTGCCATTGTTTACTCCGCATGCTGCAGGTGTTGATGTGGCGTTTGCTGTAATAGGGGCCGGTTGTGTTATAACGGCTGTTTGTGTGGTAAGGCAATTGTTTGCATCGGTGATGGTACAGGTGTACGTTCCTGCACATAAGGAAGAAGCACCGGCTCCCGTGCCACCGCTTGGTGACCAGGAATACGTATAAGGCCCCGTTCCTCCGGAAGCTGTTACTGTGGCATTGCCATTACAGGATCCGTTACAAACCGGATTGGAAGAGGAGGAAAGCAATGCAGAAGGTCCGTTGCTGCTTGTTATAGTAATGGTGTTGGAGATACTGCATCCCGAAGCATCTGTAATATGAACGGTATATGCGCCGGTAGAAAGACCGGTTACACTGGATGTGCTTTGCCCGCCACCCGGTGCCGGACTCCAGGAATATGTAAGTGTACCTGTGCCGCCCGAAGCGGTAACGGAAGCAGTACCGTTATTACTGCCACAAGTTGTGGCGGTATTAGCCGGAGTGGCCGTAATAGCTGCCGGTTGATCAATGATATATGTCTCCGTGGTGGTACATCCTTTTGAATCGGTTATCGTGCAGGTATAGTTGCCGGCACAAAGAGCCGTTGCTGTTGAAGTGGTGCTTGCGCTACCAGTCCAGGAATAGGTATAAGATGCCGTACCACCTGAAACAGTGGCGGTGGCAGTTCCATTGCACCCGCTATTGCAACTTACATTGGTTTGAAGAGGGGTAACAGAAAGAACAGATGGTTGGGTGACCGTAACTGTAACAGGCGTTATACATCCATTGCCATCGGTAATCGTACAGGTATAGGTTCCTGCAGTAAGTCCGCTTGCTGTTGCCGAGTTTCCTCCGGAAGGGGACCAGGAATAGGTCAACGTACCCGTTCCTCCGGTGAGTGTGGCTGTTGCAGAACCGGTGGCTCCACCCGAACAGTTTTCATTGGTGCTGGAAGTGATGGAGGGTGTTCCTACGTTATTGGAAATGGTTGCTGTAATTGTCTGTACACATCCTCCTGCATCTGTAATGGTACAGGTATATGTTCCGGCCGCTAAGCCCGAAGCGGTAGCACCAGAACCTCCGGAAGGAGACCAGGAGTAGGTATAAGGCGATGTTCCTCCGCTTGGTGTGGCAGTGGCGGTTCCGTTTGGATTGCCACAGGATGCATTGGTAGAAGAAGGGGTGACGGCAAGACCACCGCTGGCTGCAAAAACAGTTACCGTATCGGTTACCGTCATACAGGAACTTCCATTGGTAATGGTAACAGTATACAGTCCTGCCGGTAAGTTGGTAGCTGTGGATGTTGTTTGTCCACCGGGAGACCAGAGATAAGTATAAGGTCCGGCACAAAATGAGGCGCTTGCTGTTGCCGATCCGTTGGTACCGCAGGATCCGTTTACATGCGACATGGTAATAGGGGTAGCACATACTTGTGCCGCTACCTGTGATACAAATCCTACATTGGCTGATGTGGCACCGCATACGGACAGGATACCCAGACTTTTGTTAAGGGCAACATCGTATACAATGCCGGGCATACCGGTATAGGTATGCACCAATACAAGATTTAAATCGTATACATACAAATTGTTGAGCGAACCCACATAAACCAATCCGCACGCATCATCCACCTGAATTCCGGAATTGACATTCCCATCTGTTGCAGTTCCGTTCCCTCCAAAACCATTTCCTCCGTTGGGGATAGTAATACGGGTAATTAATGCACCGTTGGCTAAGTTTCTTTTGTCAAGATAATATCCATCCGACGTATACAGGAAACTGCATCCTGCAGCAATACCATTGCTGGCAACAGTATTGGGCCCCGCTTTGCCATCGGTATCTTTGTATTTATATCCGGTGCCTGTTGTAAAACTCGGGGTGATGGCTGTTCCTGCAATGGTATAACAGATCAGATTATTGCTGGCTGCATTTCCGGCTACAGAATTGTCATTAGCCAACAGGGAATAGTATTTGCCATTTGGGGCAATACAAGCGCAATAATTTTCACCCAGATTGGAATTGTTGGATCCCGCACCTTGCTTTTGCCCATTGGCTGCATTGGCAACCGATGCCCACATGACGTTATTATTATTATAACTGCCCGACACGATCATGGTATACGGGTTACAACTGAGAGATACATTCCATATTTCATGGATATTGGCATCGGCATCATTGTTCCAGAAATAAACAAGGGCTCCGCTGCTGTTGAGACATACCATAGCATATTGATTGCCCAGGCTGTTGGTACAATATACCGGCGCCGGAACATAACAGGTGCCCGATGCATCCACGGCCATATGTGATGCGCTTGGAGGAGGACTGCATCCTGAATATTGTGTCAGGTGATAAGTCCATACCAGGGTTCCGCTTGTATTGTATTTTTGAACGTAATTTTCAGTGGCATTGTCCATCCCATATATATAGGCATTGCCGGAAGCATCCATTCCCACTACTTCAGGAACATACTGACCACCCGGTGAAGTTGGATAAGAAATCCAGGGATCGATAATTACACCGCCCATTGTTTGTTCCTTATCCAGCAGAACATGGATTGTATGGGCATCTGTTTTTTCAAAGGATGAAGAAATAGAGTGTCCTTTCAGGTCGGTTGTTTGTGGTGCATGGTCAATCAGATCACCCAGAATGGTGGAAATGTGTAGATGACCTTCCTGATCCAGATTCAGGCCTTTGTCGCCTGTGTAGGTCATGCTAAAAGCGGAGATATCAGCGTCGGGTTTGGATGAAACGGTATATTTTATGCCTCCTTGAGCATGGAAGGTAAATTCCACATCAACCCCGGGATAGACATCATGATAAATCAGTTTCCGGAAACCTCTTATATGGTCTATGCCTTTTTGAGGATTTTGTGCATCCAGGCTGGTAAAATAGTAAGGTGCTTCTTCCTCTGCTTCTATAGCAGGATGTGGATTGGCGTTTTTCCACAAAATGTCAAGTTGTTCAGCTTCCAGCGTCCCTTTTTCACGTTCTTCTTCCTGTTCCTTGTTTCTGATATCCTGTTCTTTCCCTTCACCTTTTACTTTTTTGCGCAGGATATAGGTCATTCCTTTTTCGGTAAAGAGAATGGTTGCCGTTTGAGTTTTGCAGGCGTATAAAGGTTTGAGGCCGGACTGTGGAATGGCATATTGTCCTTTGTTTTCTTCAAAAGCCTGAAGGTTTCCGGGCATTGTTTCCGGGTTACTCATCCAGGACTGAACGGTATTTTTGGCTGAAGAGGCAAAAGAAGGAGGAGGAATAAGAGGTCTTGTATTGTGTTGAGCTTTCAGAAGCATTCCTGTGGCCATAAAGAGGAGTATAAATCCTGTTGCCCGGTTGCTTATTTCCTTTTTCCACTTAAACTGTGCAGGTACAATTTTTATCATTTCTGTATCTTTTGTGATGCAGGAAATTCTCCTGGCTGTTTTATAGGCTTCTGCGCTAGATCTGTATTAAGTTGGTGTGAATGGATTATCAAATCTATGCCATGCAGGAGGGACAACAAGACCTAACTTGTTCAATTATTGGGAGTCTGTTTGAGCCTAAAAAGTGAACTTTCCTTGTTTGTGAGATAAATTATCGTATTTTAGAAGTATCTCCACCCCTAAAGCCGCCTAATAGTATGAAAGCTTCTGACGAACTTCATCAGTTAATAAGAAGTATGAGTATGTCTGAGAAGAGATACTTTAAAATACATGCTTCCCGCCATATTATTGGGAAACAGAACAACTACATCCTCTTGTTTGATGCTATTGGTAAACAGGAGGTATATGATGAAGCCGAGATAAAAAAGGCATTTGAAAATACCTCCTTTATAAAGCATCTTCCTTCTGAAAAACATTATTTATATCAGCAGATTCTTGAAAGTCTGAATGCTTTTAACCAGGATAAAACCTTTTTGGCGCGTAACAGCAATGTTCTGATCTCCATTGAAATATTGTATAACAAGGGTCTTTTTTCCCAATGCCGAAAATTGATCCGTAAGGCATGTGCCGAAGCTTACGCGTTGGAGCGCTTTGCCATCCTTTACCAGATTGTACACTGGGAAACCATGTTGAATATAAAAGATGAAGATGAGAAAAAATTGACTCTTAGTATAAAAGAAGAAAACCGATTATTGGAAGTCATGAAGCTTCAATCGGCGCTGATGCAGGTGGCATTTCATCTGCAGGTACAAATTGATAAGGGGCAGACCAGTGAATCTTTTATCCTGGAGCAGAAAAAGGAACTGATCAGGTTATATGATTTAGCAAAAGAGAGGAACAGTTTTTGGTCCACTTATTACTACTATTCCGGCATCGCCCTTCTTGCCACGCTGGAGAGTGATGAGAAGAAGCGATATGAATGCTATAGCCGGATCAAGGAAGTAATGGATCGGGCACCCCAGTTTATCCGTGATTTGCCTGCTATCTACCATCTTAATTCGAATAATCTGGTGAATGTGATGTTTTTTCTCAAGAAGTATGAAGAGGCCGCCTTGCTGATCAATGAACAGCGTTCATTTCTGAAATCAAATGGAATTCAAAATCCTACTTTTTCAAGAGTTGTCTTTCTGAATACCAGCGAAAGCGAATTGTATCTACACTACCGGACAGGGAATTACAGGGCAGGAATTGACCATATCAAAGTAATAGAGGGGGAGGTGAAGAAGATGGAAAATAGTTTCAGCCCTCTGTTATTTGATTTGCTGTATGTCATGGCAGTGGTAGAGCTATCGAATGGCACGTATAAGAATGCGGGTAAATGGCTCAACCGGATTATGAATGCGGAGCTGGATATGAATATCCGGATGGAGCTTCAGTTGAATTCCCGTTTACTTTATCTTTTAGTGTTGTTCGAGTCGGACGATATCTTATTTGATAACAGACTTAATGCGATGCGTCGTTTGATGGCGCGTATAAATGATTTTCCCACACAAAAGAAAATTCTGGAAGTAATCAGGATGCTTTCCGATGAGAAGGTGAAGGACAAGAATCTATCGCTGATTAAAAAATACATTTCGGAAATAAGCAAAGAAAGTCTTCGTTCGAACAGGGAGACGTTGAACAAACAATTCGATTTTACGGGATGGATGGAGCATCAGTTAATAGCATAAAAAAAGGCTGTCCGTTCGGGCAGCCTTTTTTAAGTATGTGATACTGTTTAGTCCAGTGGGTGTTCAGAGTCCATGTCAGCATCTAAGGTACTGTCATCAGAGGGGTCCATATCATCGCTGTCTTCAGTGATAATTTCCACGGATTCAATCATTTCCTGTTCAAGCACAGGAGTGAGGAAGTTATCTGATTCATCATGGCTTTCTTCTTCCATCATCGGTTTGTGAATCACTTTTGCTTTTGTAACTTTTTTATGTGTTTTGGCCGGAGCCTTTTTTGCTACCGGTGCTGATTTTTTTGCTGCTTTCTTCGGAGCTTTTTTTGCTGCTTTCTTTACAACTTTTTTAGGAGCTTTCTTGGCTGCCTTTTTAGCGGCTTTCTTTGCTGCTTTCTTCGAAGATTTTTTGGCTGCTTTTTTTGCTGCTTTTTTGGGAGACTTTTTGGCTGCTTTTTTTGCAGGCTTTTTAGCAGCTTTCTTTTTGGCTGATTTTTTAGCAGCTTTTTTGGCTGGTTTTCGGGAGGATTTCTTTGCCATAACTCGATAGATTTAATTTTTTGGTATGACTAATTTAGATAATAATTCAATTCCAACAATATTTTTTCATCTTAATTTAAATCGCCGCAAATCGTCTCTATTCAAAGAGATCCACAAATTTAAACTGGTTTCCGTCAAACAATCCCCGGTCGCTTAATTTTAACTGAGGGATAACAAGCAGGGCCATAAAAGAAAGACTCATAAAAGGGGCCCGAAGGGTGGCGCCCATATCTTTGGCCGCCTGATCAATGGTAGTATACAGTTCGGCCGTTTCAAACCCATCCCGGTTGGTCATAATGCCCCCTACCGGGAGGGCAAGTACCTGTCGGAATTCGTCGTCACAAGCCGAAATACCTCCCTTAGCCTCAATAATAAGATTGATGGCCGTACAGAGATCGTCGTCATTGGTGCCTACCGCCACTATATTATGACAGTCATGCGCCACACACGATGCAATAGCCCCTCGTTTGAGGCCGAAATTTTTTATAAACGCCAGGGCAGGAGGGGCGTCTGCATAACGGTTAACCACTGCTATTTTCAAAATGTCCCGGTCTGTATCGGATACGGCGTAGCCGTCTTTCTCTTTGCAATGGAGCTGTAATTTGTTGGTAATCAGTTGTCCATCCAATACTTCAATCACTTTTACCGAAGCAGAACGGGCAGGGATAGCAAAATCGGCAGGCTTTTTAGTCTTACAATGGAAATTATTGATTGTTTCGGATGCAACCGGACTGATATAGGTTGCCCCTTTCTCCGCCACCAGACATCCCTTAATATATGTTTTTTGTATGAAGAAATCGGTGAGGTTGTCAATCAGGATAAAGTCAGCGCCATCACCCACACGAAGCATCCCCACCGGCAGGTTATAATGTTTAATGATGTTGACGGAGGCGGCCTTCAGTACCGGAAATAGTTTGTGTCCCTTAGCCAGGGCCCTTTTGACAAGCAGATTGATATGTCCTTCCAACAGGCTATCCGGATGAAGATCATCCGAACAAAAGGCCATCCGATCGGGGAAATCATGAAGCAGGGGAATCAGGGCTTCAAAATTACGGGCCGCACTGCCTTCCCGTATCCATACTTTCATACCCAGATTCAGCTTTTCCAGGGCTTCTTCGTATTTAAAACATTCGTGATCGGTACTGATACCAGCCGAAAAATAGCTTTTCAAAGGTTCTCCCATCAAACCGGGAGCATGCCCATCTACGGGTTTATTATATTTATGTGCAGCGGCTATTTTCGCCATTATTTCGGGATCCCTATTAATGGCACCCGGAAAATTCATCATTTCGGCCAGATACAGAATCTCATCCCGTTGCATCAGGGCATCGATATCATTAGCATCAATACATGCTCCGGCTGTTTCAAAACCGGTAGCCGGTACACAGGATGGGGCTCCGAAAAAGAAATGAAAGGGAACCTTGCTGCCGTTTTCAATCATATAATCAACCCCTTTAACCCCCATCACATTGGCAATCTCGTGCGGATCAGATATGGTGGCTACCGTTCCATGCATCACCGCCAGACGGGCAAATTCAGAGGGTATAAGCATAGAACTTTCCACATGCACATGGGCATCCACAAAGCCAGGCAGTATAAAGTGATCGGGAGCGTTTGAAATACGGGTGATGGATTCAATCTTTCCGTCTTTTACCGTAATCCGGGCCGGATAGATGGAATCGGAATGTAAATCAATAAGCTGAGCTTCGATGGAAAAGGAGGAAGGTTGGGGTTGGGTCACAAGATGTATTTTATAGTATTAAGATTCATTCTTTTGTCGGTACAAAAGAGGAACATAACAAAGTGAACCAAAGATAAGAAACCTCGGCTTTGAAAACCAATAGGTATCCCGGCCGAGTATTAATGGAAATGAATAACACCGCTTACTTCGAGAATAACACGTATCCGTAGGTATCATTACCCAGCTTCCGCAATTGCTTCGGAAACAATAGAGAAGCCAGTTTTAAAGCTGGACTTAAAGGCAGCTTTTTTCCTATACGGTCAGCTTCGTCCAGAATATGAATGTCCTCGTCAATTTTCCATCCGTGCGAACTAAATAACCGCAGCGGCCACTCCACATCGAATTGAATAGGTACCCGTTTCATTTTTTTAAGAAGATCGTTCGCCTGTTTGTGACGACGCATTTTTCCCTGGCTGTAGTCTTGCAGCCAATACTTGAAATTATTTTGCGCAAAAATATCTTTAGACAACGTTTCCGCGTCTTCATTCTGCAGATATCCAATCACACCTTCGGTGATAACCAGAGCGCAGGTACTTTTTAATGACAGCTGTTCAAATAGCGCTCTTCTTTGTACGGTATCTGAAAGATCGCATCCCAAACGCTGCAGATTACACTGCGGTGTTTCTTCAGCCAGTTTCTTTTCTTTATAGCTGATCAGTTCAGGATAGTCCACTTCAGTCCAATTCAGTGAGTTTGGCAGTTTTAGGCGGTATGGACGTGTATCAAGTCCCGCGCCAAGATTGATTACGTGATCAACGTTCTTTTGAAGTGCTGATTCAATGAGTCTGTCAATCGCCGTCGTGCGGACTATCATGGCAAACGACATCGCCTGAATATGAGGCATGCTTCGCGCCATTTCGAAGCCTTGTTCTCCTGCAAGTCGCGCAGCGAGCGGATCACGCACAACCGGGTTAGCTCGCTCGGTTTCCATCGCCCTCAAAGCGGCAATCCAATGCGCAGTCTCGGAAATATGGTTAAAGTCTTTCTCCATACGTATAAAAATAGCTGTATTCTGGTAATTTCAAAACCAAGACAGCCGAGAATCATTTCATTTAGAGTCCACGACAAACAGGCAATCTCACCATGGGTGTATGCCTTAACAGCAGTGATTATTGCACAAAGTTTATCAATTATACCAAATGATTCAGAAAGGGGGAAAGACCTTGGTTTGGACTAGTGGTGGACCGGTATAGAAAATTAGAAAGCCTAACTAGTCATTTTATAACTAATTAGGCTTTCGCTCTGTGGAGTCGGGCGGAGTTGAACCGCCGTCCAAACGAGGAACCCGAATGCTTTCTACATGCTTATTTACCTTTTGGTTTTCGTCAGGTCTTGGCAAGGTAACGGGCCATTAACCTGCTTATCTTCTTTAGTTTCGCACTACAGCCGAAGCTCTATAGCACTATCCCGGCATTTATGGTGTTTCTGACGGGACGCAGCAGGGAGAAGCTTCCCGGGAAACATGGTGCTTAAGACTTAGTCTTAAGCAGCCAGGGCGTAGTTAGACTCGCCTTTTGTTGTTTGAGAGTTGATATTTACGTGCCATATTCCCAACGCACGGCATGCTTACATACTGATCGCACCCGCTGTCAAAGCCTGTCGACCCCAGTTTATGTAGCTGGGCAAAGATACTAAAAAAAGGCGGCAGGAGGCAGAAAAAGCAGAACGAGAAACAAAGCGGAGAGCGGAAAAAGGAGGAAGGAGCAGGAGGCAAAACAAAAAGGGGGACTGCCACTGCTGCTGCCTGCTGCTGCCTCCTGCCTGCTGCTGCCTCCGGCCTGCTGCTGCTGCCGCTGCCTCCTGCTCCTGCCTCCCGCTGCTGCCTCCCGCCGCTTTTTTTTACTACTTTTGTTTCAAACAAAATCAGTATGCCTAAGTACAGAATCGGTGTTCTTCGTGAAGAAAAAATTCCACATGACAAACGTGTTCCGCTTACACCTATAGAATGCAGTGAATTGATTCGCGACCATCCGGAAGTGGAAA
>Ga0210396_10002531_pt1 | contig 18625 bp, 12 predicted proteins | sample IncBWH17OmetaG_FD_155466 | JGI IMG/M metagenome (GOLD analysis project Ga0210396, IMG submission 155466) | Forest soil microbial communities from Barre Woods Harvard Forest LTER site, Petersham, Massachusetts, United States - Inc-BW-H-17-O ... | reverse complement strand
TTATACGAGCCACCGTCGGCCAGGGCAGAAGCACAGAGCACATTTCCGCTGGGATCATATTTGGCAATAAACAGAGGGGTGTTTCCACCGGGAGGCATGGTAAGGGTGGTTGTTCCGAATGTTATAGAGGGACAATTAAAACCTCCGGCTACAAACGCATTTCCGGAACCATCGGTGGCCACGCCCCATCCGTCATCATTGGTGGCGCCGGTCACACCCCGGGCCCATAACGAGTTTCCCGAAGCATCGTATTTTGCCAGAAAATAAGATACATCCCAGGCTGCTGCATTGGGAAGGGTGGTGGTTCCGAATGTTATATTCTGTGATTCAAACCAGCCGGTTACAAAAACATTTCCCGATACATCGGTAGCCACACCGGCTCCTTCATCACCCTGAGGGCCACCGGCACTCTTTGCCCAGAGCACATTGCCGGATGCATCATACTTGACAATAAAAACATCACCGGCATTCAGCAAGCCTGAATTGGTTAAGGTTGTGGTTCCGAACGTAATGGAAGGGACTTCAAAATATCCTGTTATAAATACATTTCCTGAAGCATCGGTAGCAACACTTTCCGCAATATCTCCGTTTGTACCCCCGGCGCTTTTTGCCCAGAGTACATTTCCGTTGTTATCATATTTAGCTAAAAAAACATCCGCATCTCCCGGTGAAACATTAGAGAGCGTGGTGGTTCCGAACGTAATAGAAGGCGAAGCAAAAAAACCGGTTACAAATACATTTCCCAAAACATCGGTAGCCACTCCATACCCTGTATCATCTCCAACACCAGCAGCTTTCTTTGCCCAAACTACGTTTCCGGAGGGATCGTATTTGGCCAGAAAAACATCACCCGGAATAGATCCTCCTGAATTCACCAGGGTGGTGGTACCAAAGGTGATGGAGGGAGATTTGAAATAACCGGTTATATAACTGTTTCCGGCCAGATCGGTAGCTACGCCATAGGCTTCGTCATCGTCTGTTCCTCCGGCGCTTTTGGCCCAAAGGATATTTCCGGATGCATCGTATTTAGCCAGAAAGATATCATTGGGTCCGCTGCTGTTGAGTGTAGTGGTGCCGAATGTGATGGCGGTAGAATCAAAAAATCCGGTAACGAAAACATTCCCCGCAGCGTCGGTTGCTATACCCGATCCCGTGCTGTGTTCATGCGAGTTTGTGGTGCCTGAACTCTTTGCCCAGATCCATTTTGGTGTTTGGGCATGGGAACCGGCAATAATAAGGAGTGATAAAAGAAGGATGCAGCAGGATTTCATTCTCTTTCAAAGCTAGGGGAATTCCTTTAGCCTGTCAAGTGCATCTGTGAACAAAGCGGAAGAGCCATTATATCGTACTTTGTATTCGAACAATTTCTCTTAGCCTATAAGCCAGCTTTTCTGCTCTAATTTGCGGATCAAATACTTCTTCAGGGTTTAATAATTTGTCAACCAAAGCATATGTCTTAGTCCCAACTTTAACAATCTGAGCATCTAAAGGAGGTATTTCAGTTATTATATCAACCCAATCAATTGTATATAGTGTTGATGCCAGTTTGTCTGTAATACCAAAAACGACAGTTTGTTCTTTATCGCCATTGGCAACTCTGAGAAGTACTGCAGCATCCAAGTGGGCTACTTTCACTCCTCCGAGTTTAAATAAAGGATTATTCATTTTTCTTAACTTCAGAATGAAATTGAGTATTGCTGCTTTAGCTTTATGTGTTGGTGTAATTGAGTTTAGTTTAAAGTCAATGCTTTTTATAGATGCAGGATAAATGGTCGTTTTCTTTTCAAGAAGAAGAGCAATAAGCTTTTTTTCTGTTTTATTTGTTTTTAAATCAAGTAATTCTTTTTCACACCTAAAGACATGAAAAGCTTTGTTATGAAAAAAAATCACACAAAATTCTGTAAGAGGAACGGAACTATCAATGGTTTCAGGATTTAGATTTTCACAATAAAAATAACCCGGTATTCTTTCATGGATATTAAACTTGTTTTCGATGAATTCTTGTCGTCCCATGTTAATCCTTAGTTCTGCTGGAAATACAATTATTATCGCAATCAAAATAAAAAGGAAAATGACAATAAATATTGGGGTTTTATCCTCAATGTTTGAAGAGAAATAGTAAATCAACCAACACCAAAACCCAACAGAGACGATTGTCTTAATAAGGGCTCGGATCCAGGAGGTGAGTTTTTTCATGTAATAAATCTACCCCATTTCCTTCAGCCTTCCAAAACCGTGGCTTGGACTCCGCTTCGACAGGCTCAGCACAGGCGCTCAGCCACCGATCCCTGAGCGTGCTTCGACAAGCTCAGGACTAGTAGTCGAAGGGCCGAATGTAAGCCTTTGATGTGTGCTCTTAATCTTCCCTTTTTTTCTTTACGGATTTCCTGTTCTTCCTTATCTTTATTCTATTGTTTTATTAAACACAAACAACCATGAGAAAAATAATTGTTTTGGAATTTATATCCCTGGATGGAGTGATGCAGGCTCCCGGCGGACCCGGAGAAGATTCGTCAAACGGTTTTAAATATGGAGGCTGGACGGCACCGTATGGCGACAAGGAGAGCGGGAAGGTGATGGCTAAACAGATGAAACGCGCGGACCTTCTTTTAGGCAGAAAGACGTATGATATTTTTTCCGGTTTCTGGCCCCAGCATGCGGAGGTATGGCCGGGGATTAATGAGGTGACTAAATACGTGGTATCCAAAACCAAGAAAAAGGCAGCCTGGAAAAATACCGTTATCCTCAAAAGCCTGGCGGATATTAAGAAGCTAAGGAACTCTAAAGGCGCCGAGTTGAAAGTTTGGGGCAGTGGTGAACTGGTTCAGCTGCTGCTTAAACATGATCTGGTAGATGAGCTCTGGCTCAAGATTTATCCCGTGGTTCTGGGCAAAGGAAAAAAACTGTTTGACAAAGGCACCATTCCCGCAGCATTTAAAGTGACAGAGAGTTTGGTTACACCCAGCGGAATAATTGTAGCCAATTACAGACGTTCCGGGAAAGTGAAGACGGGGACGATCGGGGGGTGAGGCGGATATACTTTTTGCTATTACTTTTTAACTCTATCCTTAAATGCTTATTGACCAACAGGTTTTATTCCACTATTCTTAACCCTGATTTCGATATATTTTTTCAATTCCTCTAGGGTCATATTCTGAGTTTCAGAACTGATCTTGTCTCTAATATCGCGCATCATAATGACTGCGTCAAATTTCTTTGTTTTTTTATTCGTTCCCGTTCGCGCGGCCCCGATAAGTATCGGGGTGTAATCCGTGCGGAATTTGAAGGATATTATTGTGGATTTATAATCCGATCGGGTTAGGATACACCCAACCTATTTCCGTTTCCTCCACAGGTACAGATTAAGCCCAATACGAATATTATAGCTGCTCAATTGTCCGTTTAAGGTCTTTGGTTGACTGTAGAACTGTTGAGCCACTTCAGTTTGTTTATAAAGGAGGCCGAAATTAAAATCGATGGCGCCCCCGTTGGTGTTTCTCAGATTAATGACACTGCCCAGCAAGACGCCTGCCGATTGGTGATGATCGGTTTCAAATTTTGTTCCGTCGGAAGCAAAGCCAGCATCATAGATATCGGTAGTAACTCCATAGCGGACAAAAGCTCCGGTGTAAAATGTGAGACCATAATTAGTCCTCAGCTTAGGCAGATTCAGATAGTAGCGGTAATTAATAAAAATGCTTTTATCGGTTGAATAACCGGAAGGCCCGGGACCGGTATCATTATCCTGTATGTCCGTTGAACCGAGGAAATAAAGATCCACGCCTATGGAATGGTTTCTCAGGAATCCATACTCTCCGCCCAGCAAAAGATTCCAGCCTCCTCCGTTGCCCAATACAAAAGGCAATGCCTTTCCTTTCAACACCCAGTATTGGGCATGCTCACGACGATCGAAAGGGGTGTGGTAAATAATCCGCAAGATGGAATCTTTTACAAAAGCCGCCTGACGCATGATAAGCGAGTCGCTTTTTTCCTTTTGTTTTTCAAAGCGGTGAAGCGAATCTGCTGAGAGTGAATCGGAATGAGCCAGGGCAATGTTACCCAATGTCTTATAGATAAGCGAACGGTGCTGGTAAGCATCTTTGGAGTCGGGTTCCAGGCTGATGGTCTTGCTGAGATCCCTGATCGCACCGTTATAATCTTTCAATTTAAGTTTGTATAAGCCCCGGGAGTAAAAGCAATAACTGTTGGTGGAGTCGAACTTAACGGCTTTGTTGTATTCATTCCCTGCTTTTTCCAATTTACCTTGTTTAAGCAAGACATCGCCCTTGTTGGCATGAGCAAGCGCATAGGTGGAATCAATCTTCAAGGCTTTGTTCAGATCTTTTAAAGCACGATGGCGCCGGTGAACGGTCTTATATTGAATGCCTCTGTTGCTGTATACGGGTGCGCTGTGCAAACCATGTTTCACCGCATGAGAATAATTCCGTATAGAACGCAGGTGCTGATTCAGCTGTGACCGCAACCATCCTCTGTAAAAATAAGCATTGGCATTTTGCATGTTGACATGAATAGCCCGCCCGAAACTTTGTAAAGCTGCGTGGTAGTCATCCATTTCCCTTTCGGCCAAACCCATATTCAGGTAATAAGCGTCATCATGCCTGTTGTATTTGGCTGCCAGGGCAAAATCTTTCAGGGCTTCGGGGTAGTTCTTCAATTCATAGTTTACTTGTCCCAATCCGTTATAAGCGCTGGAATACCGGGGGTCTATATTTAATGCGGTTTTAAAACTTGCATTGGCTCCGGCAAAGTCTTTCTGCAGGAATTTGGTATACCCGATTTCATAATGAACCCGGATGTTTAGCGGTGCAAGTGTTGCTGCACGATTAAAATCAGCGAGAGCGGGTTCCTGTTTTCCTGATTTCCGAAATGCCAGCCCGCGGTTGTAGTAATAAAGATAGTTAGAGGGATTCAGACCGATGGCTGTGGTATAATCGTCGATAGCCGAACCATAAGCACCTTCATCATTATGCATATTGGCACGTTCAAAATAAGCGGCGTCATAAGCCGGGTTGATAGCAATCGCCTGGTTCAGATCGTCCAGCGCTTCTTTTCTTTTATTGAGTTGAATCTTTGCAAGCGCTCTGTTACGGAGTGCCTCCACATACAGAGGATTTCTTTTAAGCGCTTTATTGGAGGCACGTCTTGCAGCCCAGGGGCTATTGTCAAGCAAATACGCTTCGGCCAACAGGCTATATGCTTTTGCCGAAGACCGGTCCTTAGCAATGGCTCTCTTGCAATTCCGGATAGAGGATTTGGGTTCGTCCATACGGATATAAACGCTTGCTTTTTGCAGGTAGGGCAGTGGACCCGGAATACTCAGCTGAATGGCTCTGTCACAATCATCGATACTGCCCTTCCAGTCTGTAGCCGTGGATTTCAGTTCCGCTCTTTCCAGATACAGAGTAGGATTAAGCGAGTCGTGGGAAATACGATCGGTGATGACCCTTATCTTTTCCTGAATGGCACGGGTGGCTGAATCGGATGCTTGTTGCTGGGCAGATACGGTCTGCACCCAAAGAAAGAAAAAAAGAAAACAGATGGTTCCGTATCGTGAAGACATAAAAAAACGAAGATAAGGTTATGCAGGGTCTGTTTTAATTCAGGGTAAGCTAAGCTAGGATATTTATGGAGGTTTTGCAAATGGGGAGATGCTAATTTGAAAAGGAATATTACCGTGTTGCAAACCAATAATGCAAGCATCCACAGTTATGGATCTCTTCATGTCCGTTGTTAGCTATTCTATTTATACAACCAATGGTCAACCCCTCCATGGTGTGAACAAGCACCTCTTCCCGTTGCAGTACTTTCCGTGCCATCTCTGCAAATACATCCTGTCCTTACTTTATCAGCTGCAGGAGCTTTTATTTTGGGCGTGGTTTCTGGTGTTGGTTCTGCAGTTTTGGTGCCGGTTGCTTTGTAGATTGGAGGATTGCATACTTTACATGGAAGATATCCTTTAGCATTCGCATCTTTGAGCGAAATAGCTATTTTACTATCCTTTAAATACCGGCAATTTTCCGTGTGATATTTTTTTCCGGTCTTGGTCACATAAACAGTTTGTCCGAAAACATGCAGTGAGACAACCGTCAGGAACAGGATTAAGACTAATCTTCTTAGTTTGATCATCGGGAAAGGGGATAAGAGTAGTTGATTCAAATCTAGGTCATTTATAGCAGCTTGGCAAGAGTGCTAAATAGATCCTTCGCTGCGCTCAGGATGACAAGCGTTATGATTGGTGAAGGGGGGCGATGGCCCGGATAGGAATATGTGTTAGGGAGTAGTGGTCTTGTATCCGGGCCATCGCCCCAGTAAGTTCCAACCAGATTGTCATCCTGAGCGCAGCGAAGGATCTATTTAAATGTTAAAAGGAGAGTAATTTATTGGATTCAAACCAATTTGTAATGCAGTGCAATAGCCCCTGATTTAAATACCTGGGTATGTTCCAGTTGGAAATTAAGTTTTTCCGGAACAAGGAAGTTTTCAAATAAGCGTTTGTTATCTCCTATCAGCGTAGGGTGGATGACCAAGTAAAGCTCATCAATCAGACCCTGTGCCAGCATACCCGGAAGGAGACTAGCGCTGCTGAACGCAATTTTTTTTCCGGGTTGCTGTTTTAATTCCCGGATCAGGCTTTCGGGATTATCAGGAACTATTCTTGTATTTTCATCCGCCTTTTTGAGGGTGCGCGAAAGGACGATTTTCGGGATCGGGTTCATGGCTTCTGCAAAGGCAACATCGTCGGGAGTACCGGTCTTGCTTTTGGCAACATCGGGCCAATAAGGAACCATTAATTCGTACATTTTACGGCCATACACAATGAGGCCGGTATCCAGCATAAGCCGGGTGAAATAATCCATCAGTTCCGGGTCAGGCATGAAATGCGTGTGTTCATAACAGCCGTCTATGCTGATATTCATGGCAAACATTACTTTTCTCATGGTCTTGTTTTTGGAGTATTACTCATACTCCCAAATCTAGGCCATTTACATCAGCCGGCCAAGAATACGAGAATAGATCCTTCGCTTCGCTCAGGATGGCAAACGTTATGGTTGTTAAGAGTGGGACGATGGCCCGGATAGGAATATGTGTTAGGGAGTAGTGGTCTTGTATCCGGGCCATCGCCCCTTGTTAAGATGGATTAGCATTGTCATCCTGAGCGAAGCGAAGGATCTATTTAAAAAATAGCCGAACAAACGGAACCGAATTTTTCTACTGTATCACCAGCTTCCCGGATCCAATGAGTTTATTTTCGGAAGTAACCCGGTAAAAGTAAATGCCTTTGGGTTGGGAGCTGAGGTCAATCTCCAGATTATTTTGAGAGGTTTTTGCAGCATATATTTTTTCTCCTAACAGGGTATAGACTTCGAATCTCGTTATGCTATTTTCAGTTGTTTGTAAGTAAAAGAGTCCGTTAGCCGAGGGATTGGGGGAGAGCTGAAATTGTATTGTTTGCTCTTCCCGTATTCCTGTGGAAAAGGATGAACTGCATTCATTCGGAAAGGGACCGCTTAGAAAGACACCTGGTACACTATTTTTGTTAAAACATTCCAGCCAGGGCCCTTGCTCAAAGAAACTATAGTACGGTGTTAACAGCCCCTGGGAGCTTCCAATACCTTGAATCAAAGTGGGTATGGGAGATATTCCGGATGCCGTAGTAAACAGGAACTGCCGGTAGTGTACAGTCCCGATCAATACCGTATCGATTTTTTTCACGATGGCTATAACACCTATGGGAGTTAAATACGATTTCGGAAGGGTATCTCCTACGATCAGATTGTATGTATATAGTAAGGTATCGGTCAGTTTACCCGGCAGACAAAGAAATACCTTATTGGCCAGGGTATCCTGACGTACCGCACCACGATAAGTATAGTAGAGAGAATCTCCGGTATAAAATCCCGACACCCCCCCGTTGTAGTAATAGCCGAATAAATGTGTTTCAGTCACTTTTTTATAGTGGCGGCCGGAGATCAGGGTATCGCCCTGCATCCTGTCACGGTAGGAATAGCAATAAGGAGCAAACTGTGTACAACCCGGACCGGGTTGGTTGAAATAATCTTGTTGCCAGACACTGGAATCCGGTGAAAGCGGATAATGGTAAACGGTGGTTTGCCCCCATGCGGAAATGGAAAGGTGCAGGACTATAAAGAGTATGATTTTGTTCATGAGCTTTTATTATGGTCGAAGACAAGGTAAGTTCTTTAAAGCGTGTTTTAGGAAAGAGTTAGTAAATGGGTGTTTTGACTGAGTGAGTGGCGGATTTTCGTGAGCCCGGGGATGAAATAAATTTGTTTCATTTACCTCTGCTTCGTAATTGAACAAAAGGAGTAGAGCTATTGTATCACCAACTTCCCTGATCCAATTATTTTATTTTGTGAGACAACCCGGTAGAAGTACATGCCCTTGGGCTGGGAGCTGAGGTCAATCTGGGTTTTATCAGAGACAGTTTTCTCTGTGTGGATTAGTTCGCCAAGGATATTATAGAATTCAAGAACAGAAGAGGTTGTCCGGTTAGTTAAAATATTAAATATTCCATTGCTTGGATTGGGGTAGGCTTTGGTAAAATCGGCGTCATTCAGGATTAATTCATTTATTCCGGTGGCCATAGAAACTTTTCGTATACGATTATTGAAAGCATCTGCAATGTAAAGGGTTCCTCCTCCATCAACTGCGATTCCTTGAGGAAGACTGATTTCGGCAGATGTCGCCGGGCCTCCATCTCCTGAATATCCTTGAGTTCCATTACCGGCGAAGGTGGTAATGATGCCGGAAGTGTTCACTTTCCGGATTACCTTATTGTAGAAATCAGAAATAAATATATTTCCGGCTGCATCAAGTGCTATTTTGTCAGGGCCATTCAGGTATGCCGCAGTCGCAGGTCCCCCATTACCGATATATCCAGCTGATCCAAAACCCGCTACTGTAGAGATAATTCCAGAAGTGTTCACCATACGAATTCGGTCATTCAGAAAATCAGCAATGTATAAGTTGCCTGCTTTATCCACACGGATATCAGTCGGGTCGTTCAATTCCGCTTTGGTGGCCAGGATGCCATCTCCATTATAACCGCCAATACTATCACCGGCTACCGTAGTAATGATACCAAGGGTGCTTACTTTACGAATACGATTATTATCCCCGTCGGCAATATAAACATTGCCCGACGAATCCGTTGCGACTCCTGTTGGGTTTTGCAATTGTGCCGCTATGGCCGGGCCTCCATCTCCTGAAAAGCCCTGTCCTCCATTTCCTGCTATGGTCGAAATGATGCCCGATGTGTTAACTTTCCGGATACGGTTGTTTTGGTTATCAACAATGTATAGATTGCCGGCCTTATCCAGCGTCATGTCGTTCGGATAATATAATTGTGCAGCTGTGGCTAATCCTCCATCTCCGCTAAAGCCACTACTTCTATTGCCCGCCACCGTGGAAATAACCCCGGATGTATTAATCTTTCTGATGCAGTGATTACGGTTATCAGCGATATAAATATTTCCGATACTGTCGACGGCAACTCCGGAGGGAAGGGCAAGTTCTGCTGTTATAGCCAATCCACCATCCCCTGTAAAACCTTCGGTGCCATCCCCGGATATTGTAAAAATAGTTTGTGCATCCGCCCATGGAGCATTCATTATAATCAGGAGAAAAAAAAGTTTTTTCATAGGTGAAGAAATTAGAATCCTTTTATGTAAGCAAAAGTACCTTATTGATGCTTTGATCCAAGAGCCAGTTAGCCAATGGTCGGTTTCTCTGAGCAGATGGCCGGTTTTGATGTTTTATTGGTGTTTTAAAGAGGGCTTTGAAGGGATAGCGGATGGGAAGTGGACAAAGTTGGGGGAACTTATTTCTACCCCATTTCTACCAGACTCCAAGAATACTAAAATAGATCCTTCGCTGCGCTCAGGATGACAAGGGTTGTGCTTGGGTAAGGGTGGGGCGATGGCCCGGATAGAAGTATGTGTTAAGGAGAAGTACTTTGTATCCGGGCCATCGCCCCTTACTATGATGCATTGATATTGTCATCCTGAGCGCAGCGAAGGATCTATTTAAAAAGTAACCGTGCAAACGGGACAGAATTTTTCTATTCTATCACCAACTTCCCTGATCCAATTATTTTATTTTGTGAGACAACCCGGTAGAAGTACATGCCCTTGGGCTGGGAGCTTAGGTCAATCTGTGTTTTATCAGAGACTGTTTTCTCTGTGTGGATTAGTTCGCCAAGGATATTATAGAATTCAAGAACAGAAGAGGCTGTTCGGTTAGTTAAAATATTAAATATTCCATTGTTTGGATTGGGATAGGCTTTCGTAAGGTTGGCAGCATTAGCAATTAATTCATTTATCCCTGTGGCCATAGAAACCTTCCGAAGGCAGCTATTGTGTTGATCTGCTATATAAATATTTTCTCCTCCGTCAAGGGCAATTCCTTGTGGCCAAAACATTTCAGCAGAAGTAGCCGGGCCTCCATCACCGGAATAGCCTTGAGTACCATTGCCTGCCAGGGTGGTAATAATACCGGAAGTGTTCACTTTCCGGATCACGCTATTGTATAAATCAGAAATAAATAAATTTCCAGTTGCATCAATTGTCAAACCATATGGATCGCATAAGTGTGCCCCTGTCGCTGGTCCTCCATCACCGGAATATCCGCAAGTTCCAACACCCGCTACGGTAGATATAATTCCGGAAGTATTAATCATCCGAATGCGATTATTCCCGGCATCTGCAAAGTATAGGTTACCGGCTTTATCCAGGCAAATAGCATAGGGCCAGTTCACTTTCGCTTTAGTGGCCAGGATACCATCACCATTATATCCAGGTATACTATCACCGGCAAGTGTTGATATGATGCCAAGTGTGTTTACTTTACTGACATGACTATTGTCGGTGTCGGCGATATAAATATTGCCTGTCGCATCAACTGCGACTCCCCGGGGGCCTTGCAATTGTGCCCTAATGGCCGGGCCTCCATCTCCTGAATATCCTGCATTTCCATTACCGGCTATAGTGGAAATAATACCCGACGTATTTACCATACGGATACGGCTGTTCCCATGATCAGCTATGTATAAATTACCGAATTTATCCAGGGCCACTCCATTCGGGTAATTTAATGCTGCGGCTGTAGCTAATCCTCCATCACCGTAAGAGCCGGATGTTCCATTACCAGCCACCGTGGAAATAGTCCCCGATGTATTAATCTTTCTGATGCGTTGGTTACCTGCATCAGCGATATAAATATTTCCGATGCTGTCAAGGGTAACTCCCGTAGGATAAAATAATTTTGCGGATATACCCAATCCTCCATCTCCACTGAAACCTGAAATACTATCTCCGGCTATTGTAAATATAGTTTGTGCATCCACCCATGGAGCATGTATTATAATCAGGAGAAAAAAGAGTTTTTTCATAGGTGAAGAAATTAGAATCCTTTTATGTAAGCAAAAGTACCTTATTGATGCCTTGATCCAAGAGCCAGTTAGCCAATGGTCGGTTTCTCTGAGCAGATGGCCGGTTTTGATGTTTTATTGGTGTTTTAAAGAGGGCTTTGAAGGGATAGCGGATGGGAGGTGGACAAAGTTGGGGGAACTTATTTCTACCCCATTTCTACGAGACTCCAAGAATACTAAAATAGATCCTTCGCTGCGCTCAGGATGACAAGGGTTGTGCTTGGGTAAGGGTGGGGCGATGGCCCGGATAGAAGTATGTGTTAAGGAGAAGTACTCTGTATCCGGGCCATCGCCCCTTACTATGATGCATTGATATTGTCATCCTGAGCGCAGCGAACGCCCCTTGTATATGGGGATTGGCATTGTCATCCTGAGCGCAGCGAAGGATCTATTTAAAAGTAACCGAGCGAACCTATCAGATTTTTCTAAACATTAAGCGTTCCCAACCCCATACCGTATTGCCTCCTTAAGTACATCCACGTTTATATCTTTCAGCATTTTGAACTTAATGCAATATCCGCTCACACTTGCTTTGCCTAGTTTTTTTTCAAACGTTTTGGCTAAGTAGGTCTTGTCAGCGATAGTCATGATATAGACCGAAATTCCGGTGGTATTTGCACTGATGCCGATCTGATAAAACTCTCTGGTTTTTCCATCCGCATATTTTATCGTGTGAAGTCCGTATCCGATATTGGGGTTGGAAACAACTTTGTTTTCACTGTTTTTCCCATCCAGAAACCATAATTTACTGATGGGCATCAGCTCCAGCATCATTCGGTGCAGCTCCTGCATATCGCTGCGTTTGGGTTCAGGCTGACTGGCAATATATTCTTTGATTTGTGCTTGTACGTTCATGTGAAACTGTTTGTTTGATTAATGAGTCTTTGAGTGAGCAGGTATAAGACATGTCTTGCAAAAGCTCATTTCCTGTCCTCTAGATCACAATATGCGGGTGTGGTTTCGCATCTCTTCCAAATCCAGGTCATTTCTTTCGGCCTGCCAAGAATACTAGAATGGATCCTTCTCCGCCTGAGGCGGATCAGGATGACAAGCGTTGCCGTTGGGTAAGGAGGCGATAGGTGTTGACATTATTATCCTTCGCTCAGGGTCAATTGTTAAGATATTTCGGTAAAGGCTTCCCAGCGTGATTCCATTCTATTCAGCTCTTTAGTCAATTTAATATGATTATCTATATCCGATTTCTTTTTTGTTAGTGCTGCCGTTTCTGCTGCCTTCTTTACTGTTATCTTTTGTAAAGAAAGCTGTTTTTGTAAGAGCTTCTTTCTTAATGATACCTGTTTTTTTTCGAGTGAAAACTGCTTGACCTTATGTCTCTTTTGCTCTTTCTTTTCAAGTGTGATCTGCTTTGTCAGGCTTTTTTCTTTTACAGTATCCTTGACCTTGTCAAGCTCCTTTTCCAATGCCCATTGTTTATTAAAATGTACTTCATATAGTTTTTTTTCTGATTCAACCTGCTTTTCAAGATTAACCTGATCGGTTAGTAAGCTTTGTATTTCTTTAGAAATCTTATCCCCGGGCAAATTGTCAGATTGATTTTTCTTTTTTGTCTGCATTGTATTTCATTTTAATAAAAATATTAATTATTTATTTACCATGCACCGTACACCAAAACTGGCTTTCGTATTGCTGCAGCCTTAAACGGAGTCTTAATGGTGGTATGCTGAATAATGAGAACGACATGAAGCAACCCTGTAATTCTCTTTTAGAAACACTTAGAATACCAGATTGCTTTTGTATTCGTCTGTCTCAAATCTAGGCCATTTGTACCACTCTCCCAAGTATATTCAAAATGGATCCTTCTCCGCCTCAGGCGGAGAAGGATCCATTTTAGAGTTAACCGAACAAACCGAACGGAGCTTTTCTTATTGAATAAGGCTTTAATCCTTTGTCAGGTTCTTTCTTTTCAACTTCTTTAACAAGAATTTTAATAAATTTTCTGTAGGTTCGAGCCCCCTTCCGGATCAATGTACTGAGTTTTTACTCCATTCAATGCTCCAAAGCTTCTGAAATTTTTACCAGTTACTTCATGAAGTCTGTGAATTACTCAATCAAACCCTCCTGTTACTCAATTTAACAATCTAAAGTGTCACTCGGGATATACTTTTGGGTCTTCAAAGGAGATCAGAAGCCTGTTTCAACCAATTCCTATTTGTCCAGATATTGAATAAACCAACATAAAAGAACTATGAAGAACCAATTAATACCATCACTGAAACTAAATGAACTAAAACAAAACAAAATGAAAAGCAAAATCAAACAAGGAGTAATAGGACTTTTTCTGCTGGCATCAGTACATGCACATGCACAATGGCTGTGGGCCGATGACGCCGGGGGAACTGCAAATGACGCGGGCAACAGCATCGTTCAGGATGCGCATGGAAACACCTATGTAACAGGATCGTTTTCAAGCCCCACGATCAATTTTGGTAACGGTATTACCCTTACAAATAGTGGTGCTATTGATTATTATTTAGTGAAATATAGTTCGTCCGGTCTTGCTCAGTGGGCCCAGGGCGCTACCGGTGTTTCGAACGATGTTGGATATAACGTAACCCTGGATGCTACAGGCAGCAATGTATATGTAGTTGGCAATACCAATAGTGCATCCATTACTTTTCCTGTTGGAGGCACTCTTGTAAATAATGGGCACGATGATGTTTTTATTGCCAAATACAGTAGCGCCGGTGTATTGCAATGGGTAAAACTGAAAGGCGGTTCCAGTGATGATATAGGAGAAAAGATTGCTGTGGACGGAAGTGGAAATGCTTACATATCGGGATATTTTGCAAGCTCAAGCGTAACTTTTGGACCTGGTATCAGTGTTGCAAATGCAGGTGGCTTTTCGGGTACGGATGATATTTTTATTGCAAAATTTGATGTGAACGGAAATGCTCTTTGGGCGCAACGTGCCGGGGGTACCGCAAACGATGCGGGTATGGGTATTGCAGTGGATGGAAGCGGAAGCAATGTGTATGCAACCGGATATTACTCCAGCACTTCTGTTGCTTTTGGCGCTACTCCCGCACTGGTAAATAGTGGCGGGCAGGATTTCTTTATTGTTAAATACAATTCTTCAGGAACTGCACAATGGGCCAATACGGCTGTCGGAACTTTAAATGATGTTGGAAACGATGTAAAAGTAGATGTACATGGCAATGTACGTGTGGTAGGTACCTATAACAGTTCAACACTTACTTTTAGTGGGCTTACACCTCTTTCCAATAACGGGGGTAGCGATATCTTTACCTTGTTTTACACTCCGGCCGGCGTTGTGCAATGGGCAAACGGAGCAGGTGGTTCGGGCAATGACGTGGGGTCGTCTGTGAGTTTGGATATTGATGCAAATGCATACATAACAGGTTATTTTGGAAGCAGCACAATCAGTTTTGGTGCCCCTACAACACCTCTGACAAATGCGGGTTCAAATGATATTTACGTGGCAACCTATTCTTCAAGTGGCGCTTCACTGCTGGCCATAAGTGCAGGCGGGGCTTCTGATGACAGAGGCACCGGTGTTTGCATAGATCTGAATGGGGATCATTTTGTGCTTACCGGATACTATTCCAGTCCGACCCTTTCTTTAGGAACTATTAACCTAACCAACAATGGCTTGGAAGATATGTTTGTTGGCTCATTTAATGTAGCAACATTTGCCAGAGACGCGAGACCGGGTACTCTGAATATAATCAGTACTGATACCCCGGCTGATTTAAACAAGGAGTTTCTTGTTTACCCCAACCCGGCAACAGGTATTCTGAATGTGGAGTATCAGAAACAAAATGAAACGGATGTTGTACAAATAATAAATACCCTTGGCCAGGATGTAATGCAAGTATGCATGCAACAAAACAAAGCAAGCATAGATATCAGCAACTTACAACGAGGAATTTATTTTATCAGAACAAGTCAGGGTATTCGTAAGTTCATTAAACAGTAAAAAATATATATTTGTTAATCTTAAGCCGCTTTTAAAAGAGCGGCTTTTTTTATTTTCTGATTCCACCTGGTGACTGTTTTTTTATGTCCAGTCTGCCAAGAACACTAAAAATAGATCCTCCTCCGCCTCAGGCGGAGAAGGATGACACGGGTTGTGGATGGGTAGGCCGGCTCTTATCCTACATTCCCATACTATAAAGCACAAGCGTTTTATCGTAGGCTTTCTTTTGCGCTTTCTTAAGGATACCGGTTGTAATGGGAAGACTGATCGTACCTAAAAAACTTAATCCCGTATTCATGTATGATTTGAACGAAACAGGGCCTGCCTTCATCTGGTCACTCAACGTCTTAATGGTGGTGTAGGATGCAAAAGCTCCGCCCATTGAACTGGGATAGGAGGAGATCGTACTGATGATTCCAAAAGTCCGGATGAGCTTGGCTGTTTTCAAATTCAATTTCACCACTGGATTCGGTGATTCAGCAATAAGGCCATTCAATTTGCCAATGCCAACGATGCGGGAGCTGTCTATCAGAAAACTTTTTCCGATACGTTCTATGGTATGCGGTTTAAAAGCTGCCCCGTCTCCTGACGGGGTGTATTTTTTGTAGTTTTTGGCCGTCTTGATATCATTAATCTGGGTTCTTTGCCCATCCCGGTCTTGTACGTAAAGCACTTTATCGACATCTATCGTATGTCTGCGAAAATACTTCCTGTAAACGATCTCGTCTTTGCGGATATGTTTAACATTCCCGTGAAGGATGTTTCCTTTTTTTGTTATTATCCGGTCTTTCGGTATGATCTGCGCATTGGCAAGAAATCCGGAGAGCAGAAAAATAATCAGGAGGGCAAAGTGTAAAGATTTTTTCATATGGGGTCTTTTGATGTGGTAATATTACCAGAACCAAAATTCCGAAATAGGACAGAGCCTGGTATGACCCCAATGGAGGAATTTGAGATATCCCCCTTTGGGGGGAGTGTTGGATCAGGCAGTCAGATTATTCTCAAAGGCAAAGCGCGTCAGCTCAACCTTATTTTTGAGTCCAAGCTTGCTGAGCAGGTTTTTGCGGTGGGTCACAATAGTGAGCGGGCTCAAAAATATTTTTTCACCAATCTCCTTATCCGTTAATCCCCGGGCTATGAGTACCAGAATTTCCTTTTCCCTTTTGGTGAGCAGATCAACAGGGCTGGATGAATTTTGTTTGCCTACAAAATTGGTGAGGAGGCGGTTTAAGACATCCGGACTGAATTGTCTTTCTCCTTTTGCTGCATTCCGGATACAGGTTATGAGTTCGTCCTTATCCACCGTTTTGAGGATATAACCAAAAGCGCCGGCCTCGAGCATTTTCTTAATATAGATGCTTTCATGAAGCATACTCAGGCCAATAATCTTTACGTCGGGCATTTGTTTGTGGACCTCCCGGGTTGCCTCCATGCCATCCTTCTCCGGCATCTGGATATCCGTCAGGATCACATCCGGTTTGCTGATCAAAGCCTGGTGAATCATTTGATTTCCATTTTCAGCCTGCGACACCACTTCCATGTCTTCCATCTTGTTTAAAAGGGTTTTCAGCCCCTCTACAAATACAGGATGATCATCTGCAATCAGAATTCGTATCTTTTTCATATTACAAAGGTATTGCTGCCGTAATGGTTGTTCCCATCCCGGGTGTTGAATCAATGGCAAGTTTAGCCCGGAGCCACGATAATCGTGTCCGTATATTTCCAAGACCACGTCCTCCGATTCTTGTCTTTGTATCAAACCCTTTACCATCATCCTCTATCAGCAGACATAGCTGCCCGTCCTGTATGGAGAGTTGTATGCTTATTTCCTTTGCCTCTGCATGTTTCAATATATTATTGACAGCTTCCTGTATCACACGGTATATATTGAACTGACTCTGTTTCTCCAGAATTATTTCTTCCACCCCATTGATATGCAACATTACTTTCACAGCTCCTGTATGGGTGACTTTGTCAGCCAAATCATACAATGCGGAAATAAGACCTCCCTCTTCGAGTGCACGTGGCATCAGGTTAAAGGTTATGGTACGCATTTCTTCCGAAGCCTGGTTAAGCAATTGCAATGAATTACCCAATTGACTTTGCTGGCTTTCAGGAAGCATCTGAAGATTTATTTTGGTGGTAGAAAGAAGATGTCCGAGACTGTCATGTAAATCTTCCGCAATCCTTTTTCGTTCCTGTTCCTGGGTTTCCATCACGGCTACCGCTTGTTCTTTTTGTTGTCTGTTCAGTTGTTCCTGATATTTGTGTTTTTCTTTTAGTCTGGACCGGTTAAAAAGCAGGGAAATGGAAAGCAGCATTAACCCCAGGGCACCAAATGCCGACCAGTATACAAGCCTTTCGCGTTTAAGCGCTTCCTGATGGATGTATTCCTGATGGATAAGCTCGGCTTTGGCAAGCGCTGTCTTCTTGTCAAATTCAAATTGAAATTGTTTTTTAATGGCTGCTTTTCGCGTACCCTCATTGGCCATGCTATCCTTATAAATAATGTATTGTTTGTAATGCTCCAAAGCGCCAGCAGCATTACCGCGGCTACTGTCTATCCGCGAAAGAAGCAGCTGCGTGTTTTTGGTAATCTCCACATAACCGCTTTTTTGAGATACCAGTAACGCATGATTTGCCATATCAACGGCTTCTTTATCCAGCCCTTTCTTCAGCAAAAGTGCTCCCATATTACTGAGTGTACTGGCCGTTCCGCGCTTGTCTTCTATCTTGGTGAAAATATCCAGCGCTTCCTGATATTTTTCCAGCGCCTTTTCCGTTTGATTGCCTTTCGCATAAATACCCGCTATGCTGTGTATGGAATTACCGATACCAACCTGGCTTCCTATTGCTTTATACAGATCGGCACTCAACTCATAATTTTTCAGCGCCTTGTCAGGCAGGTTTTGTTTTTCATAGACATTTCCGATATTATGCAACACATTGGCAATTCCTTCTTTATTATCAACAGTCCGATACATAGCCATACTTTGCTGATAATAATCCAGGGCATTGTCATACTGACTCAGATTGTTGGATAATGCTCCCAGGTTATTCAAGGAGAAGGCGGCCCCATTCTGGTCTCCAATATCCTCCCTTATTTTAAGACTCTGATGAAAATAATCAAGGGCCATCTCTGTCAAACCCTGATAGACATATACAACCCCTATATTGCTGAGCGATTGAGCCACACC
>Ga0210396_10002530_pt1 | contig 18628 bp, 19 predicted proteins | sample IncBWH17OmetaG_FD_155466 | JGI IMG/M metagenome (GOLD analysis project Ga0210396, IMG submission 155466) | Forest soil microbial communities from Barre Woods Harvard Forest LTER site, Petersham, Massachusetts, United States - Inc-BW-H-17-O ... | reverse complement strand
CTGCCGCACCACGTCCAGGCTGATCCCCAGCGACTCCAGCGTCCTGGTCCCGACACCGCCGCCCTCGTGGATGAGGCCGAGCAGGATGTGCTCGGTGCCGACGAGGTCGTGATTGAGCACCCTGGCATCTTCTTGCGCCCGGACAACCACTCGCCGCGCCCTGTCGGTAAACCGCTCGAACATCGTCCGCCGCCTCGCGCCACCGAGCAGAACCCGGCCGCCTGCCCACAGCAACGGCGAGACGCAACCGGTCCGGGCCAGCCCGGGATGATCCATCCACAGTACGCGCCCGCGGCCAAGCCACAGCGATGCCGGATCGTGGAGCCGCCTACTGAAGCGGCAGCTGGCCCCGGGGCACTCTCGGCACGCGGGCGTGGCCATGCGGAGGTAGGCGGCCAAGTGTGTGCCGCCTCCCTCACTCCCGACCAGCTAGCCTCACCGCTGATGAAACGGCCCTACGACCTGCGACACTCCGGCATCACCTCGGGGTGTGGCCTATCCAGGTAGAGGTTGCGAGGTCCTGATTCAGCCTGGGAGGTGCTACGGCTTAAGTCAGGCTGTCTTGTCTTGCGGGTCGATGCCGCGCTCGTGGAGCAGGGCGCGGAGCCGCTCGATCTCGTCGGCGAGCTGCTCGACCCGCTCGGCCAGAAGCGGCAGCGCCGAGTGCCCGGCGACCCACTGCTCCTGCCGCGCGGCCTTGGCGGCCAGCAATTCCTTCTCCCGGTTACGCTGCGCCGCGGCCTGCTCGTAGTCCTGGGCATCAACGGCGGATTCCTTCTCGCGGCGAGCCTGAGCGATCTGCTCGTCCAGGTCACTGGTGTCCGGCCCGGTTCCTACCCGGTGCTCAAGTACCGCGAGTCGGATCTCGACCACGTCCAGGCGAGCCTGTACCTCGGGCCCCGGTGCGCCCTCCCGGAGCGGCCGACCGGCGATGAGCTGGATGACCTGCTGGCGGACCCGGTTCAGGCCGGCGCCCAACCTGACCAGCACCTGCGCGGCCACGCCGTCGGCCTCACGGATGAGGCCGAGCAGGATGTGCTCGGTACCGATGTAGTTATGGCCAAGTTGCAGCGACTCACGCAGCGACAGCTCGAGCACCTTCTTGGCCCGCGGCGTGAACGGGATATGCCCGGACGGCGCCTCCTGGCCCTGGCCGATCATCTCCTCGACCTGCTGCCGGACCGCGTCCAGGCTGATCCCCAGCGACTCCAGCGCCTCGGCCGCGACACCTTCGCCCTCGCGGATGAGGCCGAGCAGGATGTGCTCGGTGCCGATGTAGTTGTGATTGAGCATCCTGGCTTCTTCTTGCGCCAGCACAATCACCCGCCGCGCCCGGTCGGTAAACCGCTCGAACATAGTCCGCCGCCTCGCGCTACTGAGTCCAACCTGGCCTCACGCCCGGAGCACCGCCCGGACGGAACCTGCCCGGACACGCCAGTGATGACCCATCCACAGTACGCGCCCGCAGCCAGAGCCATGCGTGATCGTGGAGCCGCCTGCTCGCCTGGCAGTTCCTGGCTCGAGGCCAGCCCGTCCGGCCTGAGTTCACCCAGGCGCCATCGTCCAACCCGTCGTTTACCGCGTCACTCCCGTCCCTCTGCCCGGATCCACACCGAGATATGGGCAGGCTCGAGCGTCTGCTTCACGGAACTGGCCAGGTCGACCCGCACGGCGTCCAGGTCGACCGTGCCTTGCAGTCGGGACGCGAACCCGGCGACGATCCGGTCGGCGTTGTAGCGAGCCCGGTTGAACCGCCGGTCCACGATGTTCTGCACCCGGCGGCGCAGCGGGTTGAACAGCGCCGCCGCGGCCAGCGTGGCCGCCGCCACCGCCACCGTGCTGTGGACCGACAAGACCTTGGTGGCCAGCAGGACCAGGCCCGCGTACAGCCCGGCCAGCACGCCGGTCACCAGCGCGTAGGCCAGGGTACGGCTGATGATGCGGTCGATGTCATACAGCCGGTACCGCAGGATCCCGACGCCGATGCCGACCGGGAGGGCGGCTAGCCCGGCCAGCAGTCCAGCCACGCCGAGCACCGCGGCCAGGATCAGCGACGCGGCGGCCACCGCGCCGCCGCAGGCCAGCCACTTCAGCTGCTGGCGTCGGTCACCTTTGGCGGCCCGCCAGCTGAGCACCTGGTGCCCGACGAAGGACAGGCCGATTATCACAATCGCGCCGATAACCGGGACGATCAGCCAGGCCGGCGGATTGGCCAGCCATTGCGCCAGATGACTGCTGCTAGTGAGATTGCCGGTGGGACTCAGGTGTACGGAGTGACCGGCCAGCGCGGCAGCCGCCTCGGCCAGGATGAGGGCCATCACCAGGGCTACCAGCCCGGCGTAGGCCCGCACGGCCCACCGCCACCGGCGCCCCGGCACCCTGCCGTCCGGGAACAACAGGATGACCACCGGGACCAGGGCGAACGACGGCACCTGCACCGCGCTCAGCAGCAAGGCCAGCGGAGCCAGCGGAAGCCCCCGGTGGCCAAGGCGGTAATACAGCACCGCGTAGTAATTGGCGGCGGCGCCGAGGACGTACACCAGCGTGAACACGACCATCATCCAGCCGATCGGGTTACCCGGCTGGCGCCGTGCGATCACCAGCCCGACCCCGGCAAAGGTCAGCACGATGACCACGCCAGCGGTGATGCCGACCGACAGCCGGCCGACGAGAGCCGTCAGCACGACGGCGGCCGCCGCCAGCACCACCACCGCGCCGCCCAGCACCCACGCCAGACCCGGCGCCGCCGCGCGGAAGCGACGCGCGATGACCTCAGGTCCCGCCGGTCCATACTCTGGTGCTGGCTGTGCCCCACCCACGCAGCCGACGGTACGCCCGGACCGTTCCGGGAACGTTACCGCGGAGCACGAACTCCGTGGCGTTCACGGCCGTTTTTCGAGTTCAATCTCGTCGCGCATCGGGATCCCGTAGGCGCCCGCCACCGGGATCTCCGGCTTCAGCCTGCGGCTGTCATCGACGGCACGCCGGTGTACAGCGGCCAGCTGGAAGCCGCGGCGCTGATAGAAGCGCAGCGCATCGACGTTGTCGTTGGTGGTAATGAGCCATAGCCGGGCGCACCCGTGCGCGGCCGCCAGCTGCTCCACCGCCTCGATGAGCGTAGTGCCCACCCCGTGCCACTGCGCGGTGGCGTGCAAGGTCAGGACTTCGCACTGCTCCCACCCCGGATCCGGAACATAGGTGAGCATCCCCAGTATCTCCCCGTCGGCCTCGGCCAGCAGCGCCGGATAGTCCAGCGGTTCGAGGAGTTTCCCCAGGCGGGCCACCCGGGCGTGGTTGTGCCGGGCGAGGAACGCCATGGCAGCCGACCGGTCGGCGGCCTCCCGCGGGCGGACTTTCATCGCCTCACGGTAACAGCGCCTCGCCGTCGCCACTCGGTGACCGGGCTGCGCCTGCTGGCCGCTGACGAGCTGGTTGACGTGCTGGCGTATCCGGTTCTGCTCGGCGCCCAGCTTGACCAGCACAAGCACGGCCACGCGGTCGCCCTCGCAGATCGGACTGAGCAGGATGTGCTCGGGCGTGGGCCCTCATGGAGAGCGGATCATCAAGCACGCCACCCGGCACCCGTTCGCGTCCGCGAGTGAGGTGTTGGCAGCCAGACATGCTGTGGACCTACTGCCTCCGGAACAGTGGCCCTGGACTCTAACCACCATCGCTGACCACAACGACATACGACACTCGCCGATTGAGCGAGGGACATGGCGAGCGAATTCCCAGGTGAGCGACGATAACCGACAGGTTGGCAGTGCCGTACAAGCGGAGGATGAGCGTCAACCCGGGGTCAGTGCTGCGGGGGCGTGGAGCCGTGGCCAGTGCCGAACCACCACAGCACGATTAGCAGGGCCAGCCACAGGGCGAGCTTGACGGTGGATTTCTTCCGGCCCTTCCGAATCTGATACCAGATGGCGACGCCGAACGCGGCGAGGACCAAGACGATGACCACGGTTTCATGGTCGCCGAAGACCAATACTGTTGCAACAGCCAAGTCGCGGCGTGCTTTTGAGAACCCCAAATTGCGCCTTGGCCTCGGGACGAGAGGCCATAGACCCGGAGCAGGGCACATCGAGGGCACATGAGGGTCGGATACCGCGTGAAGTGAGAGGCGAAATCGTAGCCCGCCTCCCCGCTGATGAAACGCCCCTAGGACCTGCACCACTCCGGGATCACCTGGCGGCTCAACTGCGGCGTCCCCGCCACCGAAGTCGCCGCCTGGGCGTGTGTCTCGTCCAGGTGGAGGTTGCGAGACTCAGATTCGGGCTGCGAGGCGCTAGCGGCTTTTAGGTCAGGCTGTCTTGTCTTGCTTGTCTTGCGGGTCGATGCCGTACTGAAGGAGCAGGGCGCGGAGTCGCTCGACCTCGTCAGTGAGCTGCTGGCATCGGTCGGCCAGATCCGGCAGCGCCGGATGCCTAGCGGCCCACTGCTCTTGCCGTGCGGCCTTGGCGGCCAGCAATTCCTTCTCCCGGTCGCGCAGCGCCGCGGCCTGCTCGTACTCCTGGGCATCGACGGCGGCGTGCCGCTCGAGGCGGACCTTGTCGATCTGGTCGTCCAGGTCACTGGTGTCGGGTCCGGTGCCCACCCGCTGCTCGATCGCCTCCAGGCGAGCCTGCACTGCCGGCAGGCTGAGCTCCAGCGTGGTAGGTCGGGCCGACACGGGCTCCCTGGCCTGGCGCCCGTGCAGCAGCTGGATCACCTGCTGGCGCACCCGGTTCAGGTCGGCGCCCAGTATGAGCAGTACCTGCGCGGCCACGCCGTCGCCCTCACGGATGAGGCCGAGCAGGATGTGCTCGGTGCCGATGTAGTTGTGGCCGAGCTGCAGCGCCGCTTGCTGCGTCAGCTCGAGCACCTTCTTGACTCGGGGCGTGAACGGGATGTGCCCGGACGGCGCCTGCTGGCCCTGGCCGATGATCTCCTCGACCTGCTGCCGGACCACGTCCAGGCTGATGCCCAGCGACTCGAGCGCCTTGGCCGCGACACCTTCGCCCTCGCGGGTGAGGCCGAGCAGGATGTGCTCGGTGCCGATGTAGTTGTGGTTGAGCATCCTGGCTTCTTCTTGCGCCAGGACAATCACCCGCCGCGCCCGGTCGGTAAACCGCTCGAACATCGTCCGCCGCCTCATGCTACTGAGCAGGACCTGGCCGCCCGCCCATGGCACCGGCCGGACGGAACCTGCCCGGGCACGCCAGTGATGACCCATCCACGGTACGCGTCCGCGACCAGGACTGGAGCAATACGTGTTCGTGGAGCAGCCCGCTCACTCGGCGGCTCCAGGCTCGGGGGCAGCGCTGGCGGTTGCCGGAACGGTGAGCAGCAGACAGGGACTTCACGATCTCCGAAGGGCGATGGACGTGTACATGGCTGTGAGTTCGCCGAACTCGGGCTGTGGCGACCGGTGGCGGGTGACTGTGCTATTTCGTTCAGCCCACCAGTCTGGCGATCCGCAGCCGGTTACCGTCCGGGTCGCGAAGTTCGAGCTCGCATCCGTACGGGGGTTCGCCAGTGGGCTGGCCGAACTCGGCCACGACCGCGTCGACGTCGCTCACGTACAGATGGACCAGGGCGTCGGGCCGGGCATCGCCTCGGTGTTCGGACAAGTACAGCCGCGCCCGGTCACGCGCGATCGACACGAACGCCGGGGCGCCCGGCTCGAAGCGATGTTCCCACTCCTTGGTAAAGCCCAAGCGCTCATACCAGCTGACCGCCGCGGCGGCGTCGGCCACGCGCAGGACCGGGATGACTTCCGCCTCCATGCGGGCATGATCTCACGGTCTGCTGCAGGCAGCGTCGGCCAAAGCGTTTGCACCGATGCCCATGACCTAGTAAATATGGCGCGCTGTGGGCGCGCGAGCGCGGTCAGCCGGTCATCACTGGGCATCGCGGCGGTACCGGGCGGGGAGCTCAACGGTCCGGGCCACGCTAACCAGCTCGAGACTGACTGCTTCCAGCCGTGCAACAGGCTCGGTGTCGCCCAGGCCGGGGACCGACACCAGCACGCCGTCAGCCAGGTCCGCCAGGCTGGCCTCGACGACCTGGCCGGGCTCCATCCGCGGGACAGCGCTCATGTCCATGCCCTGCCGGGAGTGGAACTCCGAGCGCACCACCCCGGGGCAGACGACCTGGACCTGGATCCCGCGGTCACGTACCTCAGCCGCCAGCGCCTGGCTGAAGGTGACAAGGAACGACTTGGTGGCCGCGTACACCGCCCGCCTGGGCAAAAACGTGGCCTGCACGGCACCGCTGAACGCCAGCAGGGAAGCGATGTTGATGATCGAGCCGCGCGACCGGGCCAGCATGCCGGGCAGCACCGCCTGGGTCAGCAGCACCGGAGCCAGCACGTTCAGGTCCACCAGTTCCGCAGCCTGCGCCGCCGGGAGATCGGCAAACGGCATGTAGTAGGCCAGGGCCGCATTGTTGACCAGCATGTCGACGGGCATCGCGCCGATCTCACCGCCGACGCGCTCCACCTCCTCGGAACGGGACAGGTCCGCCGGGACCGCCCGCACCGTCACTCCGTGAGCCTGGTTCAGCCGCGCTGCCAGCTCGCTCAGGCGCTCCCCGCTCCGGGCCACCACCACCAGGTCCCACCGGTCAGCTGCGAGCCGCTCCGCGAATGCTTCACCGATACCAGACGAGGCACCGGTCACCACTGCCAGACCGGGCATGTGTCCTCCAACCCTGCCGGGTTGCTGCCCTGTAGCCAGGACTACCAGGCGCTCCAAGTCACCCGTATATCACTCGTCCGGCGCGCCTTTCAAGGGGCTCAGAGCGAACTATCCGGCAACGCAAACGTCAGCGGTCGCGGCACTGAGCGCGAGCCCGAGATCGCGGGCGAGAGCGTTTCGAGCGCTGCATCGTGTTGGTACGCACAACAAGCCGATGACGCGGCGCGAGCTTGGTGCAGCCTTCGCCGCAGCGGGCGACTTGTTCGCCATCGAGTTCGGGCTCACGCGGGGATACGGCGGCACGGCAGTGATCTGCGAACTGATCGACAGCGTTGGCGGTCTGCATAACACGATTAGGGTGGCTAATACCGGGACGGTTCCAGCCCTGGACATCTCGATTGACTCGACTACATCCGAGATCCTGTGGGATAAGGACGCCGAGCGCATGCCTGATGAGCCAAGGAACCTGCCGGGCCTGTTCGACAGGCGGAACTACGTGCTTGACCCGCCTTACCTGCCTATCCGAGCCTGCCATCCGGCTCAGACGTCATCCTTAGATGTTGGCGCGAGTGGGGTAACCCCCAGCAGGATGTCCTGCAGGTGACCTGGAGAACCCTCTCTGCCAAGCTGTCGTGAGGCGCCCGCCCCTTCAGTAACCACTGACTCCTCGAGGGCGGGGATGGAGATCCCCTGAGATGACCGTGACCTCGCTCGACCGTGCCCTGGTGGCCGGCGATGCTGGACGGGTGACCGGCGAGCAGGATCGCCCGGATCCGGAGGTGCCCGAGAAGGCCCGCCGGCGGACGTTCACCGCGCAGTACAAGCTGGACGTGGTGGCCGAGTACGATGCGGCGGCGACTGGCGAGAAGGGCGCGGTGCTGCGCCGGGAGGGCCTGTACTCCAGCCACGTGGTCGAGTGGCGGCGGGCCCGGGACGCCGGCACGCTGGCCGGCCCGGCGCGGCCGCGCGGCCGTCCGGCGGCCGATCCGCGCGATGCGCAGATCGCCCGGCTGACCAAAGAGAAGGCCAAGCTGGAGCGGGAGCTGGCTAAGGCCCGCTTCGTGGTGGATGTCCAGTCAAAACTGCAGGCGCTCTTGGAGACGATCTCCGAGGGCGCGGACACTGAGCCCGGGTCGAGCTCGTGACCGACGAGGCGATCGCCCTGCTCGCGCCGAGGATCGGCACCAGGGCGGCGTGCGCGGCCTCAGGCGTGCCGCAGGCCACCTGGTACCGGCGGCACCGGATCAGCCCGCCAACGCGGCGGCCGGTCCTGGTCCCGCACGCCGAGCGGATCCAGCCGCGGGCACTGGCCCCGGCCGAGCGGACCGCGATCCTGGCCGTGCTGCACAGCGACCGGTTCGCTGACCTGGCCCCCGGCGAAGTCTGGGCGACGCTGCTGGACGAGGGCACCTACCTGGGGTCGGTGTCCACCTATTACCGGGTGCTGCGCGAGGCCGGGGAGAGCCGGGAGCGGCGGCGTCAGGCCACCCACCCCGCCGCGGTCAAGCCCGAGCTCGTCGCCGAAGGGCCGGACCAGGTGTACTCCTGGGACATCACCAGGCTGCACGGCCCGGCGAAATGGACCTCCTGCCACCTGTACGTGATCCTGGACATCTACAGCCGGTACGTGGTCGGCTGGATGGTCGCCACCCGCGAATCAGCTGCCCTGGCCGAGAAGCTCATCGCCGCGACCTGCGCGAAACACGGCATCACCCGCGGCCAGCTGAGCATCCACGCCGACCGCGGCTCCTCGATGACCTCCAAGCCGGTCGCGCTGCTGCTCGCCGACCTCGGCGTCACCCAGTCCCATTCCCGGCCGCACGTCTCCAACGACAACCCGTACTCCGAAGCGCAGTTCAAGACCCTGAAGTACCGGCCGGGCTTCCCTGCCCGGTTCCCCTCGATCCAAGCCGCCCGGGCGCACTGCCAGGACTTCTTCCCCTGGTACAACACCGAGCACCGGCACGGCGGGCTCGGCCTGCACACCGCCGCCGACATCCACTACGGCCGGGCCGCAGCCGTCCGGGCCGGGCGCGCGCAGGTCCTGACCGCCGCCTACCACGCCCACCCCGAACGCTTCGTCCGCAAACCGCCAGCCCCGCCGAAACTGCCAGGCACATCCTGGATCAACCCACCCCAGGACCAGGAGACCGGCACTCAGTAAGACCCCGCGTGACGGTGCCTCATTCAGGTTGACAGATTCCGTTGACGGCTGATCGGCTGCAGCTTCAGATCGATAGTCAGACATGGCTGGCCCTATTTTGGCCTTACAAGGACGCTCAACGCTGCCGCCTATTGCGTACTAATGACTACCGTTTGGGCATGTCAGCAGTGGAATGGGCAGGTAGCGGGTGCGCGTGACACAGTCTATGGATCAGAAGGTTGGGGGGTTCGAGTCCCTCCGAGCGCGGCCATGTCGGCGGGCGGTCTAAGCCCGTGCACGATGCCGCCCGCACGAGCCGTCTGGTTGAGGACGGGGCGACTGGTCAGGTCAGCATTTCCACCGAGCCAGCCCGGGACAGGTCGTAACCGCCAAGCGCCGAGATCGATGACTGGACAGCTGGGGTGCGCAGGGCGGCGATCAGCGGTTCTGCGGCTGGCAGGGTGTCGCCGCTCAGCACGATGTCGAAGTCTTCCCAGACTACGGGGATGAAGCCGAGGTCGAGGGCGGTGGCGGCGGCGCGGACGCCGAGTCCGGTGTCGGCCTGGCCGGAGGCGACCGTCATGGCCACTTCCAGGTGGGATGTTGCCTCGGGGCCGGTTACTGAGGCGGGCGCGATTCCCGCTTCGGTCAGCAGCCTGTCTAGCAGTACGCGGGTGCCGGTGCCGAACGGGCGCCGGGCGATCTGCAGCGCGCGCAGGTCACCTGGGTCGGTGATGTGTCCGGGGTTGCCTGCCGGTGTCAGCAGGCCCTGCTGGCGGCGCCACAGGTGAATGATCGCTGGCCGTCGGCCGCGCAGGAGCGTGCGGGCGAACGGGCTGTTGTGGCCGCCGGAGCGGTGGCGCAGATGGATCGCTGCGGCGTCGGCGGTGCCGCGCCAGATCCTGGTCAGGCCGTGGAAACTGCCCCGGGCGCCGACCGTGACGACGCAGGCCCCGCTGTGGCGTAGCACGATGTCCAGGCCGGGGTCATCGCTGCCTGCCAGCCGCAGGGCCGGGTGCTCGCCAAGCAGGCGCCTGGCCGCGGCATCGGCGCCAGCGGCTACGCGGGAACGGCGCCGGTCTGCGACGTCGATCACGCCCGCATCGGCCAGGTGGCGGTAGGCGCGGGCGATGGTTGAGCTGGTTGTCTTGTACTGGCCTGCCGCGTCGCGGATGCTCGGCAGCTCGTCGCCGGGACTAAGGAGCCCGGATTCGATGTTGCTGGCGATCTCCTGGCTGACCTGCAGATACCTGGCCATGCCCCGGACTTTACCAACACGGCACGATCGCGGCAGCGGGACACGAACCACGTGCAGGAATGGCGCCCTGCGCGACCCGGTCCCTGTTAGGCTCTGCCCCGTTCTGTAGTGGTACAGAAGGAGGCAGCCGTGGGCCGCAAACTCCGCAGGGGCGGGCTTGCCGTCGCCGCCTGCCTGATCGTGACGGTGGCCGCTGCCTGCTCCAGCAGCAGCAGCTCCAGCACGTCCGGCAGCGCGAGCCCGGCCGCGTCGGGAGCGCATGGCACGCTGATCGTGTTCGGCGCGGGCACGCTGGCCACGCCGTTCGCGGCGGAGATAGCGGCGTTCAAGCAGGCGAATCCGGGTGTGACGGTGCATTCGCAGTTCGGCGCCAGCGGTGACATGGTCAAGGCCGTCACTCAGCTGCATCAGCCCGACGACGTGCTCGGGGTGGCGGACTACTCGCTGATCCCCAAGCTGATGTTCCCCGCCAGCGCGACCTGGTATCTGGGGTTTGTCTCCAACGCGATCACCTTCGCCTACACCAGCCACAGCAAGGGCGCCAGCGGGCTCACGGCCGCCAACTGGTACAAGGTGCTGGCCGGGCCGGGGGTGCACATCGGCCGGTCTAATCCGGCCGCCGACCCGTCGGGCTACCAGATCCTGCAGATGCTCCAGCTGGCCAACGGCTACTACAACCAGCCGGACCTGTCGGCCTCGGTGCTGAAGAACTCCCCGGACTCCAGCGTCGCCGAGACCGAGACCTCGCTGCTGGCCGCCCTGCAGTCGGGGCAGATCGACTACCTCGCCATCTACACGTCCACCGCGCAAGAAGAGCACCTGAAATACATCGCGCTGCCGACGCAGATCAACCTGTCCGACCCGGCGATGGCCGCCGAGTACGCCAAGGTCTCCATCAACGCCGGGTCGCTGGGCACGCTGACCGCCAAGCCGATCATCTACGGGCTGACCATTCCCGCCAGCGCGCCCGACGCGGCGCTGGGCGAGAAATTTATCAGCTTCGTGCTCGGCCCTCAGGGCCAGGCGATCATGCGCAGCCAGGGGTTCGTGGTCATCTCCCCGGCGCTGGCAAACCCGCAGGGAAAGGTTCCCGCATCGGTCAAGCCGCTCACCACCCAGTGGCCATCTTCTGGCGGGTGAGCCCGGCGGCCAGGCCGCCCGGCGTCACAATGACCAGGTGACAACGACGAAGACAACGACCGGGGCGCGGCAGCCAGCTCGCAGCTGGCCGTCGGGCTGGTTCGGGGTCGTTACCTGGCTGCTGGGCGGGCTGCTGCTGGCGTTCATCGTGCTGCCGATCGTCCGGCTGGTGACTACCTCGTCGGTGGCCAGCTTGCGGGACGCCGCCGGGATGGCTGCGGTCAGGGACGCTATCTTGCTGAGCCTGCAGGCGGCGGCGATCACCGCCGGGATCGCGACCCTGTTCGGCGTGCCGCTGGCTTACCTCCTGGCCCGTGGCAGCTTCCGCGGCCGGGGCGTGATCCAGTCCGTGGTCGACCTGCCGCTGGTCGTGCCGCATACCGTCGCCGGGATCGCACTGCTGTTCCTGCTCGGCAGGACCGGCTGGGTCGGCGCCCCGGCGGCCCGCCTGGGGGTGTCGTTCTACGGGTCCCAGTGGGGCATCGTGGCCGCGATGCTGTTCGTCAGCGCGCCGTTCGCCGTGAACAGCGCCCGGGTGGCATTCGAGGCCATCGATCCCCGGCTGGAACGCGCCGCGCGGAGCCTGGGCGCCAGCCCGTGGCATGCTTTCCGGCGCGTCACGCTGCCGCTGGGACTACGCGGCGTCTTGACCGGCGCGGTGCTGGTCTATGCCCGTTCGATCAGCGAATTCGGCGCCGTGGTGATCATCGCCTACTACCCGGCCACCGCCCCAGTCGAGATCTACAACCTGTTCCTGCAGTCCGGCCTGACGCAGTCGGCGTCAGCCGCAGTCGTGCTGCTGATCGTCACGCTGGCCACGTTCCTGGTCCTGCGGACCCTGGCCTCCGGGCGGCTGCTCGCCCGAGTTGATCGTGCCTACCGCTGACCGCGGGCTCAGCGTGAACGGGCTGAGCGCCCGGGCCGGGTCCTTCACCCTCGGCCCGGTCAGCGTGGACATCCCAGCCGACCGGGTGCTCGTGGTGCTCGGGCCATCGGGCGCGGGCAAGACCATGCTGCTGGAGACCATCGCCGGGCTGCGGCCGCAGCAAGCCGGGCAGGTCAGCCTCGCCGGAACCGACATCACCGGCCTGCCGCCCGAACGGCGGCGCATCGGCCTGGTCTTCCAGGACGCTGCGCTGTTTCCGCACCTGACCGTCAGGGACAACGTCAGATTCGGGCCGCGGGCCCGCCGCGCGGCGCCCCCGGATGGCTCCGATGACCTGCTGCATCAACTCGGGATAGAGCACCTCTCCGACCGGTCACCGCGATCGCTCAGCGGCGGCGAACGGCAGCGGGTCGCCCTGGCCCGCGCGCTGGCGATCCAGCCCGGCCTCCTGCTGCTCGACGAGCCGCTATCCGCGCTGGACCAGCCCACCCGGGAAGACATGCGCGCCCTGCTGCAGCGGCTGCTGGCCGAGCTGGAAATCCCGGCCGCGCACGTCACCCACGACCGGGACGAAGCACTCAGCATCGGCGATGACCTGGCCGTCATCGTCGGCGGCCAGCTGCGCCAGACCGGGCCAGCCGCCAACGTCGCCTCCGAGCCAGCCGACCCCGACATCGCCCGCCTGCTCGGCTGGTCAGAACTCGGACACGGCACGGCAGCTGGCGGCGCGGTCCGGATCGGGCAGCTCGTTCTCCGCGCCGCAGCCGAAGGCCCGCACGGCCCGGTGCAAGCCTTCTACAGACCCGAAGACGTCGAACTGCGCCCTGCGACGCCGGACGCGCCAGCCGATGGCAGCCTCACCGCCCACGTCGAGCGGATCGTTCGCACCCGGCCACTCGCCCGCATCAGCCTAGGCTGCGACCCGCCCATCGCGGCGCTGATGCTCCACCGGGACATCAACCGCCTCCAGCTCACCGCTGGTAATCCGGTACAGGTCAACATGCCGCCCGGCAGCCTCCGCGTTTTCCCGGCCCGCGGAACCGTGAAGACAGCAGCAGTCTGCGCAGAAGATGGAGAGCAGCACCGATGAGTGACGGACACCAGGCCCGGCACGGCGCCGGGCTGCGGCTGGCCCGACAGGCGCGCGGGTTGTCCCAGCAGCAGCTGGCCATGATGGCCGGGGTATCGCGGCAGGCCATCTCCAGGATCGAGTCTGGCGCCTCCGATCCGTCCCTGCGGGTCGCCTTCACGCTGGCCAGCGCGCTGGGTATGACCATCGAGGAGCTATTCGGGGCGGGCGAGCCTGTAGACCCGGTCCTGGCCAGACCGGTCACGCCGCTGGGCGGCCAGGGAGCCAGGGTCACGCTGGCGCCCGTGGGAGATGGATACGTCGCGCTGCCATTGCAGGGCGGCACGGCGAGCCGCGGCGGGTTCCTCCCGGCGGGCGGGCTGACCGCCACGCCTGGCGGCAATCGGGAGCAGAGCAGGAAGGTCCGGCCCATCGCGCCGCCCCGGCCCACCCTGGTCGCGGCGGGCTGCGACCCGGCGCTGCCGCTTCTGGAGGTGCCGCTGGCGCTGCTTGATCCGCCGGTGGCGTTCAGCTGGTGGCCGTGCCCGAGCCAGGAGGCCCTGCGGCTGGCCGCCGCCGGGCTGGTGCACGTCGCCGGGACGCACCTGCGCGGCCCAGGCAGCGAGTACAACGTCGGCCCGGCAGCCCAGCTGCTGCCCCAGGGGGGCCAGGTGATCGGGTTCTGCTCATGGCAGGAAGGACTGGTGCTGAGCCCCGAACTGGCCGACGGGATCGCCGGTGTCGGGGACGCCACCCGGCGCGGCCTGCGGCTGGTGAACCGGGAGCCGGGCGCCGAGGCGCGCAGCGTCCTAGACCGCGAGCTGGCCAGCGCCGGGATCGATGCCAGCCAGCTGCCCGGCTATACCACCCAGGTGACCGGGCACCTGGAGGTCGCCGCGGCCATCGCGGCAGGACTGGCCGACGCGGGGATCGCCAGCGAGCCAGCAGCCCTCGCCTACGGCCTGGCCTTCCTCCCGCTGACCGCCGAGCATTTCGACCTAGTCCTCCCGGCCGAGCACGCAGGCACCCGCGAAGTACAAAGCCTGCTGAAAGTCCTCTCATCGGTCTGGCTGCTCGCTCAGCTCGCCAGCCTGCCCGGATATGACCCGGCCCGGTGCGGCGAGCAGATCGCGGCGCTGCCACCGCGGCCCCAGCGCGCACCGCGCACACTCGCGCAGCACAGCAGTCAGCCCAGGCCGGACCACAAGAAATAAGCCCCGATGGCAATGACCAAGACGCCGACCAGGCGGCGGATCAAAGCATCCGGCATCCGCGACTGAATGCGGGCACCGGTATACCCGCCAGCCAGCCCCCCGGCACCCAAAGCGATACCGGTGGGCCAGTCGGGAGCCACCGAGACGTGCTGATGCAACGACAAGATCGTGAACGTGATCACGCCACCGGCCGAGGTCACGAACGTCGAGGCCAGCGTGGCGGGAGCGACCTCGGATGGCTTGCGGCCCGCCCCGATCAGGACCGGCGCCAGCAATGCGCCGCCGCCGAACCCGTAGATCCCGCCCACGCACCCCACCACGGCAGCCAGGACCACCAGCACGGGGGAGCGGATGAGCCGGACCGGCCGGCCCGGCTCACCGGTGCGAGCAGGCACGGTGAGCACCAGCCAGATGCCGAGCGGGATCAGCACGGCGGCAACCACCAGGTCGAAGACGCGCGGGCCGGGAAGCAGCTTCACCCGGATGACCGACCCGGCGACGACGCCCGGCAAGGTCCCGGCGATCAGCACCAGGGCCAGGCGTCCGCCGGTCTGTCCCTGCCGCCAGTAGCGGTACAGCGCCCCCGGCGTCGCGACCACGTTGTACAGCAGGTTGGTCGGGGTCACCGACGGGCTAGGCGTGCCCAGCACGCCGACCTGAAACGGCAGCAGCAGCACCGCCCCCGAGATCCCGGCCGGAGTCGTTACCACCGCGACCAGATACGCCGCGACCAAGGCCACGACCTCGGTCCAGGCAGTGTCAGGCACGGGGCCAGGGTAACCACGCTATCGCCCGCCAATCGAGCGATGACCAGCAATTTTGCGCTGGGCAAGTCCTGGAAGCACGACCGGCGGGTCAGCGACTTGACCGGGCTCTTCTCGCCGGGCGTCCCAACCCGGACACCGGCCCCCGGATGATAGTGACTAGATGACCCACCACGACGCGACCGGGAAGGTGCAACGGCCACCCGGAAACCGGGCCTCCGGGCAAACGAACCTGGCGCCGCCCCAGCCGCTCCAGGCGAAAGCTATGGTCCGCAATGTACACCGCCACCGGCATCACGGTGATCACCTGGTGGAACGGTCAGCGCCGACGACCCGACGAGCTGGCTGAGGCGCAGCCTGATCACGTTAATGGCACGGCGATCCTGGCGCTGCCCGCACTCACCCGCATTGACCGCCGTCGCATCCCCGGCGAAACGCCGGTCGAGCCCTCGGACGCGGGTTCCGTCCTGTCACGGGTCCGGTTAGCCCTGCCCGGTCTGGAAGGCCTGACCGGGGCCGACCTCGGCTATCAGCAGGCTTATAGTGACCTCACCTGGCAGGAGGATGAGATGAGGATCCGCTGGACGTGCACCGGAACCTGAATCATTGCAATGCAGAGCATCAAGGATGCCAGCGAGGCAATGGCCCATGATATGCACGACGCGGCCATGCGGCTGGGCGCTGCCGAGATGATGCTGGCCAGCGCCAGCAATATGGTTCACAAGCACGCCGCTGCGCTGCCGCAAGCACAGGCGCAGCCGGGCACCGGCACAGAGCAGGGCGGCGAAACCTCGTAAGGCACCCGGGGTCAGGTACCAAACAGCGTGATCCCGCGGAGCGTAGCCTGCGCGAAAGGGCGACCGTGACGGACATGCTGGTCACCAGCGCCAGCGGGGCCAACGACAACGGCTACGGCACGATCCTGCGCTTCTGCCCCAAGGGCGAATTCAAAAGGCCGTTCAACAGCGATCCGACCTTCCCGGGCCCAGCCGGGCCCAGAATCCGCGGGAGGATTACCGGATCTGGGCCGGGCTGCTGGTTCGTTCAGTTCTTGCAGCCGGAGATGCTGCCTAGCGGCTCGCAGTTGTCGGGGGTGTTCTTGGCGATCAAGGAGATGGTGAGTGTGACCGGGCTGCCGGTGCTGGCGTAGATGCCGCCGCCAAAGCCGGCCGAGTTGCCGGTGACCTGGCTGAGCTTGAGGGTCAGCGGGCCGCCGGGCAGGCCGAGCATGTCGTTGGCCATTACGCCGTCTTCGAGGATCCCGCCGCCGTGTCCGGTGGCGGTATTGCCGTTGACCTGGCTGAGCGTGATGGTCAGCACCCCGCTGTCGGCGGCGCCGGTCAGGGCAGTGATGTTGAGGTTGGCGATGCCGCCGCCGCCGCCCAGGTCCCCGGAGTTGTCGGTGGGCGTGGTGTTGTTATTCACCGTGCTGGCATTGATGGTCATGGCGCCGTGATTGAGGATGCCGCCGCCGTTCCCGCCGGGAGCGATGTTGCCGTTGACCTGGCTGGCGTTGATGGTGGCCGTGCCGCCGTTGGCGATGCCTCCCGCGCCGGACGCCGGGCCGCCGTTGGCGGTGTTGTTGTTGACCTGGCTGAGGTTGACGCTCAAGAAGCTGGAGTTGTTGCCGCCCATGCCACCGGTGCCGCTAGCGATGCCGCCGCCGCCGACCGCCGCGGTGTTGTTGTTGACCTTGCTGGCGTTGAGGATGAGCGTTCCGGCGTGGTTCAAGATGCCGCCCGCGCTGGACAGGCTGGTATTGCCGTTGACCTGGCTAAAGTTCAGGATCGCGGTCCCGGCCGGTCCGGTCCCCATCGTGCCGCTGAAGATCCCGCCGCCCCCGATTTCAGTGGCTGTGTTGCCGGTGACCGTGGTGTGGTTGACCGTGAGCGTGCCCTCCAGGTTGGCGATGCCGCCGCCCGCGATGGCATTCCCGCCTGTGATGGTCAGGCCCTGCACGGTCAGATTCCCGGAGCCGGTCACCATCAAGATGCGGAAGGTGCCATTCCCGGCGATCGTGGTCCGGGACCCGTTGATGGTGATCTGGCTGGTGATTACGGGCAGCCCGTTGGGCCCGGCCATAGGGTCGGTGTTGTTGACCTGGGTCAGGGCATAGGTGCACCCGAGCGCGAGGTTGATCGTGCCGCCGCCGCTGGTGTTCGCCGCGGTGATCGCGGTGATGAGCGCCGCCGTGTTGCAGGGCACAGACACCCCGGTGGAGGCCTGAGCCGGGGCAGCGGCCAGGAATCCGGCCAGCAGAATTGCCGCGCCGCCCAGGCCTGTTTTTACGACGGGCAGAGTCCGCATGATTCTCCCTCCATTGCCGTGTAATTCCCTTATTACGCTGCGGTCCCATTGCCGATCATTACACGGGGCCGCCGCGGCCGTCTACGCCTGGCGCCGGTCAAAATGCCGTGGGCTCCCGGGCCATCGGCCTGCACATTCAGATCGCGGCTGCCTGCGGCTAGACCATCCAGGCCATCCCGCTGCGAGGGGTTGTTCAGTCACGGCCACGAAGTGCTCCTGGCGCGAATTACACGTGCCCACGATTGCCGGATTTTGTTGCCGTGCGCTACCGCGATTTGCCTTCTGTGACCTGACGGATAATCGCTGGCAGCTGTTTTATACAGTGACTGGGTGCTGGGAATGGCTGGACCGGGGTGGTTGCGCTGGCGGCCGTGTACGGCATCGCCGCGCTGGTCACGCTTCGCGCTGGAGGGGCGGACACGTATTCTGAGCGGCCATCCCCGGACCTGAGCCCGACCATGATTCTTGCCTCGCATCCACTCGCCGTGGCCCGATCCGGGACCGGCCAGTTCTTCTCGGTTTGCCGTCAAGCTATGGCAGAACCGGCAATCTGAGTATTGAACGAAGGAAGGGAGAGTGGATACGGTACGGCCTGATCTCGGTCTTAGCGAAGCCCGCGCCCTTGATTACCGATGCCAGATCGCGTTCGCGGGAACAGCCTTCGAATTCCCAGGCCCAGGGCTGCCGCACAAGGTGCTGGACGCGGCGGGTCGGCGTGCCGTCGGCGGCTGCGGCGTGCTCGACGAAGCAGAACTTGCCGCCTGGGCGCAGGATGCGCCGCACTTCGGTCACTACCTGGGCTGGATCGCCGACAGCGCATAGCACGAGACGGGATATCACCCAATGCCGCTGACTTAAGGGCCGGGCAGGTCGGCGGGGGTGGTGATGGTGATCTTGTAGGTGATGGTGCCGGTGAGGGGGGCGCGGGCGGCGCGGCGTTTGGCGGTGCTGGTGAGCTTGTTGCGGGGGTAGCTGCGGCGGCGGCGGGGCGGCAGCAGCGTGGCGAGCGCTTCGGCGGTGATGCTGGCGGGGTCGGGAGCGGGGGTGGTGATGGCGCGGCGGATGGCGCGCAGGGTGATGGTGTAGGAGATCCGGTCGGGATCGTGGCCGGCGCTGGCGGCGGCGCGGGCCCGGGCGGTGCTGGTGAGCTGGCAGGCGCAGAGCAGGGCC
>Ga0210396_10002529_pt1 | contig 18632 bp, 19 predicted proteins | sample IncBWH17OmetaG_FD_155466 | JGI IMG/M metagenome (GOLD analysis project Ga0210396, IMG submission 155466) | Forest soil microbial communities from Barre Woods Harvard Forest LTER site, Petersham, Massachusetts, United States - Inc-BW-H-17-O ... | reverse complement strand
CCCTGGGTTTCGCCCCAGCAAGATACTGAGCTGGTTTTCGGCCTGCGCGATGGCCTGTACACTGAGGATGTACTGAGCCTCCGCTTGTTGCAGCAGCAGGTCGGCCTGGTACACGTCGGTAATTGCGCTTTCGCCACCCTTAAATCTGATCGTGTTGATCCGCACCACGTCTTTGTTATCGACTACGTTTTTCTGAGAGAAGTCCAGTTGATAGTCAAACTGGCGGAGCTGGAAATAGGCGGTCGCCACATCAGAAATCAAAGTTATCTGCACGACGCTACGGGCATAAGTGGTCGCGAGTAATTGCGCGCGCGCGGCCTCAGTGGCACGGCGGAACTTTCCCCAGAAATCCACAATGTAATTCAGCTGAATCGAAAGAGAATCGTAGGTTGGCCCATTTAGGGCGAACGCGTTGCGCTCGTAGTTGACACCGCCTGCGCCGGAGAGGTTGGGCAACTGGTTGGCCCGGGTCTCCCCAACCACCGCCTGGGCTTGGAGGATGCGGGAGGCGGCGATCTGCATGTTGTAATTATTGGTCAGGGCTTCCTTGATGAGTGCTTTCAGCGTCTCGTCCTGAAAGACCGTATCCCACTGCATCTCTGCAAATGGTTGCGCGCCAGATTGCACGGGGAGGTCTGGGGCAATGCCGCGGTATTGGACCGGCGTTACCACCGCAGGACGCTTGTAATTCGGCCCCACCTTGCAACCGGTCATTGTGAGCACCAACACAAGAGCCGCGATTTCTTTGATGCCGATCATGGTGCGGTCTCGTTCCAGGCTTGTTTAGGCTTTGCTTGCGCCACTTTTTCTTCGCCAAAAAGTTTGCCCAAGCGTTCGACAACGTCGAAAGAAACAGGAATAAAGAAGATGGCAAGCAGCGAAGCCGCCAGCATGCCGCCGATCACCACTGTCCCCAGCACCTGTCTGGAAATGGCGCCCGCGCCGGAAGCTCGCCATAGGGGTACGCATCCAAGGATGAAAGCGAACGCGGTCATTAGAATTGGCCGCAGCCTCAATCTCGCGCCGGCGAGTGCAGCGTCGATCAAGGGTTTGCCGCTCTCGTGTTCAGACTTGGCAAACTCAACGATGAGGATGGCATTCTTAGCGGACAAGCCAATGAGCATCACCAGACCGATCTGCGCATAAACGTTGTTGTCGAGCTGTCGCAAGTAGAGTGCAGCGAAGGCTCCAAATACTGCGATGGGAACTCCGAGCAGCACACTGAACGGCAGCGTCCAGCTCCCATACTGCGCCGCCATGATCAGGAACACGATGAAGAACGAAAGCCCGAAGACGACGATCGGCTTGACGCCCTGAGCGGCCTTGACTTCCTGGTACGACATGCCCAGGTAGTCGAAACCCATCTGACTGGGCATTGTCTTCTTGAACACATCCTGCAGCGCGGCAATTGCCTGGGCCGAGCTATAGCCAGGGGCGGCCGAGCCGTTGATCTGGACACATTGGAATTGGTTGTACTTCATGACGAACTCTGGACCGCTGCGTGGCAGGTTTCCCGTCAGCGTACTCAACGGCACCATCTGCCCGTTAACGTTGGTCACATAGAACTTGCCCAGACTGTCCACAGACGTACGATAGTTACTCTCGGCCTGGACGTAGACCTGCCATTGGCGGCCAAAGCGGTTGAAGTAGTTCACCAGCGCTCCGCCCATAAAAGTCTGTAAGGTTTGATATACGCTCGTCAGGTTGACCTGTTGCGTGAGGACTTTTTCCTCGTCAACAGTGATACCCACCTGTGGTACTCCAAACAGTGCGGTGGTCATCACTCCGGTTAACTCAGGACGTTTGCGGACCTCCGCGATAAATATCTCTGTATTCCGTGCGAGAAACTCAATCGGACTACCGGAGCGGTCTTCCAGGACGAACGTGAATCCACCTGATGTTCCGACGCCCGGAATTGCAGGTGGCGGGAATGCAAAAGCTATCCCCGAAGTAACTCTGGATAGCGCGCCTCTCAGGTGCCGCTTGATTTGGGTATAGCTTTCCTCAGCAGTTTTACGCTCGTCCCAATCCTTGAAGGAAACGAAGAAAAAGGAGCTGTAAGTGGTCTGCACACCGCTCAGCATGCTGTAACCAATTACCGAGCTGACATACCTCACACCCGGCGTGCCGAGCATGATTTTTTCGACGAGCCCCGATGCGTCAGAAGTGCGCTCCAGGGACGATGCGTTGGGCAATTGCAGCCCTCCGTACATGTATCCCTGGTCCTCGTCGGGAAGAAAACCTCCCGGTACTTTCCCTCCGAAAAAGCCGACGCCCACAACGAACACGAGCAATAAAAGGAAAGCGAACCCCGCTTTGTGAATGAGATGTTTGCAAGTGCCGACATAGCCATCGGTGACCCTGCCAAAGACGCGATTGAATCCACGAAAGAATGTTCCTAGAGGTCCGCGGGACGGTTTCTTCGGTCGCAAGAGCATGGCTGAAAGCGCCGGGCTCAGGGTCAATGCATTAAAGGCCGAGAAAGCGACTGACACTGCAATCGTGACCGCAAACTGCTGATAGAGCCTCCCTGTAATTCCAGGAATGAACGCGGTTGGCACAAACACGGCGCACAGGATCAGCGCGATCGCAACCACCGGACCGCCTACCTCTTCCATTGCTTTCATGGTCGCGTCATGAGGCGTCATGCCACCCTCAATGTGGTGCTCAACAGCCTCGACTACTACGATGGCGTCGTCTACCACCAGTCCAATCGCCAGCACTAACCCAAAGAGCGACAAGGTGTTGATGGAAAAGCCCAGCAGAGGAAAGATCATGAACGTGCCGATCAGTGAAACCGGAACGGCAAGCAGAGGGATTAGTGTGGCTCGCCATCCCTGAAGAAAAATGAAGACCACGAGAATAACGAGTGCCAGAGCCTCAAAGAGAGTGCGCTCAATCTCCTTAATTCCGGCGGTGACTGCAAGCGTAGTATCCAACGCAACGACATAATCCAGATCTTGCGGGAATCGGGTCTTCGCCTCCTGCATCAGCGCGCGGACCCCGGCAGCAGTAGTAACTGCGTTTGCGCCTGGAGCCTGGTAGATCGCCACGATCGCTGCCGGCTTCCCGTTAAGGCGACCGATCATGTTGTAGTTCTGCGCACCTAATTCAACGCGCGCAACGTCTCTCAGACGTAGGGTACCTTCGCCTGCTTTCGCTCGTACGATGATTTTGCCAAACTCCTCCGCCGACGGAAGACGGCCAGGAGCGCGTACCGTATAAGTGAATTGCTGTCCTGGCGGGGCGGGATTGCCGCCGATTTGCCCTGCCGGGTTCACATTGTTCTGGGCTTGGATCGCACTAATGATCTCCGGAATTGTGATCTTCAGGTTCGCGAGTTTATCTGGATTTACCCAGCACCTCATCGCGTACTGGCCAGCGCCAAAGACAGATACGGAAGCAACGCCCGGTATACGCGTCAGTGCGTCGTTCAAGTTGATAGTGGCGTAGTTTGCCAGAAAGACATTGTCGTACGTGCCGTTTGGGGAGCTAAGGTCGATCAGCATCATCGGGGCAGCTGTCGATTTCTGAACCGTGACGCCCTGATTCAGCACCGCGCTCGGCAGTTGCGAGTTGGCTTGCGAGGCGCGCATCTGGGTCAGGATCTGGTCGGTGCTGGCCTGCGTGTCAATGCCGAAATCCACAGTCAGCGTCATCTGACCATTGCTGGCGTTCAGCGAGTACATATAGTTCATGTTGTCGACCCCCGACATCTGCTGTTCAATGGGGGTCGCCACGGATTGCGCGACTGTTTGGGCATCAGCGCCAGTGAAGTTGCCGATGACCTGGATCTGCGGGTCGGCAATATTGGGGAATTGGGCTATCGGAAGCCCCAACATGGAGACGATGCCAGCGATGACCATTAAGATCGAAATGACGATCGCCACGATTGGCCGGTTGATAAAGAACTTCGACATCGTCAATTGCTCTCGTTCACGGACGCAACGACATACGGTTTGGTGCTTACAGGCGTACCCTGCCGCACCTTCATGAAACCTTCGACGATTACCTTTTCGCCAGGTTTCATTCCCTCCGTGATGATCCAGTCCTTTCCTACCCGCTCTCCCACCTTGACCGGACGAAACATTGCTTTGTTGTCCGGACTCACGACAACTACCTGATACATCGACTGGACCTCAATGACCGCCGCCTGGGGGACCAGGAGTGCGTGGTCGATCGTTCCAGTTTGAATGTGAATGTTGCCGAAGCCACCAGGGCGGAGAATCCCATCCTTATTCGGAAACTCCGCTGCAAGCTGGATCGTTCCTGTCTGCGAAGCGACCTCTCGATTTACGAGAACGATCTTGCCCGTCGCCGGGAACGCGATTCCGTTTGTCTGGATGAACTTGACCGGTAGAGGCTTCGTTTGATTCCTGCCCCCCTGAATGAGCCGGGCAATCATCTGTGCTTTCCCCAGATACTCGCTTTCACTGATGTTGAAGTAGGCCCGGATCGGATTAACCTGAGAGACAGTCGTCATCTTGGTCGTCGTGCCGACCAAGTCACCCACATTTGCATTCGAAATACCAGCGATGCCATCAATAGGGGAAAATATTTTGGTCCACGAGAGGTTCAACTGCGCCTCCACCAAGCTCGCCTTCGCGGCGTCAACCTGCGCTGTAGTAGCCGCAAGGTTGGAAATATCAGTGTCCAGTTGCTTTTGCGGAATCGCGCTCTGTGCAGCCAGGGGGCGATCCCGCGCAACATTGTTTTCTGCTTCTGATTTCCCTGCCACGGCAACCGCTAGCTGTGCCTTTGCTTGGTCGAGGGCGGCGACAAAAGGACGAGGATCAATCTGGTAAAGCAGTTGGCCTTTGCGGACGAAGAAGCCTTCTGAGTAATCCTTCTTCATCAGATATCCCTGCACTTTGGGAGTAATGTCCGCGTTGACCTGGCCGTTCAGCTGCGCCACCCATTCCTGGTATATGGGGACATTCTGTTCCACCACGTCCGTAACTTCGACCTCGGGGGGCGGCGCCGAGGGCGGCGCTTCGCGCTTTTCGCAACCGGTAGCTAAGAAGAAGAATAAGAAACTCGCAACCGTCGACGCGAAGTCAAGGCCGCCATTCCGGCTACGCAACCGAAGGAACCTTCGTAACTTCGCCATTCGTAGCAAGGAGGCCCGAAATGCAAGTTCGTGTTGCATTCGTTCTCTCCTCACACAACGCGTTGGGCTGCGACACGCCTGACCAACGTCTTATATCGAATTTTTCCTATCCTCACCACTAGCAATCTTGCTAGCCTCAACGTCAAGAAATGTCAGTCTGAGTGCGGCGTCCAGACCGCATTTGTGCTCGGGCGTGGGAGTAGCCATCGTGTTGCCTTCCTGCAGTTAGGCTCTTAGATCAGGAAATTTTCTCGGGGGCACTGTCACATTTGCCAGTAGCGCGGGTCCGCACGGAGTAATAGGTTTGCCGTTTAGCTGTCGCCTGCAACCGGAGAGCTGACAGTCTAGGGCAGCGCCGTCCATGTGGCGCGGGAACTCGGTGCGGGATCTTCTGGCATGCAGCTACAAAACTAGCTATTACCCGAGCTTACTGAGTGGCAGACGATGAAGCTAGAGCGTTGATGGACGATGAGCCAGTCTGGGCCAATCAGTACGCGGAGGAGAAGTTGTTTCCGACGTGGGCTTCTGGGGAGGTCATGGTGAAAATCAAAGAGAGGCAACACCGCAAGAAGGACAAGACCAAGAAAGCCACCGTCGGCGCCCCATCGGGCACGGCCACCGAAGTCACCGCGGCCATGTACGCCGATGGAACACCTCTTGATCGAGTGCAATATCTGGAAGCCAAGCTCATCTTGAAGCCGGATCGCTTCACTTCCGTGCAGGCTTTTCGCGACTTCGGCAAGATCGTGCAGCGTACGGCGAAGAAGCTTGGCGTTGGTTTCATTGAAGACCGTGAGGCCGGGCTAAGACCAGAAGTGCGAGAGATCATCTTCGGCGACACTCCCGACTTCTGTCTCTACAACAACGCATTTATCTTGCGCCGTCGGATTACGTATGTTGACGGTTTCCCGGTAGGGGATCCGGAAATCGTCTTCAAGTTCCGGCACCCGGATGAACAGAAGGCGACGGCGCTGGATGTCCGGCCCAAGATCGCCGGCAAGTACCGCATCAAGTTCAAAGCCGAGGCCCTTCCTCTGAAGGACCAGGTCGGCGGATATCGCATCCTCTACTCGCACAACTGCCAGTTCGGATTGAGTCAGATGCATGAAGCGGATAAGACCTCCATGGCTACGCTGGTGAAAGTGTTCCCGGCGCTTGCCGCCCTTAAGAAGTCTGATGGCGAGAGGGTAAGCCTGGTGAACGGAGGCATTGTGGAGGAGGTGCTGCTTCCGCTTGGTCAACTGGACTTCGGCAAAGGCGTGCTTGCCAAGTGCGACATCGGCTTGTGGCGCACCCGCGGCGAGCATAAGTCTCTGGTAGGAGAGTTCGCCTTCCAGGTCAAGTTCGATCGCAAGGAAAGCGTGGCGGAAAAGCAGAAGAAGCTGGTCGCCCAGTTCTATATCACGCTGCAGAGGGACGTAGAGGATTGGCTCGCGCTCGGTGTAACCAAGACGGCCATGGTTTACCGCCTCAAGGGGAACGAGCCCCAGAGCCATGAGTGACGCGGCTGTGAATCCTGTCCTGGGCGCCGTACCCAGCTCCGCTCCGGTCGTCGCTCAAGTCTCAATTGGCCGGATATTCCTGGAGTTCCTGATCATCGGAGCTACGAGCTTCGGCGGTGTCGTGCCTTACCTCCGCGGCAGCCTCGTAAGCAAGTGCCATTGGGTCGACGATAAGGAATTCGTCGAGATGCTTTCCATCAGCCAGAGCCTTCCTGGGTTGAACGCCACCAACATGGCCATTCTGGTAGGAGCCAAGCTGCGCGGCGCACTGGGCTCAATCGCCGCGATCATCGGCATCTGCGTGCCGGGAGCAGTACTCATGTACTGCGTGGGCATCTTCTACCGCATCCACGGTGAGCACATCTGGGTGACGGCCGCGCTGAAAGGGGTGGCGGCTGCAGCGGTCGGCTTAATCCTATCTACCGTTGTGGGGCTCAGCGAGAAATCGCTCGCAGGCAAGTTTGACTTTGTTTTCATCGCACTGACCGTGATTGCCGTCAACCGCTTGCACCAGTCTGTGCCACGAACGTTGATCGTCGTCGGTATCCTGGCGATTCTCTTCCATCGACCTCGCAACAAGCAGAGAGAGAGTATAGGTCAATGAACCAAATCCCGGCTCTTATTCGAGTTTTTATGTATCTTTCGATACTCACCGTCGGCGGCGGCATGGCTGCATTTCCCGAGATGAAGATACTGACCGTCGACGTCCACAAGTGGCTCACCTTCCCACAGTTGATCCACCTCTACAGCGTGGGGCAGATGGCCCCGGGCCCCAACATGATGATGATCGTCAGCATCGGACAATGGGCGGGTGGAATCCTCGGCGCTCTCGTTGTACTGATTGCCTTTTTCGCGCCGACAGGGCTGCTCGCGTTCATTGTCGCCCGTCTGTGGAAGAAGCTCGAGAAATGGCCGTGGCGGATTTCAATTCAAAAAGGACTTGCGCCCGTCTCGATCGGTCTCCTGCTGGCTGGCTGCTTCACCATGGCAAAAGGTGCTATCACCGGCGTGGAAACCGCTGCGATCGCCGTTGGCGTCCTTCTGATATTGCTCAGGTACAAAGTCAACCCTGCACTGCTGGTACTGGGCGGGGCCGTGCTCGGAGTGATCTCGTTCATGCCTAAGTGACGGAGGCCCTGGGCCGTGCGCTGAGCTGGCCCCCACCATGAAGCGAACACCGCCACATTAGGCTGGATGGACGGAAGCCACAAATTGTTGGACGCGCGTGCGGGTCGTTACTTACACGACTCCGCACCATAAACAGAAGGGAGTTCAACAAAGTGAAGCACGTTGTGAACGACACGAACGGTTATCCGACACGCGATTCGCAGATGGTCTCGGTTCCTTCAGCGGAACGACGATTAAGTGGTGTTTGGTCCCATCACGGTGGCAGGTCGATGGCCGGGACCGCCGGCTGCTCGAAGAGGGTGGTAACGGATGCTGGGCAAGCCACATATGTCGAGCTGAGGGATCTTGCCGGCAAGAATGCTTTGGAGTTGAATACTGATCAACGCTCCAAAACAGCGATCGCCCTTGAAGCGATCACCAGCGCGCACCAACCGTAACCCGCCTTATAGGCCTCGACTCAACGGACGTTGCCGCGTGTCGCTCCTCGAGCATCTGATGAGTCCGAATCGCTATTTCGAGGCCTTCGGCGGACAACGCGCGTCGTAGACCGTCTGCATACGCCTTAGCTTGAGCACGCCATATAAGACGGTGATTGCCATGGCGACAACCAGAAGTGCGGCGAACCGCCTTTCCATTGGATAGTTGGCCTCGCGATAGGCGATATAGCTGGCGATGATCAAGCAGAGAATGCCGATGTTGATGATCCAGTTGACGGGCCTGGGCACGACAAAATGCAGCGTGCCAAAGCCGGCGAGTTGGTAGAGCATGAAGGGCAGGATCGCTATCATCGGCAGCAATTCGGAGGCACCCAGTGCAATGTCTACGGCGCCTGGTGCGTGGGAGTGCAGTAGCGTGCTGTGGGCTAGTTCGTGGAACAGCGCCGGTATCGCGGCCATGAAAGGCACCACGGCAAGCAGTTCGAGCACAAGCGAACCACTCCAGGTGCCGACCTGGGACGAGGGATCAGCGCCAGCACCCGACGATTCCGTACCGACGTACAGGCCGCCAACGATGGCGGCCGCACTGGACAGCATCAGCATCTCGACCGTGATCCCGAAACTCGCCGGTTCGCCTGTCTTGATCAGCAGCAGGCCCATAAAGCCAGGCGTGTAAAACAGCACACGCACCAGGCGAGCCCAGACGCGCGCGTCGCGCTCCGGCGGCAGGATGGGGAGCGGGAGTCCGTCGGTTCCGATAGTTGCTCGAGTCTTCGACATCATTCGTTCCTAGCAATGCGAGATAGTCAAATCCTGATTCTGTCGTTTGGCGGTTACTTTTGGTGGTGGTGCTTGCCTGCGGTGATGCCGAGATCCTCTGCTACGTTCGGATCGCGTTTTTTCAGTTGGGCTATCAGGCCTTCATCGGAGAGATCCAGCGGATGCGAGTTCGCCCAATCTTCCTTGAGCGTCTGGTGAATGCGATGGGTGATGTGTTCATCTCTGACTTCGATCGCGAGTTCACGCCGGCTGTCGAAGCTGCCAGGAGCAAGGTTGATGGAACCGACGATGGCGACACTTTCGTCGGCCAGGAGCAGCTTGGCGTGCAGCTTGATTTTTCTGAGCTTCTGAATCTTGATGCCCAGATCCGCAAGAGAGCGAAGGCCGCTGACGCCTTCAATAAGTTTCCCCTTTTTCAGTTTATCCGGCGGACGAGCCATGATGTGTACTTTGACGCCGCGGGTGTGCGCCCGTACGAGATGTTCGATGATCACGGGGTCCTGATAGCGCTCGTTTTGCACCCAAAGAGAGTGTTTGCTCTCGTCGATACACCTGGCGAGACGCTGGCGGCCATTGCCTGTGCACCAGATGAGATGTGAGTGATCGCCGGCGTCGAACTCGGTGCGATTCCAGTCAGCGTCAAAACATTGTGCGATCTCTTCGACCTCGTGCTTGTGCGAGGTTACGACGGCGTAGTCGCGGGTGACGGTGAGGTTTTTCGTCTCCCAATTGAGGGACTGAACGAAGGCGGTCGTGTCGTCGATGACCATGGATTTCTCGTGGGTCACATCAAATTGCGGGTTGCTGTCGATCACGTGAACGCCGGCGTCCGCTAGTTTCTTACGCGAATCTGCGTTCTCCCTCTGACCATCGCGCCGCTCGGGGTTGAGCATGATGCGCACATCGACGCCGCGATGTTGGGCGTCAATGACCGCCTGCAGGAGTGAGGGATCGGAGAAGAGAAACATCTTGATGCGAATAGATTTGACAGCGTTGGCGATGGCATCGAGTAGAGGCTTGGCCGAATCGTCGGGCAGAACAATGATGGATCGGGACATTAGATTGCTTCGATTACTGATCGGTGCCGTCTTCGGCCGCCGAATTGTGCCTGGAATAGAAATCGTAAAAGGAGTCGAGCATATTTGAACAATATCTGAAGACCGGACTCGTGCGAACTCCCAAAACTACTAGTTGCCTCCTTTACTTTCTTAGGTATGAAGCACATCGGTCGACTCCAGGTAGAGTGAGAGCGTTCCAGAGATGCAGCATTCCAGGTGTGTCGGAGGAACTGCAATTTTTAGGCAATCCGGAATGTATGGTCCGCCGCCGCATTGCAAGCGAAAATGGGAATGACATTGTAGGTCTGCGCGAATGTATCCGGCCTTTGTGTGAGCTGTTGGCTCTGGGCCTTGATGGAATGCGCTGCACTCTTGTCCTATTTAGTAACGCAGGCTTTTAAGCCTATTCCGGATTACAGGTTTCAAGAGTGCCGGGTTCGACCGTTGTGCCATCGTCATGGTTCGCCAGCAAACCTGGCAGGAATCAACAACTCCTATCAGCCGCCGCTGGTCAAGGCGGCGGACCATGCCAGTAGTAATGCTCACGCAAGCCATCCACTAATGACGTCCTTCTCCGGGTTTTAGCGGGGGTGGCGACTGCACTTTGCCCTGAGCCGCTCATTGAGCTTCAGCTTGTATGTGAACTGAATCATGGTCCCTCCTGAACTGGACGAAGGAGCCATTGCTGGCCCCTCCGCCGGGGTTAGGCAGCGGTTCGCTTTGCGGCCTTCTTCGTGGCTGTTTTCCCTTTGGTAGGCGTTGGTTTCCGGACAGTCTTTTTCTTTGTAGTGGGCTTCTTTGCTTGTTTGGGAGCGAATACCTTCTCGACCTCGGCGAGGTGGTCGATTTCGTTATCGTTGGGAACTCCTCAGCTTTGATCGGCGGTTCCAGTGCGGCGAGGATGACAGCAGAGGTCTGCTGGATAACTTCCAAGCTCTCGGCCAGCAAGGCAGCGTTGCCGTGGTAGAGGTGGATGTAATCAGCGGAGGCGTTTCCGGCTTCCAGTCCTACAGCCTTGCTGATGACAAAAGCGATGGCCTCGGCTTCGGTTTCCCGCACAACCTTAGTGGTGGCCGTGCGGCGCTCTGCTTTGTGGAGTATCTCGTGCGCGAGCTCATGAACGATTGTCGAGAACTCTTCGGGCTTCGATTGACCTGACAAAATGGCGATCCGTCCGCCATAGCTCATGCCGAGCGCGGGAGCGATCTTCTCCGTGAAGTAGAGTTCGGTTCCCTGCCGCTCGATGAAAGCAAGCAAGCGGTCGCGATTCTCACCCACATCGCCGGTGATCTGGCGCATCTCCGGTAGCTCTGCGCCTTCGGTCTGCGAGACATCGAAAACATACGCATTGCGGAAACCGACGAGCACCGGCCGGTTCTGCTTGGTGACGTCGTTTTCGGCTTTTTGCTCTGGCTTGCGGCGAACTCCAACAATGGGCGCCAGAATGCGGATACCGCGCTCGCCCTTCTTCACCTTGCGGCCAAGCTGGTTCCACGCATAGAGACCGGCCACGCGGGTAGCATCTGGTTTCTGCCGTGCGATCTCCAGAATGTTGCCGAAGCTGTAGCTGTGAAAACGGTTCATCGCATTGAGGTAAGCGGTCATCGCTTCCGACTGTCCTGCCTCCAACTGCTCGATGAGGCTCTGGATATTGGCAGCAATGGCCTCCTTGGCGGTCTGCCGCGTCGGTTCATCGCTGCGAATGGGAGTGGGGCTGGTGGTTGTGTCCTTCATGGTGTCTGCTCCTTTGCTTTGGCTTTTGCACTTCATGCCGTCGCGGCATGTAGCTACATGCCGAACGCCTCCTGGCGAAGGCGGGGGTAGCAAGGCGCAGGGGAGGGGGATCACCCACTCGTGGAGCGGAAGCGCAAGCTGGAGCGGAAAGGGCGAAGCGAAGCGAAGGTCTGCACAAGCGAGAGCGCGGAAGACTGGGGATACCCCTTGCGCCGCGCGATCGGGGCAGCGCCCCTTCCATGTCTTTTGTCAACGGTTTGGCGCAGGGGCGTCAGCCCCTGCATCCGATCAGGTGTTCTTGTCGAATTCCTAACGGGTCGGGAACCGGACAACGTTCAGCGACAGTCGCTCAAACTTCCATACGCGGGTTGGCTACCGCACGAACGTGTGTCGTCGCAGGCTTGTCTCGGACTTAGCGCGGGCATCAGAGAAGGCTCCGGCCCAAGGGGCTCTCGAGGATCACCATGACCGGTTGTCCGGTTCCCCACCTGTCAGGTGGAAGCTTATCTACTAGGTAGCCATGGCAATCCTCATCTGCTGGCCGATCGCCCAGATGAAGCCAGCAAGCTCTCTGGCTATCGCAGCAACGACAACGGTCGGTTTCTTACCCCTTGCAATCATGGAACGGTAGCGGGTGCAGAGCCTGATCTGTGCCTTCCAGGCTATATCGCGGATGCTCTTCGGTAGGCGGACGAGGATCTCTGCCTTCTCCTTAGCGATGCGCGCTGGATACTGGTAGCTCCATGCCGCTTCGATGAGCATGCGTCTGGCTTCCCGGTTGCCGGTCTTCGTGATGCCTCCGCGGCGAATCGTTCCGCCGCTGGAATGCTCGGAAGGGACCAAGCCGAGATAGCCCATCAACAGGCGCGGCGATTCGAAGCGGCTGAGATCGCCGGTAGATGCGATGAAGGTTGCTGCGCGTAGGAGGTGGTTGCCGCGCAGGCCGCGCAAGGCTTCCACAAGCGGTCCCAACGACCAGCTCGCAACCATCGAAGAGATCCTCTCGATCAGGGCATCTCTTCTCTCCTGTGCAGTCCAAACCGTCTCCAGGTAGTCCTGGAAGACGGAACAGAGGGTAAAAACCGGTACTCTGGGCGTTATTTGCTACCAAATTGCTACCAACTTTCTATTCATTCAACCAAGTGGGCCGATGGGCTGGCCGTGCGGGATCAGCCCAGCTTTCTTCCCGTTCGAACTGCATTTGGAACTGGGTGGGCCATGTCATCGTCCAAGCAGTTGTTCCACTCTTGAGGCAAACGCTTGGGCATCTAGGCGAGGGCCTTTCTCGCTCGTCTGATGCATATAGAACTCAGGAGGGGGTGGAAGATTTCTCTTCCACTGCACCTGTGGGCCGTAAACCATGTACACGTCCCATGCGTTCTCATTCCAGCCCAACACTTGCTTGTACTGTTGTCCCAACAGGTCATTAGGATCCCAGTATTGCTGCGCCCACGAGGCTGCGACCACCCTTGTCGCAGCAGGGACGTTCTTCTCGACCGCGTTCAATCGGGGAACCCATACCACGTACACTCGGGTTTCCCTTCCGTATTCAAGTTTCGCAAGTTGCTCTGTGACGTCAGCGGCTCCTTCCAGGCAAAGGCCGCAAGTGGGAGAGACCAGCATCAACACTCTCACCCTGCCCATATCGGCGTTAAATGCAGCCTGGACGGCATCGGGACTACTTCCAATCATCTTGTATGGCCTTTCGGAGCCTGAGCGCGTACAGGCCCCCAGGCTGAAGAGGAGTGCAGTCACTCCCATGAGAAGAGTCCTTCTCATGACTCTCATCCCCGCACGAAATTGGGAAGAATGATGGCGATTGCTGTAACGAACACAGCGATCCACAAAAGCGCCCGAGTGACCTTTGCGGACCGTGTGGCGCAGACCTTCTCAATGCAACCACCTTGCGGACGGTATGCCATCGAAAATCCCACACCCAGCAAGAGCACCGAGCCGATAATGAAGTAGAGCCGAAACGGTGCGAGCCTGGCGGCTGCAAGCGCTCCGCTGGTGCCAATCACTGCGATCACCGCGGGTCCGATGCAGCAGAAGGCGGTAGCTGTCGCTACGAGACTCGAACCGATTGCGCTGAGCGATGAGCCCACTACCACAGGAGTTTTGTTCATTACCCTTTGCCTCCTGTCAGCAACGCAGACCGAACTGCTCCCCGAATCAATTCATGAGATGGGATTCCTTCTGGGTACCTGCGGCACATGAGACCGAAGTCCTCTCGTTCCCCTGCATTCGGTTCTATATCGATTCCGTTGAGGCGAATCGTGGGCGAGCCGAGGAACTTTGCGCTTTGGGCCGCGTCAGCATCCGGCACCAGGACTTCTTCGACCTCCGCATCACAACTCTCTTCCTGCAGAACTTCCCGAATTCGTTCCAGCGCGGGGAGGTGGTTGGGGCAGCCCTCGAAATAAAGAACTTCAACCTTCATCTCTTTGTCCTCCATTGTGTGAATCGGGATGAGCAATCTGGCCGAGAACAGGGCAGGCTTCGTGCCGCGATTGCTGCTTCAAAGCCCGGTTGCATTTGCGAAGAGCCCCGCTCAAATGCGCCTCCAGTTTCTCCAGCTCAGCCTTCTTGTCGCGCACGACAGCTAACTTATTGCGCAATAGGTCGCGCACCTCTGCACAGGCATCGGCATGTTCGTCCTGAAAAACGAGCAGCTCGCGCACTTCTCTTAGAGAGAATCCGAGATCTTTCGCGCGCTTTACAAATGCCAGCCGCTCCACGGCAGCCTCTGAGAACTTCCGGTATCCAGATGACGTTCTCGGTGTGGGTGGGAGCAAACCTTCATCTTCGTAAAAGCGAACTGTTTCCAGATTCACCTGAGCGCGTTGGGCGAGCTGGCTTCTCGTGAGGCCATCCATATCGCTCAGCATAGACCCTGTAGTCAGCTACAGGGTCAAGGGAAGAATTCGGTCGTCCGTGATTGTCTTGCGACGGGCTCTCACCTTGGCAGAAGCATAATCAAAGCAATCGTGCCCCAAATTATGCTTCAGTCACAGTCCAGGGTTTTACAAAGAACATCAGGTGCAGCTTCCGGTCTTCTGCTCTTCTATCAGGAGTTCACCAAGGGCGTATCCTCCGCCCGGAACATGCAGATCGGCAACCTGGCAAGGTATGGGGCAAAATACAAAACCCGAATGGCAGATCCGAAGAGAAGAGGAAATGGCGAGATTTAGATCGTGAGGCAGAAGAGAACCGGGCAGCGGAGGCGCGGCTGCAAACTGACTTCAAGGGAGTGGTACCTGGTTCGGGATCGTCTGTAGCCAGACTCTCTGAATTACGGTGAAAAGAAATGCCGTGGTGAGACCAAATAGAATCCAACCGTTCAACGCTTCAAGGGCGCCCATCAATTTCCAGTGTGGCGCCAGATAGAGTTCCTCGTGACCGTAACTTGTAAGGGCATTTAGCGAATAGAGCATCGCAGATTTGTTGTCCGTGGATGCGCCGAGAAGACGGTAAGCGGCTGCCCAAAAAGCACACTCCGCCCCATGCAATAGAGTGAGCGCAAGCGCGGTTGCACCGATGAGAAAACTCGGGACGGACAAGGGACGTCCGCGCTGTGCGCCCTTATTAAGAAAGGCAGTTACCTTTGTATTAAGAAGGCTGAGGCTGTAGGCGTGCAGAATCACGGTGAATACGATCATCGGCAAGCCCCACACCCAATTACTAGTCCACGCAACTATATTTCCGGCATCCATATTTAACCTCTCATTCGCATCCCCGACGTGTCGAAGAGAATAGCACTCCATTTAAGTTAGCCACACAAAGGAGACAGACCGCACGCTCAAACAGTGGTGCTGAGGGTGTTTTGGTGTGGTGAGCGTGTGTGTAAGTTACGAGTGACGACGATGATCAGCAGATCAACAATACGTATCGGAGCTGGGGGTTTCAGGAACATCCAGGCCGGCCTCCATTTCGATGGCAAATCGAAATCAGACTCCCCGGTCAGGCGGCCATAATGCTGGACGGTAGCCTCAGGCGTGTTGCCGCTATCCAGTAAGCGAGCATTCTCGTGTTTCAGACTCTTGCCGAGAAATTCGAGGACTTATCTCTCGATCAGATCCGCTCTGCAGCTGCAGAAGGCACAAATTCAGAGCCAGGGTGCTCTCATCGAGCTGCGCAACTGCCGCGCTCACGGGCGCGCTCGCCGCGTGCGTCGCTCACGCACAGAACTTTTCGGGAGGGCAGAACCGTGTGGTGGATCAGCTATCAGGGTGAATCGGGACGCGGCGTGGACAACATCGGCGTCTTCGAGGACGACGGCTCCCCGCGCAAGATACATCCACTGCTCCTCGATCCATCGCCGACCGCGCAGCCGCTGCACATCGCGCGCGGCTTCGCATTGGTAGGCGACGACCTCTACATCGCGAACGCGTGGCGCAAGGATAGCCACATTGCGCGCTACCACCGGCACGGCGACACCTTCCGCTTCAAGGAGGTGCTCGCGAAGACCGAGCAGGTTGCGGCGATGGTGCACCCCTTCTCTGAGCCATCCCAAGAATCGAAACGCGTCTCCTTGACTGCAGGAGTCAATCCATTATTTTCCCATCAAGCTAATTAGCCGATTGGCAAATGAAATGTCCGATCATCTCAGCGCGACTTTTGTGGCTCTCTCGGACCCCCACTCGGCGCGCGATTCTGGCGCGTCTCGCTTTGGGAGAAACGTCGGTCAAAGAGCTCGCAATGCCGTTTTCTATCAGTGCGCCATCCATCAGCAAAGATCTCAAGGTCCTCGCTGTGCAGGAAAATTCACTTCTCCCCCGGAATAGAAAGCTCAGTTTGAACAGGCATGCGCCTCGCGCGCTCGTTTCGCGCGCCAACGGCTCGGAGTGATCCCAGCCCATCTAACGAACGCGCGAGTGAAGACGCTTGGATCGGTATAGCCCACTATAGTGGCGATTTTAGCGATCTCAAGCCTGGTGTAGGCGAGCAATTGTTGAGCGTACTCGCACCGCGTTTCGTCCAAGGCCTTTTGAAAGGGCAGTCCTAAGGCACTAAGCCGGCGGTCAAGTGTACGGCGATTCATCCTTAGCTGTGCCGCAATCGTAATCGCAGAAACGTGACCCCTTATCAGCGCAATTCTTAATTCTCGCCGCAGCTGAGTGACAATATCGTTATCGCCTGCAAACCAGAGTGCTCTGATTTGCTCCTCAAGTATGCGTCGACGACGAGCGCTGGCACCCGCTATAGGCTGCTCCAGCATTCTGTGAGGAAAGACGATAGCGGTTTGATCTGCGTTGAAAGAGAGCTTCACATCGAAAGAACGTCGATAGTGGGCAACATTCAGCGGTTCCGATCGGGAGATTAGCACTTCCACACCAGATGTGGAGCTCCCACCGGTAAGTTCGCAAAAAACGGTGAACGCTCCCATGGCAGCGCCGTCGCAGATCATCGAGTTTCCGGGCACATTCGGCTGGTATACCGCGTATCCGAAGAACGCCTGAAGCTGATCTTCCATCAGGTAGACCACGCCCCCGTGAGCGTGACGATGCTGATGAAGAGCGAAATCCTGTAGAGCGACGCGGAGGGTTGGTGAATTCCGCATTAGTTCGCCCAGAATTCCAAGAGTGCTCGTCCGGATCTCACTACCAATATCAAGTCCAAAATGGGGGCGTCCAGTTCTCTCGCAGGATGCTACCGCCAGCAAGCCGATCGCGCGGTAGGGAATTGTCGCCTCCGGATTGTCGAGCGCGTGCGGGCTCAGGCCGGCGGCGGCTAGCACTTCTAAGGGGTCAACGCCGAAGCGTCGAAGAAGTACCGGCATGTAAGCGAGGAAACCTACTCTTTGGAGGTTCTCGACTGAGCGTGCCGTCTGCATTTCGTTAACTCCGGCGAGGAAGCAGGCCAATCCCATTCAAATACTTAAAGAATGTCCATTATAGTCAAGTGATTCTGCTCTCGACGGGCTATAGTTGAGCCGCCAGTCATCGATAGCTGCCCCTGTCGGCAACCTCAGCGAAAAAGCTTTGCTTATTGATGTCGTCTTTTCTGGGAGGCGGTCGCAGCCCCAAGCGAGACAACACCATTTCGCCATTGCTCCGCATTCGAGCCGCAGCCTTGGTCTCAACGGCACATCGACAGAAGGCGAGTTCCATTTCGCACGGAGAATTTCATGCAAAGAAATAGCGGTTGTAGATGTGTCGCGCTGGCTATGTTTATCGCGATAGTCTCGTTTTTTGGTAAATCAGTCAACGCTCAATCGCGTATTACGGAATCAATCCAGAGTACCCAGCGCGTTGCCGTGCAAGGCAGCAGTCCAAACCAGCTCCTCGCGATCAGCAGGGACAACGGCCGGCTTGCCGGCAACCAGAAGCTCGGCCGGATGGTGTTATTGCTAGCTCCGACACCGGGGCAGGAACAAGGCGCGGCCGATCTGATCGCCGCCCAGCATGACGCTTCTTCGCCGCTATTCCATAAGTGGCTGACGCCGACCGAATTCGGACAGCAGTTCGGGATTTCGAGCAGCGACTCTATCCAGGTACGCGAATGGCTTGAGAGCCAGGGCTTCACGGTCCACCACGTCTCGCAGAGCCTTCGCTATGTCGTCTTCAGCGGCAATGTCGCTCAGGTGGAGAATGCATTTTCCACTCAAATGCACTCCTACAGCTACGGGAACATGAGTTTCATCTCCAACTCCAGCGACGTTCAAATCCCTGCGGCCCTGCGCAATGTCGTCAAGGGGGTCGTGCGGCTGCATAGTAATCCGTCCTCACCGGAGGTGGTAGGCGGAACGAAGAGCTACTTCAAGAAGTCAGGGGGGCAGCTCAGCTTCGACGACGGATCGCATGGGATGACTCCCGCCGATTTCGCCAAAATTTATAACGTGCAGCCTCTTTATGACGCCGGCATTAACGGAACCGGCCAGTCG
>Ga0210396_10002528_pt1 | contig 18634 bp, 11 predicted proteins | sample IncBWH17OmetaG_FD_155466 | JGI IMG/M metagenome (GOLD analysis project Ga0210396, IMG submission 155466) | Forest soil microbial communities from Barre Woods Harvard Forest LTER site, Petersham, Massachusetts, United States - Inc-BW-H-17-O ... | reverse complement strand
CCATGGGCTTGACCGTGCCGGTCGGCCGCGGCATGGACAACACCCGGCTGCACGTGCTCGACGAGCACCTCAGGCCGCTGCCGGCGGGCGAGGTTGGTGACCTCTACGTCGCCGGGGACCGCCTCGCGCGCGGCTACTACCGGCGGCCCGACGTCACGGCCGAGCGTTTCGTCGCCGATCCGTTCGCCCGGGCTGGCCAGCGTATGTATCGCATGGGGGACCAAGTGCGGATGCGGCAGGACGGGCTGATCGAATTCGTCGGACGGTCAGGTGACCAAGTCAAGATCCGCGGCTACCGGGTCGAACTGGCCGAGGTCGAGAGCGTGCTCGCGAGATACCACGGGCTGGCGCACACGGTCGTGGTCGCGCGCGAGGTCGAGGACGGCGAAAAGCGCCTGATCGCTTACGTTGTCGCCGAGGCGGGCCAGGTCGATGTCGAGGGGCTGCGGGCGCACGCCACGGAGCTGCTGCCCGAGTACATGGTGCCTTCGGCGTTCGTCACGCTCGATTCGCTGCCGCTGACCCCGAACGGGAAGGTGGATCGCAAGGCACTACCCGAGCCTGTCGTGGAAGCGTCGTCGAACTACCGCGCCCCCCAGACGGCGCGGCAGGAGATCCTTTGCTCGCTGTTCGCCGAGGTGCTCGGGGTGCCCAGGGTGGGACTCGATGACAGCTTCTTCGACCTGCACGGCGAGTCGCTCATGGCGATGCGGCTGATCAGCTCGATCCAGGACCGTTTGAGTATCGAGCTGCTGGTCTCTGACATCTTCGACGCGCCCACCGTCGCCGAGCTTGACCAGCAGGTCGAGAAGGCCCTGCAGCAGTCGCAGGCCTGAGGCCGGGAGACGGAGCGAGATGACCGACAACCGGCCAGCGCTTTCGCTGAATCAGGAGTTCTTGTGCGCCCTGGACCACGGCGAGACCGCGGGAGCGCTCAGCCAGTGGTACACGATAACCTCCGGGCTGCGGCTGCGCGGCAACCTCGATGTCGGCGCGCTTTCTGCAGCGCTTGATGACGTCGTGGCCAGGCACGAGATACTCCGCACCGCCCTGCGCAAGGACGACGGCGGGTGGTATCAGCAGCTGCACCCGCCCGGCCCGGTGCATCTGCAGGTGCGCGGCGTCGGCTCGGCTGGCTCGGTGGACTCAGCCGACCGCGCCGCGTACGACCTGCTGAACGACGTGGAGGCCGAACCATTCAGCCAGCGTGCGGTGCCGCTGCTGCGGGCAGTGCTCGGCAGGCTCGGCGCGGACGACCACGTGCTCGCGCTGAAGACGCACCACATCGCGTCCGACGCGTGGTCCATGCAGGTGATCATCACCGACCTCGCCGCCTGTTATGCGGCCAGGGCCGCCGGGCGGGTGCCTAGCCTGCCCGGCGCGTGCCAGTACCGCGAGTTCGCCGCGTGGCAGCGGGCCACCGAGGAGTCCTGGTCTGGCGTCGCCAGCGGGCACTGGCGGAACCGCCTGCTCGGCGCTCGCCTGCACGCGCTTCCGGCCAGCCGGGTGCTGCCTGAAGGTGCTGCCGATCCGTACTCGGTGCACCGGTTCGTCATCGGCAAGGAGCTCACCGAGGCGGCGGCCCGGGTCGCCAGGTCGACCCGCAGCTCTCTGTTCGTCGTGCTGCTCGCGACCTATAACTTGCTGGCCAGCCAGCTGACCGGGGAATCTGATCTGACCGTGCCGATATTCACGGCCGGCCGCAATGAGCCGAGCTTCGCCGGCGTGGTGGGACCGCTGTACAACTTCCTGCCGATCAGGACCGACCTGGGCGGCTGCGGCAGCTTCGTTGACGTCATCGCGCGGACCAGGGCCAGCTGCCTGCAGGCATACGCGAACGACATCCCGTTCCTATTGATCCGAGCGCAAGCCGGTGACCTAATGGGGCCGTGCGGCGATGACCACCTGGCGGTCTGCGCGTTCGAGATGGTCCCGCCGCCTGCTCTGGCTGGCATCGAGCGGGCCGGTGACATCAGGTACTCAGAGCTCCGCGGCAGGCGCACGTCCAGTCCCGTCGGGGCGAGCACGCCAAAGGGCATCCTATGGGCGCTTGACCACCTCCGGTCCGGAGAACTGGCCGGCCTCATCCGGTTCAGCCGGGACCGGTTCGACGACGGCGCCATCGCAGGGATCGCAACGCAGTACCGCCAGGTGCTCTCCGCATCGGTGGCCGAGCCGACCGCGCAGTTGGTCAGGTCATGACCAACACGCCGGGGGGCGGCGGGGCCAAGCGGCGGGGTGTCGGCCGGGGAACCGCCGCGACCATCTACAACTCGGCGGTAGCCGCATGGGCCATCGCCGCGGCATGGGAGATCGGCGCGCTGGACGAGCTGCAAAGGTCAAGGACGCTGGACGCGGAATCGTTCGCCGCGCGCCGGGGCCTGGACCCGGCCGCAACGACCGGGCTGTTCCGTGCGCTGGCCTCGGTCGGCGTGGTGCAGCGCCGCGGACCGGTGGTCGTCACCGCTGGCGCCTTCGACGAGGTATACCGGTACAAGTCGTTCTTCCACTGGCTGAGCCGCGGCAGCGCCGAGTTGTTCAGGCAGATGCCGTCGGTCCTGGTCAGTCAGAACCGGGTCGGCCAGTTCTACCAGCGGGACGCGGCCGCGATCGCGTACGCCTGCCGGGAGATCGACGAGCTTTGCTACGCGTCCGCGTTCTGGGACGCAATGGGACGCCTGGACTTCGAGCTCAGCACTGTCGTCGACCTGGGCTGCGGCAGCGGCGGCCGGGTGCTCGACATCCTGGCCAGGTACCCGCGTGCTCGCGGCATCGGCGTCGACATCGCCCGCGCGACACTCGACGTCGCCCGGGCCGACTCGCAGGCCGCGGGCACGGCGGACCGGGCGGCGTTTGTCGAGGCCGACGTGCTCGACCTCGACGAGCGCCCGGAGTTCGCGGACATCGAGCTGATCACGTGCTTCATGATGGGGCACGACCTCTGGCCGCGCGAGAACTGCGTGGCCGCGCTGCGGCGGTTCCGCAAGGTCTTTCCCTCGGCCCGGCGGTTCCTGCTCGGCGACGCGACGCGGACCGCCGAGGTTCCCGACTCCGACCTGCCGGTGTTCACGCTGGGCTTCGAGCTCGGCCATGACCTGATGGGTGTCTTCCTGCCCACCGTCGCCGACTGGGAGCCGGTGTTCGACGAGGCCGGCTGGGAGCTGGTGCGGACGAACATGATCGACATGACCGTCGGCGAAGTCATCTTCGAGCTGGAATGACGTCGGCCATGGCGAAGCTCGCGACCATAGTGGGACAGGTGCTTGGCGACAAGGGGGTCAGGGTCGCCTTCGGTGTCGTCGGCAACGGGAACTTCCTCGCCGTGGCCGGGCTCATGGCGGGCGGCGCCAGGTACGTCGCCGCCAGGCATGAGGGCGGGGCGATCGCGATGGCGGACGCATACTACCGGGCGACCGGGGACGTCGCGGTCTGCACGACCACGTACGGGCCGGGCCTGACCAACGCCGCGACCGGGCTAGCTGAGGCGGTCAAGCACCGCAGCGGCGTACTGCTGCTCAGCGGCGACCAGCCGACGAGCGGGCCGCGGCCGATCGACATCGACCAGGGCGCGTTCGCGGCGGCGCTTGGCGCCAGGACGGTTCGTGTCACCGACCCGGCGACCGTCCGCGGCACCGTAGCCGGCGCGCTCGAGCTCGCGCGCCGTGGCCCGCGCCTCGTCGTGCTCAGCCTGCCAGCCAACCTGCTCGGCGCCGACGTGCCGGACCAGCCCAGAGCCGACGTGCCGGACCAGCGCGGCCAGCCTGCGTGTCCTGGTGTGGCCAGCAGTAGCCCCAGCCCCAGCCCCAGCCCTGGTCTTCGCCCGGTGCCGGCTGCCTGCCAGGTCGACGCGGCGCTTGACGTCCTGGCCAGCGCTCGCCGCCCGTTGCTGCTCGCCGGGCTCGGAGCGTACCGCTCCGGCGCCGCGCAGCCGATCGCCGCGCTCGCTGACCGGCTCGGCGCGCTGCTCACCACCACGGTGATGGTCGATGGCCTGTACCGCGACAGCCCGTGGTGCCTTGGGATCTGCGGAGGCTTCGCCTCGCCGCGGGCGGCCCGGATCATGGGCGACGCCGACGTGATCGTCGCGTTCGGGGCGAGCCTGAACGACTTCACGCTGCACGGCGGCATGTTGCTCGATCCGGGCGCCATGCTCGTGCAGGTCGACCTGGACGCCGCGCCGACCGTGAGCCGGGTTGACCTATGCGTCACCGGTGACGCGGCGCAGGTCGCCGGTTTCCTGCTGGATGGCGTGCGCGCCCGCGCCTTGGCGGCATCTAGCTGGCGTGACGAGGTGGCAGCTGACATCGGGCTGGCCGGCTGGGAGCACGAGCCGTACGACGACGCGAGCACGGTCAGCCGGATCGACCCGAGGAGCTTGTCGCTGGCGCTGGCCGGCCTGCTGCCGGCGAACAGGACGCTGGTCATGGACGGCGGCCACTTCGTCGGATGGCCGGCCATGTACTGGCCGTCCGCCGACCCGTCCGCACTCGTGTTCACCGGCGCCGCGTTCCAGACCATCGGTCTCGGCTTCGCGGGGGCGGTCGGCGCGGCGGTCGGCAGGGCGGACCGGACGACGGTCGTGGCCCTTGGCGACGGCGGCGCGCTGATGGGGCTGCCTGAGCTTGAGACCCTCATCCGTGTTTCGCGCTCAGCGCTCGTAGTGATCTTCAACGACGCCGCATACGGCGCGGAGGTCCACATGTACCGCCCGCTCGTCACCGACACCAGCCCCGCCACCTTCGGCGATACCGACTTCGCCGCCGTGGCTCGCTCATTCGGCGCCGGGTCGGCGACGGTACGCACCGTCGCCGACCTGGCTGGCCTGCGCGCCTGGCGCGAGGCGGGCTGCCACGGCACCTACCTGCTCGACTGCAAGGTCGTGCCCGACGTCGTCGCCAAATATCTGTCGGACCTGGGCGGCCACATCCGGGCCGGGGGGGTGTGAGGCGATGACGGGCAGTGCCGATCACCGGGCCGATGACCGGCGAGCGGCCGGTGCCGATGAGCAGAACCCGCGGCGCAAGACCCGGCCCATGACGGGTGAGGAATACGTCGAGAGCCTGCGCGACGGGCGGGAGATTTACCTCTACGGCGAGCGGGTCAAGGACGTGACTTCGCACCCGGCGTTCCGCAATCCAGCCAGGATGATCGCCAGGCTGTACGACGCCCTGCACGACCCGGAGCGCTCAGCCGTCCTGGTCGCGCCGACCGACACCGGCAGCGACGGCTACACCCACCGCTTCTTCACCACGCCGCACAGCGTCGAGGACCTGGTCGCGGATCAGAAAGCCATCGCGGAGTGGGCTCGGATGACCTACGGCTGGATGGGACGCAGCCCCGACTATAAGGCGTCGTTCCTCGGCACGCTGGGCGCGAACGCGGAGTTCTACCATCCGTTCGAGGCCAACGCCCAGCGCTGGTACCGCGAATCGCAGGAGAAGGTGCTGTTCTGGAACCACGCGATCGTGCATCCCCCAGTCGACAGGAACCGCCCGCCCGATGAGGTCGGGGACGTCTTCGTGCACGCGGAGCGCGAAACCGACGCCGGCCTGATCGTCAGCGGCGCCAAGGTCGTCGCCACCGGCTCGGCCCTGGCGCACTACAACTTCATCGCCCACTACGGGCTGCCGGTGCGCAAGCGGCAATTCGCGCTCGTCGCGACCATCGGGATGGACGCGCCAGGGGTGAAGCTGATCTGCAGGCCGTCGTATTCGGCCATGTCCGCGGTGATGGGCAGCCCATTCGATTACCCGCTGTCCTCACGAATGGACGAGAACGACACCATTCTCGTCCTGGATAAGGTTCTCATCCCGTGGGAGAACGTATTCATATACGGCAGCCTTAGCAAGGTACAGCAGTTCAGCGAGCAGTCCGGGTTTTTCGAACGCTTTACCTTTCACGGGTGCACCCGCCTGGCGGTGAAGCTGGAATTCATCGCCGGCCTGCTCGCCAAGGCGATAGAAATCACTGGCACCAAGGACTTTCGTGGCGTTCAGGCCCGCCTGGGCGAGGTCCTCGCCTGGCGCAATCTCTTCTGGGGCCTATCGGATGCCGCCGCGCGCAACCCGGTCCCCTGGAAGAACGGCGCCGTGCTGCCCAATCCCCAGTACGGCATGGCGTACCGCTGGTTCATGCAGGTCGGCTACCCGAGGATCAGGGAGATTGTCCTTCAGGACGTGGCCAGCGGGCTTATCTACGTCAACTCGAGCGCCGAGGACTTCAAGAACGACCAGATTCGCCCGTACCTAGACAGGTTCCTGCGCGGCTCAGGCGGCCACGAGGCGGTCGAGCGGGTCAAGGTGATGAAGCTGCTGTGGGATGCCGTCGGCACCGAGTTCGCGGGCCGGCACGAGCTGTACGAGCGCAACTACGCGGGCAATCACGAGAACACGCGCGTCGAGCTGCTGTTCGCACAGCAGTCAGGCGGCCTGATCGACCAGTACAAGGCGTTCGCCGATGCCTGCCTCGCCGAGTACGACCTAGACGGCTGGACGGCCCCCGACCTGTGCTCGTTCGAGCACCTGCGGGAAGCCAGGGGCGAGGCGCTGAACAGCTCACCATCCGCGGCAGGCATCTGCTGGCCCACTAACACGGATATCCGCGAGAAGGAGCGTGAACCATGAGTACCACCAGCGCCGGACAGCCAGCGGTGACGGAGACCGAGCGGGTCCCGCTGTCGCTGAACCAGGAGTTCGTCTGCCTCTTCGACTCCGGCGGTGAGGACGGGCCGTTCGGTCCGCACTACCACATCGTCGAGGCCTGGCGCGTCAGCGGGCAGGTCGATGTCGCCGCGATGCGGCGCGCACTGCGCGCTGTAGTGGAGCGGCACGAGGCGCTGCGCACCGTGATCGTGCGCGACGGCGACGACAAGTACCAGGAGATATTTCCTGCTTCGACGCCTGAGCTCTCGGTGCGCGACCTACCCGCCGAGCCGGGGAAGTCACGTGATCAGCAGGCGGAGGAGCTAATCAGGGAGCTCGAGAACGGCGCGATCGAGGCGGACCGGCCGCCGCTCATCAAGGCGGTGCTCGCCAGGTTCGACGACCAAGACTCGGTGCTCGCCCTGATCACACACCACATCGCCACCGACGGCTGGTCGGTACGGGTGATCATCCGCGACCTGATCAACAGCTACGCGGCCCACAAGGGCTTCGACGTGCCCGAGCTGCCGGAGGCGCCGCAGTACCGGGAGTTTGCCGCCTGGAGCCGCGAGGCAGCCGACGCCCAGCCAGCCGGCGCCATCGAGTACTGGCGCACAACATTGTCTGGCGCCCTGATCAGCGCGCTGCCCACCGACTTCGCCCGGTCGGCCGGCGTGCCGCATTCGACCGGCGCGTACCGCTTCTCGATCCCCGCCGACCTGGCCTCGGCCGCTGCGAGGCTGGCCGCCGCGAGCCGCAGCACGACGGCCATCGTGCTGCTCGCCGCGTATCAGATCGTCGTGCAGCGAAAGCTCGGGTCCAAGGACGTCATCGTCGCGACCTTTACCCCTGGCCGCGGCGGTCGGCTGTTCCAGGACACCGTCGGGTCGTTCTTTAACTTCATCCCGCTGCGCACCGAGCTCACCGGATGCGCGACGTTCCGCGAAGTGCTTGAGCGGACCCGCCGGACCTGCCTGGACGCCTACTCCCGTGACATCCCGAGCATCCACATCTTCGGGCTGGCGCCTGAGCTGATGGGGCCCGCCATGTCCGATAACGCGGCCGCCGCTGTGTTCCAGGTGTTCCCCGACCCGGTCATGCTCGCCGATAACACCCCTGGCGACCTGAAGTTGGTCGAGATATCACGGGAGCCGCGGGGCCAGGAGCGGACCTCGGCCATGCCGGACGGGATGCTGTGGACGCTGAGCGCCGCCCCGTCGGGCGACATGATCGGGGCGATCACGTTCAAGCGCAACATCTTCGCCGATGCGACCATCGGCGCGATGGCGGACGAGTTCTCGCAGGTGCTACGCCAGGTCCTGTCGTCGCCCGACACACCGCTCCAGCTCGGCTGAGCGACAAAGGCCCGGGCTGGCGCTTGCGAGCCAGCCCGGGCCCGGTACGCGGCCCGGCCAGGGTCAGTCGTCGATGGCCTGATAGGCCAGGGTCCAGAAGTCGCGGTAGATATTCGGCGGAGTGAAGACGAACTTCGCGCAGCCGGTCATCAGGATCATGTCCATGTCCTCGCTGGGGTCGGCGTACCAGACCGAGCCGAGCCCGCCGTTCCAGCCGAACCGCCCGACCGGCTCGCCGAGGCCGTCCCGCTTGGTGACCACCGACATCCCGAGTCCCCAGCCGTGGTTAGCGAAATAGTCCGCGAACGGACCGGATTCCTGCTTCTGCTCGGGCGTCAGCTGGTCGGTGGTCATCATCTCGATCGACGCCCTGGACAACAGCCGCCCGCCGTCATACTTGCCCTGGCGCAGCATCATCTCCCCGAAGGCCAGGTAGTCCTGCACCGTCGAGACCAGGCCGCCCGCGCCGGAGGGGAACACCGGCGGCTGGCGCCACTTGCTGTCGGCGACGGCGTCGTATACATCAACCCCGTTGTCGTGGTAGCCGGTCGCTAGCCGAGTCAGGCTCGTCGCCGGCACGCTGAAGCCGGTGTCAGCCATCTTCAGCGGCTCGAATATCCGCTCGCGCAGGAATTCGTCGAACGGCTGGCCTGCGGCCCGCGCGACCAGGACGCCAAGCACGTCCGAGCCGGTGTTGTACATCCAGCCAGCGCCGGGTTGATGCATCAGCGGCAGCGTGCCGAGGCGGCGGATCCACTCATCAGGCGGAGGCGGCATCGCCGGGTCTGGCGGACCCTGGCCCAGTTGCAGTTCGTCCATCGCCTGCTGGATGGGATAGGTGCCGGGCGGTCCGATGACCATGCCGAGGCCCCAGACGAACGTGAGCAGGTCACGCACGGTGACCGGCCGGCTGGCCGGAACCGTGTCGTCTAGCGGGCTGTACAGGTGCCGCAATACCACGCGGTCGGCCAGTTCGGGCAGCAGTCGGTCCACCGGTTCCTCTAGCCGCAGCGTGCATTCCTCCACGCAGATCATCGCCGCGGCGGCCGTGAGCGGCTTGGTCATCGAGGAGATACGGAAGATCGTGTCATTGTGGATTGGCGTGCCATCCAGGTCGGCCGCGCCGATCGGCTCGATCAATGCGTCTCCTCGCCGGCTCACCGCCAGCACAAGCCCGGGTACCTCGCCGCGCTCGACGTAGCCCGCCATGACGTCGCGCATGCGCGCAAGCCGCGATTTCGACCATCCGCCGCCGCTCATGTCCTGTTTCCTCCATTACATCTCTAACCAGCCCTGGAGTGACCTTCCCGACGGTGACACCCGGCCCCCGGCAGTGCATCTCCTTCCTTGCCTCGCAGCAGCGCAGCAAAGAAATCCAGAGGATGCGGGCCCAAGGACCGGCCATGGGCCGGGGGCAATCTCGAAGATGTGCGGCCATGCGGCATCGCCGCAAGGTGAGTGAGTTAGGGATCGGGTTACTAGGGAGAAGTCTGTGGAAGCTGTGAAAATCCCGTCGCGAGTCGAGCTTGTTCAGCGTGTTGCGGATATCGCACCCGTGCTACGGGCGAATGCGCTGTGGGGTGAGCAGAACCGGCGCCTGGCCGACGAGGTGGTTGACGCAATGATCGGCGCCGGCGTCTTGCGCATGCTGGTTCCCACGCAATACGGCGGCTACGAAAGCGACATGCAGACGGTCGTCGACGTGGGCATCCAGCTCGGCCGGGCCGACGGGTCGCCGGCCTTCTGCGCGACCGCCTGGTGGGCGCAGTGCTGGGCGGTCGCGCACTTTCCCGACCCGGTCCAGGATGAGATCTTCGGAGACAGCCCGGACGTGCGGATCTGCGGCACCCTGGTGCCGAACGGCAAGGGTGAGATCACCAAGGACGGCGTCCTGGTGTCCGGCGAGTGGGGGTTCAACAGCGGCGCCTGGCACAGCCAGTGGAAGGTGTTCTCCACGCTGGCGCTCAACCCGGCCGGCGAGATCGAGCCGATCGCGTGCGTCGTGCCCATGAGCGACCTGGAGATCGTCGACGACTGGGATGTCGCGGGCCTGCGCGGCACCGGCAGCATCACGCTGGTCGCCAGGGACGTGTTCGTCCCGCGGGAGCGCTTCCAGTGGATGAGCCAGGTCGCACGCCAGGAATACGACTCCGATCGGAACGCCGACTCGCCCTGTTACCGCGGCCCGATCATCGGGGTGCTCTCGAACATCAACACCGGCAAGCAGGTCGGACTGGCGCAGGCCGCCAGGGAGGCGTTCCTCGAGCGGATCCACCGCCGCACCATCCAGCACACCAACTACGCGACGCAGGCCGAGTGGCCGGTCACCCACCTTCAGGTGGCCGAGGCCGACCTGAAGATCGACGAGGCCGAGTACCACGCCCGCAGGCTCGCGGCCCTGGTGGACCTCAAGAACTTGGCCAACGAGCCGTACACGATGCGCGAGCGGGCGTACTGCCGGGTCGCGGTCGGCCGGGTGTCGCAGCTCTGCTGCGACGCGGCCAATATCTATAACATGGCCGGCGGTGCGGGCGGCATTTACACCTCGATGCCCATCCAGCGCATTCAGCGCGACCTCCAGGCGATCAGCCTGCACGCCGTCAACATGCCGGTCAAGAACTATGAGCTCTACGGCAGGGTCCTGTGCGGCCTGGAACCGAACACGTTCTTCATCTAGTCTCGGCTGCCTGCTTCGACTCGGCAAGGAGCCCTAGGTAGCCGACGTCCACGATCCGCTGAGCGCGGGAGGAGTACGCCTCCTGATCGTCCGGGGCGAACGTGCCCAGCCCGTCGACGTACCGGTTGAACATGCAGAACGCGGCGGCGATCAGCACGCAATCATGGATCTCGGTGTCGGTAGCTCCCTCGGCACGTGCCGCGTCCGCCAGTTCCTGGGTCACCGACAGCCCGCCCTTCGCCGTCGCGGCCGCGATGTCCAGCAGCGCCCTGAGCTTGGGTGACACCGGCGCGTTCGAGACGTCGGTACAGACCTGCCGCACCAGCGGCATCCCTTCGGGAAGCTGCGCCGCCGCGTAGGCCGAATGCGACGAGCAGCAGTACTTGCACTGGTTTAGCGACGACACATAGGACGCGATCAGCTCCCGCTCACCCCTGGTCAGGCTGTTCGGCTCGCGCAGCAGGACTTCCACCAACTCATTCAGCGGCCGTGCCGTCTCCGGCCTGAACCGGAACAGGCCTCGGATGCCTGGTTCATCTGAGTTGAGAGTGATGTGCGCCAAGACGGGCTCCCTTGAGTCGGCGGTACGGATCCTCCGCGGAGCATCGGCTACTCCGGCGGTCCTGTCAAGCCATGCAGCCCGGCCGCGGCGTAGAGCCTGCCGATGTCTTCCGGCGGGTTCTCCTGGTCACCGCCCACCTCCAGTAGCACCAGGCCGCAGAGCGTGGCCCAGCCGAGCATGGAGGCCGGAGGAACGGACAGGCGCCGCAGCCGCCCCATCAACGTCTGGCCACCGGCGCGGTGGCCACCCAGCCCCAACGCGAACCGGAAACTGGCGGGGTGATCGAGTGCCCAGCCGCGGAACTGGAGGGCCATGCCGCCGGACTGATCGCCCGCGGATTCAACCGCGGCGCACAATTCGCTGATCACGGACTCGCTCAAGGCGCTCATAAGCGCGTCCAGGCTCGGGTAATAGCGGTAGATCGCGGGACCGGTCACACCCAGCTGACGCGCGATAGCCCGCACCGAGATTGCGTTGGGGCCGTCCTTTTCCAGCAGCAGCCGCGCGGTGCCGATGATCTCATCGATCATTTCCCTGCGAAGTCGTTCACGGCGGAGCTGTCCGGCCATGCCATGCACTCTCCTTCACGGACGTTATACGACGCGATATCGTTCCGGGTTTCTCGTGAATTGCTCTCATGACGCGGGATTCTCGCGCAATGAGCAAGGTCCGAGATGGGAGCGGGACGACGGCTGCCGCAGATTGAGGCGTATGCAGTCATCGACATGCCATGTGCCAGGCAACGCTACTTGTCAGCTGTGAGGGAGAATCATGTCAACTACGCGCACCAGGCTGCGCCGCCTCGTGCCCGCATTTGTGGCTATCCCGCTACTGGCGGGCCTTATGGTCGGCGCGAACATGGCAGTCGCGTCAACCGTGAATGCCAACACGGTCGCGGCGACGTACAAGTTCCAGGGCATGCCGATCGCGATGCCGCCTGGTTACCACCCGACGCAGACGATCCGCCAGGTCAACCCCGCTTATCAGCATCTGGTGTCATGGATCTCGTCGGTAGGCGCCGGCATCGCGATGACCGACGTAACCGGTCATGGCCTGTCCGACGGCATGTGCATCGTCGATCCGCGGACCAACGATGTGATCGTCACGTACGCGCCGACGGCGCCGGCGGCAGACCAGTTCACGCCGTTCGTGCTCAACCCGGCGCCGCTGCCCTACAACTCAACCATGGCTCCGATGGGCTGCGTGCCCGGCGACTACAACGGCGACGGCCGGATGGACTTCCTCGTCTACTACTGGGGCCGCACCCCGATCATCTTCCTGGCGCGGTCGAACGCGACCACTCCTTCGGCCCGTGCCTACAAGCCGGTGGAGATAATGCCGGAGGACGTGAACGGGCAGTATAACGGGCCGGACTGGAACACCAACGCGGTAACCGTCGCCGACTTCGAAGGCAACGGCCATCCCGATCTGTTCCTCGGGAACTACTTCCCGGACTCCGCGGTGCTCGACCCCAATGGTATCGACAACGTGCAGATGCCGTCGTCGCTGTCCGACGCGCAGAACGGCGGTGGCGACTATATGTTCCAGTGGCTCGGCGGCACCGCGGGACCGAATCCGACCGTGAGCTACCAGATAGTCAAAAACGCGATCCCGTATGCCGACTCGACCGGGTGGACGCTGGGCGCGGCCACCGCGGACCTGACCGGTGACGGGCTGCCCGACCTGTACATCGCGAACGACTTCGGGCCCGGCCACCTGCTGTACAACGAGTCCACCCCCGGGCATCTCAAGTTCGGCCTCGCGTGGGGACAGCGCGGGGCGCTCACGCCCAAGTCGTTCGTGCTCGGCAGGGGATCGTTCAAGGGCATGGGTGCCGACTTCGGCGACCTCGCCGACAACGGCCGGTTCGACCTGATGGTCAGCAACATCACCACCCCGTGGGGCCTGCAGGAAAGCAACTTCGTGTTCATGAACCAGGCGACCAGCGGCCAGCAGATGCAGCAGGACCTGGCGCGGAGCTTCGCGCCCTTCAATCAGGACGCCGAGCAGATGGGCATGGCCTGGACCGGCTGGGCCTGGGACGTCAAGTTCGGCGACTTCCTCAACAGCGGTAACCAGGATGTGGTCCAGACGGACGGGTTCGTCAAGGGCACGATCGACCGCTGGAACTGGCTGCAGGAAATGGCCATGACCAACGACGACCTGCTCAGCAACCCGGCGAACTGGCCGCTGGTCGAGCCGGGCGACGACATCGCGGGCCACCAGTGCCCCGCGTTCTACGCCGACGGCGGCAACGACCAGTACGTCAACATCAGCCAGCAGCTCGGCATGTGCACCACGGCCGACCAGACTCCGACCAGGGGCGTCGCGACGGCGGATGTCCAAGGCGACGGGGTGCTGGACTTCGCGCTAGCTCGTCAGTGGGGACCGCCCGTCTTCTATGAGAACAAATCGCCGAACCTCGGACACTACCTCGGTCTGAACCTCTACCGGCCAGCCGTGGACGGCGGTACGCCGGGCCAGGGCCTTGAGGGCATCGGCGCCCCCGCGTACGGGACGACGGTCACCATCGATACTCCTGGACACACCCAGATCTCTCAGCTCGACGGTGGCAGCGGCAGCGCGGGCAAGCGCAGCTTCGAGGTCTCCTTCGGGCTCGGGTCCTACACCGGGCCGGTCACGGTGCACCTGCAATGGGTCGACAGCAGCGGCCAGCAGCAGCAGACCATCACGCTCGCCCCCGGAACCCACAGCCTGATGCTCACCAGCACCGCTACGGAGGTTGCCAGCTCATGACCGCCACGATCCAAGCACAGGACGGCGCGCTTGCCACGCCGCCGCCCGCGAAGGCGAAAAAGCCGGCCGACCCCCGCTATCTCGCGCTGCGCAACTTCGCGATATCGATCAGCGCGTTCCAAATCTTCGGCTACACCCTGCTGGGTTTCGAGCAGCCCTGGATGTTTGCCGTGTTCGCGCTCATCACCGGATACACCACGGACCTCACCTTCGAGACGATCGCCGCCTGGGCCTACAAGCGCCGCCCGGAGTACCGCGGCAACGGGCTACGCGGCCTGTACGAGTGGCTGCTGCCCGCGCACATCACCTCCCTCGCCGTCAACATGCTGCTGTACGCCAACAACCAGTTCTGGCCGGTCATGTTCGGCGTAATCGTGGCGGTCAGCTCAAAGTACGTCCTGCGGGCGCCGATCAACGGCAGGATGCGCCACTTCATGAACCCGTCCAACCTCGGCATCAGCGTCTGCCTGCTGGTATTCGCCCGCTGGATCAGCATCGCGCCGCCGTACATGTTCTCCGAGTGGGCGAGCGAGTACTTCCGCCTGTTCATCCCGATCGTCATCCTGACCTCCGGAACCATCCTCAACGCCATGCTTACCAAGCGGGTCGCGCTGATCGTCGGCTGGATGGGCGGCTTCTTCATCCAGGCGTTCGTCCGGCACTGGCTGTGGGGTGTCCAGCTGAACACCGCGCTCAGCGTCATGACCGGTATCGCCTTCATTTTGTTCACCAACTACATGATCACCGACCCCGGCACCTCCCCGTCGCGGCCGCGCGCTCAGTTCATATTCGGCAGCAGCGTGGCCTTCGTCTACGCGGTGCTGATGGAGTTGAACATCGTCTACGGGCTGTTCTTCGCGACCTCGATCGTCTGCGCCTTCCGTGGCATGGGCTGGTGGGGCGCGTACTGGATCAAGAGGCGCCGGTCCGCGGGCGCCGGACCCACGGGCGCCACCATGGTCAACCCGGGCGCCGTGATTGAAGCTCCCGCCAGCAACGGCGCTGGCGGGAAGGTATCGGCGGGAGAAACGGTCACCGCATGAACACGCCCATAGCCATCGTCGGTATCGCCTGCCGGTATCCCGACGCCAGTTCTCCCGCGGACCTGTGGGAGAACGTGCTCGCCGGGCGCCGGGCGTTCCGCCGGATCCCGGACGAGCGGCTCAGGCTCGAGGACTACTGGTCACCGGATCGGGCCGCGCCCGACAGGTTCTACACCCGCAAGGCCGCGGTCATCGAGGGCTTCGAGTTCGACCGGGTGAAGTACAAGATCGCCGGCAGCACGTTCCGCACCACCGACATGACGCACTGGCTGGCGCTGGACACCGCTGCCCGGGCCCTTGACGACGCAGGCTTCGCCGACGGCGACGGGCTGCCTAGGGTCAGCACGATCGTGATCGTCGGAAACAGCCTGGCCGGGGAGTTCACCCGGGCCAACCTGATGCGGCTGCGCTGGCCCTACGTCCGGCGCACGCTCAGCTCCGCGCTCACCGAGCTCGGCTGGGATGACGACAAGCTGGCCGGCTTCCTGGTCGGTCTCGAGCAGCGCTACAAGGGCGCGTTCCCGCCGGTCGACGAGGATACGCTGGCCGGCGGCCTGTCGAACACGATCGCCGGGCGGATCTGCAATCACTTCGACCTCGGCGGCGGCGGGTTCACCGTGGACGGTGCCTGCTCGTCATCGCTGCTGTCGGTGGTGACCGCGTGCGCCGCGCTCAGCGACGAGGCAGCGGACGCGGCGGTGGCCGGCGGCGTCGACCTGAGCATCGACCCGTTCGAGATCATCGGGTTCGCCAAGACGGGCGCGCTCGCCACCGACGACATGCGGGTCTACGACCGGCACTCCAACGGCTTCTGGCCGGGGGAGGGCTGCGGCATGCTCGTGCTGATGCGGCAGGACGACGCGGAAGCGCGGGGACTGCGGATCTACGCGACGATCGCCGGGTGGGGGTATTCCTCCGACGGCAAGGGCGGCATCACGCGGCCGGAGGCGGCCGGGCACCAGCTGGCGCTCAGCCGGGCCTATCGGCTGGCGGGATTCGACATCGGCACCGTGGGGTACCTGGAGGGGCACGGCACCGGGACCGCGGTCGGTGACGCCACCGAGCTGCGGGCCTTCAGCGAGGCCCGCCGCGCCGCCAGTCCCGCCGGGCCGAACGCTGCCATCAGCACCATCAAGGGCAACATCGGACACACGAAGGCGGCCGCGGGCGTCGCCGGGCTGATCAAGGCCACCATGGCCGTGCATCATCAGATCATCCCGCCGGCTAGCGGTCATGCCGACCCTCATCCCATCTTGACCGGGGACTCTCCGGCCCTGCGGGTGCCGCTGACCGCAGAGCTGTGGCCGCAGGAGCAGCCCATCCGCGCGGGCATATCGTCCATGGGGTTCGGCGGGATCAACGCGCACGTGGTCCTCGCCGCGCACAGCGACGCGCAGGCGATGCGCCGCACCAGCCTCGACTCGCGCACTATCCGGCTGGTGGCCTCCCGCCAGGACAGCGAGCTGCTGCTGCTAGACGCCGCGAGTACCGATGAGCTGAGCGGTCGCGTGGCCAGCCTGGCCGGGATGTGCAGCCGTCTCGCCTTCGCCGAGCTAGGTGATCTGGCCGCGACGCTCGCTCGAGAACTCGGCGGCGGGCCGGTACGCGCGGCCGTCGTGGCCGCGACACCGGACCAGGCCGCGGACCGCCTCGCCACGCTGGTCCAGTTGCTCGACAGCGGCGCCAGCGAAGCGATCGACGTTCCGGGCGGGCTGTTCCTTAGCCGTGCGGTCGACGCCCCCCGGATCCGATACCTCTTCCCTGGCCAGGGTTCCGGCAAGGGAACCGAGGGCGCGCTCAGGCGGCGGTTCGCCGTGGTCCGTGACCTCGGCCAGACGTTCAGCATTCCCGCGGACGGCGACCTGGTCGCCACCGCCGTCGCGCAGCCCCGCATCGTGAGCTCCTCCATCGAGGGCCTGCGGGTGCTCGCCCTGCTCGGCATCGAGGCTGAGGCCGCCGTGGGGCACAGCCTCGGGGAGCTGACCGCCCTGCACTGGGCGGGCGCGATGGACGAAGCGGAGCTGCTGGCCCTGGCCACCGAACGAGGCCGGGTCATGGCGCAGGCCAGCGAAGGCGGCGGCGCCATGGCCAGCATCGCGGCCAGCCCGGACCAGGTCGAGCCGCTGCTGCTCGGCGCGGACGGCACGGGCGGTACAGACGGCGCGGAGGTCGTCATTGCCGGCTACAACGGCCCCGCTCAGACCGTCATCTCCGGTCCGGCCGAGGCGGTCGAGCGGGTGTGCCGCGTGGCCGCGGCGGCCGACCTGATCACGAGCCGGATCCCGGTCTCGCACGCCTTCCACTCACCGATGGTGGCGCCGGCCGCGGAGGGGCTTGCGCGCTACCTGGCTGGCCGCGAGTTCAAGCCGATGACCCGGCACGTGCTGTCTACCGTCACCGGTAGCGCGCTGCCGGCCGACGCGGACTTGGGGGAACTGCTGGTGCGGCAGGTGCGCGAACCGGTCCGCTTCAGCGCGGCGGCTGGCCAGATGGCCGCGACCGCGGACCTGCTTATCGAGGTCGGGCCCGGGCGGGTGCTCTCCGGCCTGGCCGCTGGGATCGCGCCGGACGTTCCGGTGATCCCGCTGGATACCGACGGTGCGTCGCTGGCCGGCGTGCTGTCGGCGGCTGCGGCTGCTTACGTGCTCGGCGCCCCGGTCAGAACCGATGTCCTCTTCGCTGACCGCTTTACCAGGCCGCTGCCACTGGACAAGCAGTTCCGGTTCTTCGCCAGCCCATGCGAATCCGCGCCCGCGGACTCGGTGACCGCGACCTCGGTGACCGCGGATTCGGTCGTCGGGGCGCTGCCCACGGAACTCCACGCAGATTCCGGAACTCCAAACCACGGCCCGTTCGGAGAAAATAACGGCGATCAGCCACGCGACAGCCTGCAGATCCTGCGCCGCCTGGCCGCCGAGCGGGCGGAACTGCCGATCGATTCGGTGCAACCCGACAGCCATCCGCTAGACGAGCTGCACATGTCCTCGATAACCGTCGGGCAGATCATGAACCAGGCGGCGCGCGAGCTCGGTGTGTCCGCGCCGATGGTGACGTCCGCCTTCGCCACCGCGACGCTGGTCGACTTGGCGCAGGCCCTCGACGAGCTCGCGGACACCGCACTGCCAGGTGACGCCGATGCGGACCTGCCGCCCGAAGGCATCGGGCCCTGGGTCCGGTCATTCTCGGTGGAGCTCATCGAGCACGACCGGTCGGCCCGCGTGGCCGCCCAGGCCGACGGGACGTGGGAGATATTCTCCCCGCCCGATCACCCGCTGAGCAGGACACTCAGCCACGCGCTCGGTGCTGCCAAACTCGGCGACGGCGTCGCGCTCCTGCTGCCGCAGCAGTGCGGTGCCGAACACGTCGGCCTCATGCTCGCCGCGGCCCGGGCCGCGCTCTCGCACACCGGGCCGTGCCGTTTCGTGGCCGTTCAGGACCGGCGTGGCGCCGCCGGACTGGCCAAGACGCTGCATCTGGAAGCGCCTGCCGTCCCAGTCACCGTCATCACCCTCCCGCTGGCCGCTTCGATTCCCGCGACGCGAGCCGCGGAACTCGCGGAGGCGATCGTGGCCGATATCGCCGCGACCGCGGGCTTCAGC
>Ga0210396_10002527_pt1 | contig 18639 bp, 18 predicted proteins | sample IncBWH17OmetaG_FD_155466 | JGI IMG/M metagenome (GOLD analysis project Ga0210396, IMG submission 155466) | Forest soil microbial communities from Barre Woods Harvard Forest LTER site, Petersham, Massachusetts, United States - Inc-BW-H-17-O ... | reverse complement strand
TGACGGTGCGGCGCTGGCGGGTGCCCTCCACCCGCTCGGCGCGGCCGCCGCTCGTCCCATGCAAGGCCAGCCAATGGCCGCCCGCCTCCAGCCAGCGCTTGATGGCGCGGGTCTGCGCGGCGTCGGGGTAGGGGCCGGCGACATAGGTGATCAGCAGCCGGCTGACGGGCAGCCACTTCTCGACGTCCGCAAAATCGTTGGCGACCGAGGCCGGAATGTCCCGTTCGGCGAGGAGCCCCAACAGCCGCAGGCGGGCATAGTCGTGGTCATGCCCGGCGTAGGAGCCGGGTGGAAAACCGCCGGTAATCAGATGCGCGCGGCCGGGTTTCGTCTCTGTCATCGCATCACCTCCTTCGCCGTTCGGTGCCTGCAAAATCCCTGCGCCCAGTCTCTCACCTTCCCCTGGGTTGCGCCATGTGCGAGATTCCGCCAAGCGCACGTCACCCGTTGTGTGCCCGAGAATATCCAGGAGACCCGTCATGCCGCGTTTGAATTTCGGCGCCTTCCTCGCCCCGCATCATCCGGTCGGCGAGCATCCGATGTTGCAGTTCCGCCGCGATCTAGACCTGGTGGAGCAACTCGACCGGCTCGGCTATGATGAGTTCTGGTGCGGCGAGCACCATTCGAGCGGCTGGGAGATGATCGGCTCGCCCGAGATGTTCCTCGCCGCGGCGGGTGAGCGGTCGAAGCGCATCAAGCTCGCCACCGGCGTCATCTCATTGCCCTACCACCACCCGTTCAATGTCGCGCAGCGCATGGTGCAGCTCGACTGGATGACCGGCGGGCGGGCGATCTTCGGGTCGGGCCCCGGCGCGCTGGCATCGGACGCCCACACGCTCGGGATCGATCCGATGGTGCAGCGCGACCGCCAGGACGAGGCGATCGGCATCATCCGGCGGCTGTTCAACGGCGAGCGCGTGACCGCGAAGAGCGACTGGTTCACGTTGCAGGACGCGGCATTGCAGCTGCTGCCATTGCAGGAGGAAATGCCGTTCGCCGTCGCCTCGCAGATCAGCCCGTCCGGCATGACATTGGCCGGGAAGCACGGGATCGGCATCATCTCGATCGGGTCGATGTCGAGCGAGGGCCTGAACGCCCTGCCCACGCAATGGGGCTTCGCCGAGGCCGCCGCCGCCAAGCACGGCAAGGTGGTCGACCGCAAGAATTGGCGGGTCCTGTTGAGCTGGCATATCGCCGAGACCCGCGAGAAGGCGCGCGCCGAAGCCCGCGAGGGCCTGCTGCGCCATCACAATCAGTACGTCGTCGGGACATTGCAGCGGCCGGATGCGAAGCCGTTCAAAGATCCCGACGAGGCGGTTGACAAAGTCGCGTTCTCGGACGGGGCCTCGGCGACGATCGGCACCCCGGACGATCTGGTGGCGCGGATCAAATCCGTGCTCGAGATCAGCGGCGGCTTCGGCACTCTCGTAGGTTTCGTGCACGACTGGGCCAACCCGGAAAACACGATGCGCAGCTGGGACATGGTGGCCCGCTATGTCGTACCGGAAATCAACGGCTATCTCGCCGGGCTGCGCGACTCGCAGCACTTCGTCGCCACCAATCGCGGCGTCTTCGACCGCGCCAAGGAGGCGATCATGGCGAAGATCACCGAGAACGAAGCCGCCGTCGCCGCGCTTTCGGTGACGAGAGGATCGCGGCTGGGCGACGTGGCTTCAGCTAGCAACCTCCCCGATCTCGACAAAGCCCGCGCACAGGCCGGGCGGCGCTGAAGGGGGCTCAGGAGAGAACTATGGCGCTGCTCATCGTCGATCTCGACAAACGTATCGGCAACGCGAAAGCGTGGCGCGACACCTTCGCGGAACAGCTTCCCGAGCTGGAAATTCGCATTTGGCCCAATCCGGGAAGGCTGGCGGATATCGAATACCTCGCCTTTATGCACCCAGACTTCGATGCGCTTCCCGAATTGCCGAATCTGAAGGCGATGTTCAGCCGCTCGGCCGGGGTGGAGGCGTTCGTTAACCATCCGAAGCTGCCGAGAGCCCCGCTCGGCAAGATGGAGCCGCCGGGCGGCGATCCGATGATGACGGAATACGTCGTCATGCATGTGCTGCGTTTTCATCGCGACATGCCCGGCTATCAGGCGGCTCAGGCCAATCGGGAGTGGCGCCGCACAAGGATTGTCCGGCCCGAGGAACGGCGCGTCGGGTTTCTGGGCTACGGCATGATGGCGAAAGCACCGGCGCTGGTGCTGAAGTCGCTCGGGTTCCCGGTTTCGGCTTGGGTCCGTTCGCCGCACGAGAAAGAGGACGTGCCGATTTTTCACGGCCGCGACCAGCTCGAGCCGTTTCTCAATCAGACCGACATCGCCGTCTGCCTGTTGCCGCTGACGCGGGAAACCGAGGGCATCTTCTGCGCCCGTACCTTTGCGATGATGCCGAGAGGGGCGATGCTGGTGAATGTCGGGCGCGGCAAGCATGTCGTGGCCGAGGATTTAATCCGCGCGCTCGATTCGGGGCAGTTGTCCTACGCCGCATTGGACGCGCTGTGGCCCGAGCCCCTGCCACCGGACAGCTCGTTGTGGCTGCACCCGAAAGTCACAGTGATGCCGCATGTGGCGCGCCGTCCGACCGTCGCCCAGCTGGTGACGGAGATCGCCGCGAACATTCAAAGCCTCGAGGCCGGCGGCCGGCTATTGCAGGAAGTCGACAAAACAATGGGATACTGACCGACTATCCGCCACAAGCAGGCTCTGACGCTCCGTGCGGTCGTTGCCGTCATTCGAACAGGTGGATTTCGAATAAATCGGGAACCAGCGTCAACAACGCCACGGTCAGTTTCCCACTCTTGTGTGACCCACCTCACACGGTAGAGATTTGCTCGTGCTCTATTCTAACGCTCATCAGAACAGCCGAAAAACTCGGCCAAGCTGATTTTTAAAATGAAAACAGGAGGACCTCGATGAACAAGCTGTTTAAGATTTCGACCATCGCGGTAGTGGCTCTGATCGCCGTGGCCGCGCTCGGCATCGGCGGAGCCCATGCAGGGTACTTCGATGCGTTCGGGATCTACCATCCGACCTGCGTGTGGACGATCTTTGGGACCGTCTGCGGCTGACCTCCAAGGGGGCGGCATCGCACTCCCCGGTGTCGCCCCTCATGTCTCAAAGCCCAGCATGTCTCAAAGCCCAGCGAGACAACCATCATGAACAGCTATTTTGTTCGCCGCTCGCTCTTCAATGCCTTCCTCTTCGCAGTCGGGCTCATGGCTGGATTGGGCGCGATCGGTGGCGCCAATGCCACCGACGCCAATCGTCCGATCGCGAAGCCGAGGCCTGTCGTCGAACTTGTTCCAGCAAATCAAGCTCCACCCGTTCACATCATCGCGCCGCGACCTGCTTTTTGAATTGCCTTCACAGGCGGGAGACTATTCGAGCGCCTTGACGATTTCTTCGCACATTTTCTTGGCGTCGCCGAACAGCATCATTGTGTTGTTGCGGTAGAAGAGCTCGTTCTCGACGCCGGCGTAACCGGAGGCCATCGAGCGCTTGACGAAGAGGACGGTCTTGGCACGCTCGACGTCGAGGATCGGCATGCCGTAGATCGGCGAGGAGGGATCGGTCTTGGCCGCCGGGTTGGTCACGTCATTGGCGCCGATGACAAAGGCGACATCGGTCGACGCGAAATCGCGGTTGATCTCCTCCAATTCAAAGACCTCGTCATAGGAGACGTTGGCTTCGGCGAGCAGCACGTTCATGTGGCCCGGCATACGCCCGGCGACCGGATGGATCGCATAGCGCACATTGACCCCTTCCTTCTTCAAGATATCGGCCATTTCGCGCAATGCGTGCTGCGCCTGCGCCACCGCCATGCCGTAGCCCGGAACGACGATGACCGAGCTGGCATTCTTCATGATGAAGGCGGCGTCTTCGGCGCTGCCCGATCTGACCAGGCGGTCGCCGACACCGGCCCCCGCGGCAACCGTGCCGCCCTCGGTGCCGAACCCGCCGAGGACTACATTGAAGATCGAGCGGTTCATGCCCCGGCACATGATGTAGCTGAGGATCGCGCCCGAAGAGCCGACGAGCGCGCCGGTGACGATCAAGAGGCTGTTCGACAACGTAAAGCCGATGCCGGCGGCGGCCCATCCCGAGTAGGAATTCAGCATCGAGATCACGACCGGCATGTCCGCCCCGCCGATCGGCACGATCAGCAGAAAACCGAGCGCCAGCGACACCAGCAGAAGCAGCCAAAAGGCGGGCGCCGCTTCGGTCGAGACGAAGAGCGCGATCAGCAGGATCAGCAAGGCCCCGAGTGCGGCGTTGACCAGATGCTGACCCGGGAACACCAATGGCCGGCCGGTGACGAGGCCCTGCAATTTGGCGAAGGCGACGACCGAGCCGGTGAAGGTGATGGCGCCGATCGCCATGCCGAGCGACATCTCGACAAGGCTGCTGCCGTGGATCGAGCCGCGCACCCCGATGCCGTACAATTCGGGGTAGGTGAAGGCGGCGGCGGCGACGCACACCGCGGCGAGGCCGACCAGGCTGTGAAATGCCGCGACCAGCTGCGGCAGGGCCGTCATCTGGATGCGCAGCGCAATGAAAGTGCCGATTGTCCCGCCGATCAGGATGCCGAGAATGATCAGCCAGAAGCTGACGACATGCGGCGTCAGCAACGTCGTGACCACCGCGATGAGCATGCCGGCGATGCCGTAGATGTTGCCGACCCGCGCCGTTACCGGCGAGGACAGACCGCGCAACGCCAGAATGAAACAGACCGAGGCGACCAGATAGAAGAAGGCGGACAGGTTCTCGCTCATCGCGCGGCCCCGCTATCGCTTTTTCTGGAACATCTGCAGCATGCGCTGGGTAACGATAAAGCCGCCGAAGATGTTCACGGCGGCCAATGTCACCGCGACAAAGCCCATGATCTTGGCGAAGCTGACGCCGAGCGGGCCCGCGGCGATCAACGCGCCGACGATGATGACGCTCGATATTGCGTTCGTCACGCTCATCAGCGGCGAGTGCAGTGCCGGAGTTACTCGCCACACGACGTAGTAGCCGACAAAGACCGCGAGGACGAAGACGGTCAATTCAAAGACAAAGGACGGGCCGCCGACGACAGCCGGGGTGGTCTGAAGCGTCGTCAGCTGGTGCGTTAATAGATCGAGATTGCGCGCGAGCGCGCTGGCCTGGTCGGCGAGTTCGCTGGCGCGGTCGGCCAGAGAGGCAGGGTCTGCCATCGCATCCTCTCCGTCAGTTCGAGGCTGCCGCTTCCGCGGCGGCCGGCGGCCCGAGCAGCGGGTTGACGACTACGCCGTTCTCGGTCAGCAAGGTCGCCTTGATGATCTCGTCGGCGGTGTCCATCTTCAGCTCTTTGTCCTTGACCAGCAGGGCGAGGAACGACAGCAGGTTGCGCGCGTAGAGCTGGCTCGCGTCGCCGGCGATGCGGGAGGGCATGTTGACAGGCCCGATGATCTTCACCCCGTTCGGGGTGAGGACAGTTTCCTCCGGGCGGCTGCCCTCGACGTTGCCGCCCGCTTCGACGGCGAGATCGACAATGACCGAGCCCGCGGCCAGCTCGGCGACCATCGCGCTGGTCAGCAGGACCGGCGCCTTGCGTCCGGGGATCAGAGCCGTGCAAATGACGATGTCGGTTCGCTTCAGCGCCTCGGTGATCCGCTCGCGCTGCCGCCGCTGGTAGTCTTCTCCCATCTCGCGGGCATACCCTCCGGCGGTCTCGGCCGAGCGGGAAGCCGCCTCGTCGACGGTGATGAACGTTGCACCGAGGCTCTCGACCTGCTCTTTCGCCGCGGCCCGCACATCGGTCGCCGAAACAATGCCGCCGAGCCGCCGGCCGGTGGCTATCGCCTGCAACCCCGCGACACCGGCGCCCATGACCAAAATGCGCGCCGCCTTGATGGTGCCGGCCGCGGTCATCATCATCGGGAAGGCGCGGCCGAAGTCGGCAGCGGCATCGACGACGGCCTTGTAGCCGGCGAGATTGGCTTGCGAGGAAAGCACGTCCATGGTCTGCGCGCGGGTGATCCGCGGCACCAGCTCCATCGCAAAAGCGGCAATCCCGGCGCCGGCATAGGCCTCGGCGTCAGCGGGGTTCTGGGCCGGCTGCAACAGGCCGATCAGCACCGCGCCGCGTCTGAACAATGCAAGCTCGTCGATGCCGCCTTCGCTGCCGACCAGCGGACGCTGGACCTTGAGGACGATATCCGCATCGACCAGAGCCGTCGCCTCATCCGCCGCGATCGAGGCTCCAGCCTCGGCAAACGCGGGATCGCTGAACCAGGCGCCTTCGCCGGCGCCGCTTTCCACGACAACTTCGAGGCCCATCCCGATCATGCGCTTGACGGTATCGGGCGACGCCGCCACCCGATGTTCAAAGGCGCGCCTTTCCTTGACGACAGCGACTTTCATGGACCGGATGTTCCCCTGTGGCAGGGCCGAGTGGCAGGCCGAAAGCACCGCCGCACAATGCCGTGCGGTGTCCAATTTGTGAAGAGTGAACCCGGGCAACATGCCCGCGCTTCCGCCCTCGTCTGCTTTGGTGATAGGCTGCGCTTGTCGCCAGCCGGGTCGCGACGGGCGCGGCCGACTATTGCCGCCCCGCGCGGGGACACCTGCAAATTCAGTCGCGTATCTATGGGGGCGAGCGTGCCGGGAATAAATCGTGTGGAGGTCCGTTGTCACCCAGTCAAAGGTTGGGCAGTCAAAACTTGGCGGAATCGCCGGTACACCTGATTCCAGGCAGAGATCCGGTGAACATCCGTTTCGGCGATCAGCTGATCGCCGTCTTGCCACGGCTGCGGCGGTTCGCGCGCGGGCTCACGGGCTCGGCCGTCGAGGCCGACGATCTGGTTCAGGCGGCATGCGAGCGCGCCCTCGCACGCCAGCATCAGTTTCAGGAAGGCACGCGGTTCGACAGCTGGATGTTTCGCATCGTGCAGACGATCTGGATCGATCAGGTCCGCTCGCGGGGCATCCGCAAGGAAGATGGCGAGGTTGCCGAAGAGCGGATGGGTTCGGACGAGGCGGTGCGCCGGGTCGAAGCTCGGCTCGCTCTCAGCGAGGTTCGTCGGGCGGTCGACCGGTTGCCGCCCGATCAGCGCACCGCGCTGTTGCTCGTGACGGTTGATGGACTGAGCTACAAGGAGACTGCCGAAATCGTAGGTGGGCCGGTGGGAACGATCATGAGCCGTCTCGCGCGCGCCCGCATTGCGTTGCAGCTGCAGCTCGAAGCGGGCGGCGGGATGCGCAGGAGTACCGACAATGCAGAAGCGCAGTGACGACTGTCTGATCGCCTATCTCGATGGCGAGGGCGACGTGTCGGAGAGGCGCGAGATCGAGGCTTGGCTCGACACCGACCCGGCAGCTCGCGACAAGCTCGCCGCGCTCGCCCAGTCGGCTGCTCTGGTGCGCTCGGCCTTCGACGAGGTCATGCACGAACCGCTGCCGGACCGGCTGATCGCGGCTGCCCGGGGCGAAAGGGTTTCGGCGGAAACGAGCGCAAAAATCGTACCCTTGAGGCGCGGGCAGGGGACGGGGAGCACCCCTGCCGCGCGCACCTGGTGGCTCGGGTTGCCGCTGGCCGCCTCGCTGTTCGGCTTGCTGCTGGGCGGCGCCGTTGCTTATCTGAGTGTCGCCAAGCTGCTGCCCGGGGGGATCGGGGGCAAGCAGCCGGCGGTCGAGATGGCCGCCGCCGACAATCTCTGGCTCGACAATGCCGTCGGCTATTTCAAGCTGGCCGCCAGCGCCGGCGACGGCGCCCTGGTCGATGTGCCGGCTACCGGCGACGCCCGCGAGGCGTGGCAAAAGATCAGCCAGAGCTTGCCTCAGGAGGTGCGGTGGCCGGACCTCAATCTCAAGCCCTGGGGGCTCAATTTCCGCGGCGCCCGGCTCGTCGTTGCCGACGGCCGGCCGGCCGCGCAGTTGATGTACACGACCGACAACAAGGCGATCGGGCCGCTGACCTTGATCATCGGGTCGTCGAAAGAGCCCGACACTCCGCCGACCCTGGCGCGGCGCCAGGATGTCAACCTCCTTTATTGGCGCCACCAGGGGCGCGCCTATGCGCTCGTCGGGCAAACCGATGTCGGCTATCTCTGGGGCATCGCCAACGACGTCGCCTGGCAGCTCGACGCGATCTGAGGAACCAGTTTGGCGAAGGGGGAGGGAAAGATGCGCGTCGGATTTATCGGCCTCGGGATGATGGGCAAAGGCATGGCGGCCAATCTGCAGAAGGCCGGGCACGATCTGGTCGTACACGATCTGAGCCGCGCCGCGGCCGAGCCGTTCCTGGCGAAAGGCGCCGTCTGGGCCAATTCGCCAAAGCAGGTCGGCGAGCAGACCGAGGTCGTCTTTACCTCATTGCCGGTGCCGGCCGATGTCGAGCAGGTGGCGCTGGGCTCGAACGGTCTGATCGAGGGCATGCGCCCCGACACGGCCTTCTTCGACATGTCGACCAATTCGGTGGCGACGGTGCGCAAGATCCACGCCGCGTTTGCCGAGAAGAACTTCTATATGCTGGATTCGCCGGTCAGCGGGGGCCCCTCCGGCGCGGCCAGCGGCAAGATGGCGATCTGGGTCGGCGGCGACGAGCAGCAGTTCAACCGCCACAAACTCGTCCTCGATGCGATGGGCGACCAGGCCGCCTATATCGGCCCGATCGGCGCCGGCTCGATCGCCAAGCTCGTGCACAACTGCACCAGCGCGGTGCTGGGGGCGGCGCTCGCCGAGGTCTTCACGATGGGCGTCAAGGCCGGGGTCGACCCGGTCGATCTGTGGGCGGCGGTGCGCCAGGGCGCGACCGGCCGGGTGCGCACCTTCGATCGGCTCGGCGACAAATTCCTGCAAGGCAAGCACGACCCGGCCGATTTCGCATTGCGCCTATTGCACAAGGATGTCGGGCTCGCCGTCGGTCTCGGGCGCGAGGTCGGCGTGCCGATGCGCCTTGCGAATTTGGTCTATGAGGAATTGACCGAAGCGATGAACCGCGGCTGGGGCACTCGCAACAGCACCGTCGGCCAGCTATTGCAGGTCGAGCGCGCCGGCATCCCGCCGCTCGCCGCCGATCCCGAGCGCATCGCCGCCGTACGCGACGCCGACAAGCAGAAATAAAGCCGCGGCCGGCGGAGTCGTCCTTGTACGCCGGGGCCGGCGGCAAATTTGTGCAGCCTACTCCTCTACCTGATAATCCGGTTAATCGCCTGAGGATCTGGCAGGTGCTGATTTGGGTATAGGAGACCAGTTTCGACCCCGCCCAACCACAGTTCTCGATTCCTCTCAATGCAGCTGCGGCTTGCGACGCGGCGGAAGGGCGCGAGCCCATCGCGATCCAAACCGATCCGGGCCTTGCGCCGAAAACTGAGGCATCTTTTCTTTTTGCCGAAATTGAATAGCCGGCACTCGCCTTCTTCGCGGAGGGTAGAGGCCTTAGACAGCCTTTTGGCTAAGAGAGGCCGGCGGCCAAGTGAACAAAAATGCCCGGTAGCCGCGCGTCGGTATTCGGGGAGCCGGAAGATTTTGAGGAGGCCTTACGCGCCGACGGCGTCACCGCCCTGCTTGTTACCAGCCGCGAGCAATTTCGGGCGCGGCTGACACAGATCTCGCTCGACCGCTTGCACCTGGCAAGCGTCGAAGAGGAAGTGGCGCGTGTCGCGCTTGTCGCGGTACCCGCAAATACGATCCTCGTCTCGTGGCCGATCGGCGACAGACCGGCGCCGGTCTGGGGCGGTATCGAGATGCGGACCGGCGAAATGCTGACCCTCGGTCCGGGGAACCGGGTACATGCGAGAACCGGCGGGTCTTGCCGCTGGGACACGATCCGACTGCCGGACAAGGAGCTCCTGTGTTATGGCCGCGCCTTGTGGGGTCCCAGCTTTTTCGTTCCGCCCGCACCAGCGGTCTGGCGGCCCGCACCCGCGGCTGGTCGGCACTTGGCCCAACTTCAGCGTGCCGCCATCCGCATGGCCGAAGCTCGGTCGGGAGCGCTCACCAATGCCGAAGCAGCACGCGGGCTGGAGCAGCAATTGATCTATGCGCTGATCCAGTGTCTATCATCCGGTCCGGCAGCGCAGGAGACGTCGGCCGGCCGTCGGCACCGCTGCATTCTCGCCAGGTTCGACGATCTGCTCCGGGCTGACGCGTCTCTCGGTAGGGTCGAATTCTGCGCGGAGCTAGGCATATCGGAGCGCTTGTTGCGTGCGTGCTGCAGGGAATACCTGCGGATAGGTCCAAACCGGTATGTTCGCCTCCAGCGGATGCAACAGGTGCACCGCGCCCTGCGAAGCGGAACCCCGGGCGCGGCGAGCGTTTCTGAAGTCGCCCGGCGGCACGGCTTCCGCGACCCCGGCCGGTTTGCCTCCAATTACCGGGCCGTCTATGGCGAATTGCCATCAGCCACCTTGCGGCGAAGCTCGCGAGGCATAACGCCGCTGTCATTACACCGGCCTGTGTGAAACTGACGCGTGGATTTCCCAAGGGATAACCGTCAGACAACCGTCCTATAAACTGCGGTTGCTGACGGAGGGGCCGGGGGGATGCCTTCGAGCGCGGTTCGCACCTTCACCGATCCGGACGACTACGCGGCGGCGATCCGACAAGGAACGTACGAGCTGACCGTCACCGAGCGCGGGGATTTCACCGCGAAACTCACTCGGATTGATCTGCATCGTCTGTGGATGCAGCGGTTCTCCGACAATTTGCCGCGGATTTCCCACATAGCTGGTTGGGGCGGGCGAGCCGTCATTGCGTTCCGGACCGAACCTGGACCCAGCCTGCTCTCAAGCGGCATCGAGATGCAGCCGACCAACATCGTGCGTTACAGCGAGGCTCAGAATTATTATCGCCACTCATCGGGGTTTGCTTCATACGGAAGCATGTCGCTGTCGGTCGCGGAAATGGCAGCGTTCGGGGACGCGCTGGCCGGGACCGACCTGACGCCGCCGCGTGATGCGGTACTGATCACCCCATTACCGGCGGCCATGGCGAGACTCCAGCGGCTGCACGCGGCGGCCGGACATCTTGCGGAGACGGCCCCGGAAATTCTGGCCAATCCGGACGCCGCGCGGGGGCTGGAGCAGGCGCTGGTCGAAGCCATGGTCGCCTGCCTCGCCGATCAAAAAGCTCACAGTAACAGTCTGGCGCAAGGGCAGCACACGATCATCATGCGCCGCTTTCGCAGGGTTTTGGAGGAGAACCCGGAGCAACCGCTCTATATCCCGGAGATTTGCAAGGCGATCCGGGTCCCGGACCGCACGTTGCGCCAATGCTGCCAGGAATATTTGGGGACGGGACCGAAGCACTACTTGCTCCTGCGCCGCTTGCATCTGGCGCGCCGGGCGCTGCGCCAGGCTCAGCCGAATACGACAACAGTCACGGAAACCGCCACGCGGTTCGGTTTCTGGCAGCTCGGGCGCTTCGCCGTCGAGTACCAGTCTCTATTCGGCGAGTCCCCGTCCGCCACGCTTCGCCAGCTACCGGGGTAACGGCGGGCATCCGTCTGCCGAAATTGCATAGTTGGCCGAGCGGTCGGACGTCTAAGGTGGAGGTTCTCCGGAGCCCGCGTCGGGCGGTAGCTCCCTGTCTCAAGCCGCTTGAGTCAGAGCTGAGAAAATGCCAAGCACTCGCATCACAATGGGGGACGAGGATGAATACATTTCGCCTGTCGCGTATTGCCACTGCAGCAGCGGTGATGGCGTTGACTCTGTCGGCTTGCGTGCCGGCGCAGCAATACAACGCTCTCGAAAACGACTACAATCAGCTCAACCAGCAGCTCTCGGGCGAGATCGCCTCGCAGCAAGTGCACATCACGCGGCTGCAGGGAGCGATCAAGGTGGCCGTGAACAGCGATCTGCTGTTCCCCTCGGGCAGCTGGCAGATGCCTCCGTCGGCGGCACAGCTCATCGCCAAAATGGCCCCGATTCTGGCGCCGTTCCAGCAGACCACGATCATCGTAACCGGCTACACGGATAACGTTCCGATCGGCCCCGAACTGCGTGCGCAGGGGGTCGACAGCAACCAGCAACTCTCGCTGAAACGGGCGCAGACCGTTGGAAACTTCCTGATCTCTCAGGGGGTCAATCCAAACCTGGTTTCGGAACGAGGCCTTGGGGAAGCTGATCCGGTCGCCCCGAATGACACGCTACAGGGACGGGCCCAGAACCGCCGCGTCGAGCTTACTCTAGCCGGCCCCGGCACTTGATAAGGAGCCCGCAACTATGACTGAAGACAGTCTTGGGGCGGTTCGCCCTTGTCGCAGGGACAATCGCCCTCCTCGCTGGATGCGCTCAACCCAATCCAGGGACCGCCGCAGGTCGCTCGGATATAGCCGGGCAGCAATGTGCCCTCTGTATTGCAGAGAACCCCGGGGATTACGATGCGTGCCACGCAATCTGTGTTCGGCGCGTGGAGGATGAATCGGCTTATTTGAAGGCGATTGGGCGATGAGTCGGTTCATTCTCGCGATCTCCGTTGGGGGCTTGCTGTGGATGCCAGCGATGGCAGGCGCCCAAACGCCGACCGCAGCCACGCCGAGCCCGTCTGCGCCAGGCAAGTCGTCGGTCAAGGTCGACATGGTACCGTCGCTGTTCGTCATGAACGCTCGCGGTGCCAGTCTGCAAGGTCAGACTTTGACGTTGGCCGGCGTAAGCCCGACCTCGATTGTCTTTGCCGATCGGCCTGTGAGAGCTGCAGGACACCTGCCTACCGAGGCCCTGCTCGAGGAATGGACAACCGGGGACTTTGCCAAAGACGCCCCGAACGCCACCGTATCGGTGCTCAGCAAGGATGGCCTTTCGGCGCACGACGTCGTTGTCGAGCTGAAGAGCCCGCATCTCGAAGGCGACCGGCTAACCTTCGATGTGCGCGTGCTGGAGGGGCAGCTGGCAGGCGCCGACGGCCCGGCCTCGGTATTTGTCGACATCATCGGCATGCCCCTCACGCCACTGTCTTTGCCGGCGTGGCGCGGCGCACGGCGCGGCGAGCCTATTGGTATGGCGCCGCGACCGCCCCTTACCGACCGTACGGATACCCGGGCTACTACCCGCCGCCCTATGGCCCCTATCCTTACCCATACTGACGGTTTGAGGAGCTGCGAGGTGGTCGCTTTAGGTTAAGGAACTTGATTTTGGTTATAGTGAAGGCAACTGATCTTGCCGCTCTCGCGCATCCGACACGCGAAATGGTGTGGATCGAGGGGGGTGAGTTTCGGATGGGCTCCGACGCTCACTACCCGGAAGAGGCCCCGGCGCATCGCGTGCGGGTCGATGGTTTCTTTATCCATGTCCATCCGGTGACCAACCGCGAATTCCGCGAGTTTGTCCGGGCGACCGGCCATGTCACCTTCGCCGAGATCGCGCCCGATCCTAGGGACTATCCGGGGGCTCTGCCTAACATGCTAAAGGCGGGCTCGCTGGTTTTCAGTCCGCCCAAACATCCAATCAATGACATGCGCGACTGGAGCCAGTGGTGGACGTTCAAGTTCGGCGCCAACTGGCGGCGGCCTTACGGACCGCGCAGCTCGCTGGGTGGGCTCAACGATCATCCCGTCGTTCACGTCGCCTACAACGACGCCTTGGCTTATGCGAAATGGGCGGGCAAGGACTTGCCGACCGAAGCGGAGTGGGAGTTCGCGGCCCGTGGCGGGCTCGACGGCCCCGAGTTCGCCTGGGGTAATGAACTGACGCCAGGCGGCAAGCAGATGGCAAACACCTGGCAGGGCGCGTTTCCGCACGAGAATCTCAAGCTTGACGGCTACGATCGCACCTCGCCGGTGACCGCATTCCCACCGAACGGCTACGGCGTCTACGACCTGATCGGCAATGTGTGGGAATGGACCAGCGACTGGTACTCACCCAAACACGAAGGCGAGGCTCGCAAGGCCTGCTGCATTCCGATCAATCCGCGGGGCGGTCGTGAAGATTCGAGCTACGACCCCTGTCAGCCCGAAATCGAGATTCCGCGCAAGGTGCTGAAAGGCGGCTCGCACCTGTGTGCGCCGAATTACTGCCGCCGCTACCGCCCGGCTGCGCGTCATCCGGAGCCGGTGGACACCTCGACCAGCCATGTCGGGTTCCGTTGCGTCGTTCGTCAGGCGAGGTCCCCGGGATGACCGATTCACGATGTAAAGGGGCGATCAGACCATGAGCGGCGAAGACAAGAAGCATCGTTCACATCTCCCGATCCCCACGCCCGAGCGAACCGGGCTGATCACCTATGACGCGAAGGACCCGGACACCAAATTCCCGCCAATCGAGCAGTTGCGCCCACCCAAGGGCGCACCCAACGTGCTCGTCATCCTGATCGACGACGCTGGGTTCGGCTCGGCTAGCGCCTTCGGCGGCCCGTGCCAGACGCCGAACGCCGAAAAGCTGGCGGCGGCTGGGCTCAAGTACAATCGTTTCCACACCACCGCCCTCTGCTCGCCGACGCGAGCGGCGCTGCTGACCGGGCGCAACCACCATTCGGCGGGCATGGGCGGCATCACCGAGATCGCCACCGGCGCGCCCGGCTATAGCTCGGTACTCCCGAATACCATCTCGCCGCTAGCTCGAACCCTCAAGCTCAACGGCTACTCGACCGCGCAGTTTGGCAAATGCCACGAGGTGCCGGTGTGGGAGACGAGCCCGGTCGGACCGTTCGACGCCTGGCCCACCGGCGGCGGCGGGTTCGAGTACTTTTACGGCTTCATCGGCGGCGAGGCGAACCAGTGGTACCCAACGCTGTATGAGGGCACCACGCCGGTCGAGCCGAAGAAGACGCCGGAAGAGGGCTACCACTTCATGGCGGACATGACCGACAAGGCTATGGCCTGGGTCGCGCAGCAGAAGGCGCTGGCCCCCGACAAACCGTTCTTTGTCTACTTTGCGCCCGGCGCAACCCACGCGCCTCACCATGTGCCGAAGGAGTGGGCCGACAAGTACAAGCGCAAGTTCGACCAGGGCTGGGACAAATTGCGCGTAGAGACTATCGCCCGGCAAAAGGCGCTCGGCGTCATCCCGGCGGACTGCGAGCTCACCGCGCGGCACGCGGAGATTCCGGCGTGGGACGAGATGCCGGAAGCGCTGAAGCCCATATTGCGCCGCCAGATGGAGGTCTATGCGGGGTTCCTTGAATACACCGACCACCATATCGGCCGCCTGCTCGACGGCTTGAAGAAGCTCAACATCCTCGACGACACGCTCGTCTATTACATCATCGGCGATAATGGCGCCTCGGCCGAAGGCACGTTGAACGGCGCCTACAACGAGATGGCCAACTTCAACGGCCTGGCGGCCTTGGAGACCCCGGAATTCCTGATGGCGCGGTACGACAAGCTCGGCGGGCCGGAGTCGTATAACCACTACGCCGTGGGCTGGGCGCACGCCACGAACACCCCTTACCAGTGGACCAAGCAGGTCGCCTCGCATTGGGGCGGGACCCGCAATGGCACCATCGTGCACTGGCCCAATGGCATCAAGGCCAAAGGCGAAATCCGTTCGCAGTTCCACCATGTCATCGACCTCGCACCGACAATCCTCGAGGCGGCGGGGTTGCCCGAGCCGGTCTCGGTCAACGGCGTACAGCAGCGGCCCATCGAGGGCGTCAGCATGCTGTACTCGTTCGATGACGCAAAGGCCGCGGAGCGGCACGAGACGCAGTATTTCGAGATGTTCGGCAACCGTGGCATCTACCAAAAGGGCTGGACGGCGGTGACCAAGCATCGCACACCCTGGGTGATCGTGGGCGGAGACATTGTGGCCCTCGACGACGACGTCTGGGAGCTCTACGACACCAGCAAGGACTGGAGTCAGGCCAATGACCTCGCCAAGCAAATGCCGGAGAAGCTGCACGAGCTGCAGCGATTATGGCTGATCGAGGCAACGCGCTACAACGTATTGCCGATCGACGACCGGTTTGCCGAGAAGGTCAATCCGGACACCGCCGGCCGGCCGGTGCTGATCAAGGGAAACACTCAGCTGTTGTTCGGCGGCATGGGGCGCCTGTCCGAGAATTGCGTCCTGAACATCAAAAACAAGTCCCACTCCGTCACCGCCGAGATCGAGGTCCCGGAGACGGGGGCCGAGGGCGTGATAATCGCCCAGGGCGCGAATATCGGCGGCTGGAGCCTCTATGCGAAGAACGGCAAGCTCAAATACTGCTACAACGTGGCGGGGGTAAATCATTACTACGTTGAGGCCGCGCGGGCATTGCCGGCGGGCGAGCACCAGGTACGCATGGAGTTTGCCTACGCCGGCGGCGGCCTCGGCAAGGGCGGCCAGGTCACGCTTTATGTCGACGGCGAGAAGGTCGGCGAAGGTGCCATCGCAATGACCCAAGCAATAGTCTTCTCCGCCGACGACGGCTGCGACGTCGGCGAGGACAGCGGCGCCCCAGTGTCGCCGGACTACGGCTCGCGCGGCAATGCTTTCAACGGAACGGTCAAGGGGGTGCAGCTCGCCATCGGCGATGCGGCCGAAAGCTCGGATCACCTCGTCTCGCCGGAGGATGCCATCCGCATCGCCATGGCGCGGCAGTAATCGAATCAGGAACGGGGGATGGGTCCCACCGAGGCAGTGGCTCAGCTGGAGCGCTAAGCGACAGATAGAGGGAGGATTTGAATAATGCAGAGCAAGCCTCTACAGACCGACGGTCCCTCCCGCATCTCCGGTCAGGGTACGTTGCCTGAGCGCAAACTCGACCTCAAACAGCGGGTTTTTGATGAAGTAATAAAATTCTTGGCGATCGCCTTTTATCTTTGGGTGATGTTTGGCGTGTTCGCCCTCCACGAGTCAGTGGTGTCAGCGAAAGATCATATAAACTACCATTTTTACGGGTTCGCTGTCATAAATGCCCTTATTTTGGGCAAAGTAATGCTTGTCGCTCAAGATTTGCGTTTTGCAGACTGGATTAAAGACAGGCCGCTGGTTTATCCGATTTTATGTAAGGCAGCCGCGTTCTCGATTTTATTTATAGTCTTTGACGTTGTGGAAGAAGTGCTCGTTGGAGTATTCAGGGGGAAGACCATTGGCGAGAGCATCCCTACTATCGGCGGCGGAACTCCAAGCGGAGTGTTTTTTGTGGGAATCATCCTCGCTATCGCGTTGATCCCGTTCTTCGCCTTTCGGGAGATTGGCCGCGTGATCGGCGAGCGCGCGTTGCATGCCCTGATGTTCACAGGCGGGCCAGAAGCTGGTGCATTTCGGCGACCCTGAGGGAAGGCAGAGGGGGGCACATCGATGACCGATGCCGAGCCGCAGAAACTGAGCCTCCTGGCGAAATTGATCGTTGCGTCCATCCTTGCGCTGATCGTCGCTGGCGTCGTATTGCACGGCGTTTCGATCCCTACCTTCCGGCGCATCTGGCACCAGCTCATCGAGCGGCCGGACGCGCCGATGAGGTTCCGCTTCATCCTGCAGCCATTGATGGCGGCGATCCTCGCGATCCGCCATGGTCTCAACGACGCGCGGACCGGCCGCTCACCCTATTTTTGGACGATGCTGCGTAACCCACGCGAGCGCGCTCAGCGGCTGAATGAAGGGTTGAATGCGACCGCCAGGATCATCCTTCTCGGGCTCGTTATGGATGCGATCTACCAGGTCATTGTGCTGAAGCGGTTCTATCCGGCCGAGGCAGTCATAGTCGCACTGCTGTTTGCGTTTATCCCGTATGTGGTCATGCGCGGGCCCGCCGCGCGCATCGCTCGCCGGTGGCGCCGCGCATCCCCGCATCAAACCTCGTAAGAGCACCGGCATGTCAGATACTCGCAGCGCCTCAGGCGCGGGAAGGTTCGAAGTAAGGGCAACGGCGGACAGCCACTTTGGCTGGATTCGCACTCGCCTCAGCGTCGAACGCACAATGATGTCTTGGCAGCGTACTGCCGTGGCGCTGATCGGCTTCGGTTTTGCGATAGTCCAATACTTGAACCACTTGCAACCGATCCCCGGAGGCCGCCCCGCCTATCTTCCTCCAACCGCGCCGGAATATTTGGGGCTCGCGTTGATTTCGTGCGGCATCCTGGCGCTCGTCATTTCGCTTTGGCAGTATTTTTGGGCGGTTCGCTATCTGTGGGGTGGATCGTTCGCGCCGATCGCCGGAATGACAAAGGAGGGAATGCAATCGCCGGTTATTGCGGTTGCCATCCTCCTCATCGGCATCGGGCTCTTCGCCTTCTGTGCCGTGTTGTTCCGCCTCACTTAGGCCCAACAACCGAGATCAATAAGAACTTTCGACACCACCCGACCAACGAAAGGAGATCGAGATGGCTAGATCCAGAGCAGCAGCCAAGCCGAACATCGTCGTCATCTGGGGCGACGATATCGGCATTACCAACCTGAGCTGCTACAGCGACGGGTTGATGGGCTACCACACGCCCAACATCGACCGCATCGCCCGGGAAGGCGTGCGTTTCACCGACTGCTACGCCGAGCAGAGCTGCACCGCCGGACGATCGTCGTTTATCACCGGGCAGCACGGATTGCGCACCGGGTTGACCAAAGTCGGTCTGCCGGCCGCCACCGTTGGTCTGCACAAGGAAGACCCGACCATCGCCGAACTGCTCAAGCCCTTGGGCTACGCGACCGCGCAGATTGGCAAGAACCACCTCGGCGACCGCAACGAATATCTGCCGACAGTGCACGGCTTCGACGAGTTCTACGGCAATTTGTACCACCTGAACGCGGAGGAAG
>Ga0210396_10002526_pt1 | contig 18646 bp, 18 predicted proteins | sample IncBWH17OmetaG_FD_155466 | JGI IMG/M metagenome (GOLD analysis project Ga0210396, IMG submission 155466) | Forest soil microbial communities from Barre Woods Harvard Forest LTER site, Petersham, Massachusetts, United States - Inc-BW-H-17-O ... | reverse complement strand
CATGAGACGCTCGTAACACAGATTTTCAAGAAAGGAGACGATCAGACCGCAGACGACTGCGTCTTCACCGCGAGCGAAAACATGATGGGTGACTTCACCCCTGACGGAGACCACTTCCGGCTTCAATACGACTTTCCACTGAAGCGCGGTATCTCGATGCAGCCAAAAGCTCCCATCGCGGCTTAGGCGTTAAGAAGCCGATACCAGAGCCCGTTTGACCGCGTTCGGACATCGCAGGAGTTGACCATGCGCGCGCCCGCCATTCCGCCTGCCGAAATCGGTGCCGACCTACAAGGGCCGTGGCCTATCCGACGAGAAGCTCGAAACCATCGTCGCTGGCCAACGTCCGTCTGACCTGACGCGCGAGGAAGGGATCGCTTACGACATGGCCGCGGCTCTCGTCTCGGGTGGCACGCTCCCGGAACTCACCTGGCGCTCGGCAGTACGCACGTTCGGCGAGGCGGGCGCGGCGGAACTTTCCTATCTCATTGGGCTCTACTGCATGGTGTCGGTGACGCTCAACACTTTCGACGTGCCGGTTCCGGAGAGCGCTAAATGAAAGCCATACAGTTCACGCGGTTTGGGGCGCCGGACGTGGTCGAGCTCATCGATGCACCGACCCCAAAAGCGACAGATGGCAACGCCGTCGTTCAGATATCAGCCGCCGCCATAAACCCGTCGGACGTCAAGAACGTCGCCGGCCAAATGGAGGGAACGGTGCTGCCGCGCATCCCCGGACGGGACTTCGCAGGCATCGTCGTATACGGCCCCGATGACTGGGTCGGCGCCGAGGTCTTCGGTACCGGGGGCGATATCGGCTTCACACGCGATGGCAGCCACGCCGAAGCGATTCTCGTGCCCGCTGAAGCTCTCGTGCGCAAGCCCACAAACCTCTCCTTCGAGCAGGCAGCATCAATCGGCGTGAACTTCGTCATCGCGTGGCTCGGTGCTATCGAATATGGCGGCTTGCAACCTGGCGAAACGGTCGCGATCATTGGAGCTGGCGGCGGAGTCGGCGGCGCGGTCGCAGAGATCGCGGCTGCACAAGGTGCTGTTGTTCTTGGCGTCGACCGCAGGGAACCGCAACAGGGCGCACCCGCCGCCAGAGTACTGAGCGCGTACATCCGCAGCAACGATGGAGCCCCTGATGAGGTCCGTCGTTTGACTGCGGGCAAAGGCGCCGACCTCGTGTTCGATACCGTCGGAGGCATAATGTTCGCAGCCGCGCTGAGCATGGCCGCCCCTTGCGGCCGGGTCGTCGAAATCGCGTCTACTGGTAAACGGCGCGTAGAGTTCGATTTGACCGACTTCTACCATAACGAAACTCGCCTCATTGGCGCCGACAGTCGCAAGCGCGACGCTGTAGCCTGTGCGCGCCTGCTAGCGAACCTGACAGACGGTTTCGAGCGGGGCCGCTACACGGCACCGATCGTCAACGCTCATTATCCACTTGCCCGCGCCCAGGAGGCATATGCCGCAATGGAGCGTGGAAGCCAAGGCCGCATCGTGCTGAGGCCTTGAGGCACGGGCAGAGATTGACCCAGCAGTGAACCCGGGCTCCGCCGGAGGAGCAATGAGAATGTCTGCGTTGGAGGCCTCACAAGTCGTGCCACTGCCGGCACGGAGCGTCTTACGGCAAGCGTGGCGCAATGGCTCGACGCTGACGGGAGAACGCACCTTGGCCGAAGAGGTGCCGGTCGCGTTCAGCTATGACGGCGCGACACATGCAGTCTTGATGGCGACACCCGACGATCTCGAGGATTTTGCGCTCGGTTTCACTTACACCGAGGGAATTATCACCACACCGGCTGAAATAGCGGAACTGGCCGTCGTCAGCGTGGCCGACGGAATCGTGCTGCGAATGTGGCTGATGGGTGACCGGTCCGACGCGTTCGCGGCACGGCGGCGCCGCTTTGTTGGGCCGGCCGGGTGCGGCATGTGCGGGTTGGAGAGTTTGGCCGAGGCCAATCGCGCAATACCGATGGCGCGTTATGACCTGGAGGTGAGCCGCCAGGACATCGCAGAGGCGGTGGCAGCACTGCCGGCGAGACAGCAGTTAAATATGCAGACCCGAGCGGTCCACGCCGCAGCGTTTTGGCAGCCGGACCGGAGCCTGGTTCTGCGCGAAGACGTAGGACGGCACAATGCGCTCGACAAATTGGCCGGCGCATTGCTGCGTAGCGACTGCGCGCCTGCCGAGGGCGTTATTGTGCTGTCGAGCCGGATTTCCATCGAACTGGTGCAAAAAGCGGGGATGATGGGAGTGCCGATCATAATCGGGGTGTCCGCGCCGACGGCGTTGGCGGTGCGCACTGCCGAGACCACCGGCCTCACCCTTGTGGGCATCGCCCGCGACGACGGCTTCGAGGTGTTCACTCACCCCGAACGGATCACAAGCTATTGGTGAGGAGATACCAATGGACCTCACGGCCCTTCTGCTCTCCCGGATCCAGTTCGGATCGACCGTTGCATTCCACATCATCTTCCCGTCATTCACGATTGGGCTGGCAGCTTGGCTCACCGTGCTCGAGGCCATGCATTTGTGGACCGGGCGCCCGGTCTACCGCCTGGTCTTCGAGTTCTGGCTCAAGATATTTGGGGTCGCGTTCGGGCTCGGCGTCGTCTCCGGGATCGTCATGGCATTCCAGTTCGGCACGAACTGGAGCGAGCTGTCACGGATGTCGGGACCGATCCAGGGCCCGCTCCTCTCCTACGAGACCTTCACCGCCTTTTTCCTCGAGGCTAGCTTTTTCGGCATTCTGCTGTTTGGCCGGCCTCGTGTCCCGCCGTGGTTCTATTTCTTCTCGACGGCCATGGTGGCGTTGGGAACCACGCTCTCCGCGTTCTGGATCATGGTCAATAACAGCTGGATGCAAGTGCCGACTGGGTATGTAATGGAGAACGGTGCCTTTGCTCCGGACGACTGGGCAAAGATCCTGTTTAGCCCAGTGGTCTGGGTGCGGTTTCCGCACATGCTGCTTGCGTCCTATCTCACCGGCGCCTTTTGCGTCGCCGCCACCGGGGCGTGGTACCTGCTGCGCGGGATCTTTGCCGCCGAGGCGCGCGTCATGCTCCGAATGGGCCTCTACCTCGCGGCCGTGCTGGTTCCGGTTCAGCTCATCTTCGGGCACCTCAACGGCGAATACGTCGTCCACCACCAGCCGTCGAAAATGGCAGCGATCGAGGCCCGGTGGCACGACGAGCAGCCGGCGTCTGAAGTTCTGCTCGCATGGCCGGACGTCGAGAACCGACGGAACCTCTTCGCGATCACATTGCCGCCGCCCTTCGGTAGCCTCATCGACTCCGATAGCTTAACCGCGGCAGAGGTAGGACTCGACAGCATTCCGCCGGAGAATTGGCCACCGGTGGCGATCCCATTCTTCAGCTTCCGCATCATGGTCGGATGCGGGGTCATCATGCTGCTGCTCGCCTGGGTCGGCTCGTATTTGATCCACAAGGGGCGCATCGAGCAGAATCGCCTGCTGCTCTGGGCGACGTTCCTCAGCTTCCCATTGCCGTACATCGCGATATTGACCGGCTGGGTCACCGCCGAGGTCGGGCGCCAGCCCTGGGTGGTGTACGGCGTTCTGCGGACCGCCGACGCAATGACGCCATTCTTGACCGCCCGTACGGCGGCAATCTCGCTGGCTGTTTATTGCTTCGTTTACAGCTTCATCTTCGCGTTCGGAACTTATTACATCTATAGGCTGCTACGCGCTGGACCGGAAGGGCGCCTGATCTTGCCCCCGGCTGGCGCGGTTCCCAACCGCCCGATGTCGGTTGTCGATGAGCACCGGCTCTCGCCGGCGCCTCACCACCTGCCCGCAGGAGAATAGCCGTGATCATGTTCTGGGTGGCCATCCTGGCCGTCAGCATCCTCCTTTATGTGTTGCTCGATGGATTCGATCTCGGGGTCGGCATGCTCTTCGGCCTGACCGGAAAGGAGGAGAGGCGGCGCGCGATGATGAGCGCGGTTGCGCCGATCTGGGACGGCAACGAGACCTGGCTCGTCGTGGCGGCGGTGGTGCTTTGGGGGGCCTTTCCGGTCGTCTATGCGACGCTTTTATCGGCGTTTTATCTGCCGCTTCTGCTGATGCTGGCGGGCCTCATTCTGCGCGGCGTCGCGTTCGAGTATCGCAACAAGACGGAGCGTCTACGGTGGATCTGGGATGCCAGTTTTGCCGGAGGATCGCTCGTCGCTGTCTTCATGCAGGGTCTTACCGTGGGCGCCCTCGTGAAGCAGCTTCCAGTTGCCAACGGCCACTATACCGGCGGCGAATTCGGCTGGTTCAGTCCCTTTGCGGTCCTGTGCGGCGTCGGCCTTTGTCTAGGCTATGCCCTGCTCGGCGCTTGCTGGCTGGTGAGGAAATGCGAAGGCGACGTCCGGGAGGAAAGCTATCGCTTGATTCCGTACCTCGCAGTTGCACTGCTCGTCTTTCTCGTCGTCGTCTTCGCCTATGCGCTGGCCGAGAACCTCCGGGTCGTGCACCGATGGATCGAGCGGCCATACTTGTTCGTCTTCCCCGCGATCGCGATCGTCGCGGCGCTGGTGGCGGCCGCGAGTGTTCAGCAGCGCCGGGATGGAGTGCCGTTCTATATGGTCGCGCTCATTTTTGCGGCGGCTTTCGGCACATTGGCGATCTCGTTCTGGCCTTACATGATCCCGTTCTCGATCACGATCGAGGAAGCGGCGGCGCCCCATTCCAGTCTCGCCTTCATGTTCTGGGGCGAAGGTCTCTTCGTCTTCCCGCTGATGCTGCTCTACACTGTGATCAGCTACAGCGTATTCAGAGGCAAGGTCAGACCAACGACAGGGCATTATTAGCGAGAAGGAGAAACGGATGCGCATCGGGCTCTTCATCCCTTGCTATATCGATGCCTTCTTCCCGGAAGTCGGCATTGCCACACTCGAATTATTGGAGCGGTTCGGCCATGACGTCGTGTACCCGCGCGATCAGACCTGTTGCGGGCAGCCGATGGCCAATAGCGGGTTCAATGCCGAATGCGCCGACACCGAGGCGCTGTTCGTGCGCAATTTCTCCGGCTTCGATTACGTCGTCGCTCCCTCCGGCAGCTGCGTCCACCACGTGCGCGACAATTTCGACGCCATCGAGCAGACCACCGAGGTGAAGGAAGTTCGGGCGCGCACCTACGAGATCGTCGAGTTCCTGCACGACATACTGAAGGTGGATGCCTTTCCGTGGGCTCGGTTTCCGCATCGCGTCGGATTGCACAACAGCTGCGGAACCCTGCGCCGGCTCAAGCACGCCACCCCCTCCGAATTGCACGAGCCGTTCTTCTCGAAGCCGATGGATCTGCTCTCGAAGGTCGAGGGTATCGAGTTCGTCACCCCGGCGCGGCCGGACGAATGTTGCGGCTTTGGCGGCACCTTCTCAGTCTTCGAGGAAGTCGTCTCCACGAAGATGGGCTACGACAAGGTCAGCGATCACGCCCGCGCCGGCGCCGAGTACATCGTCTCGGCCGATACGTCGTGCCTGATGCATCAGCAGGGCTGCGCCGAGCGCATCGGTGTGCCGGTAAAGTTCATTCATATCGCCCAGATCCTGAACGGAGTGAGCGCATGAGCACCCCTCCCGCCATGCTACATCCCGAGCTGCTGGCCGCGGAGGATACACAAGCCATCGTCCGCGACGGCCATCGCCTCGATCACGCCGAGGCGGCCTCAAAGCCGCTGCGCTCGCGGCCCGAGCCGCAACCACGCGGCGCCAAGGTCCACGGCAATCGGCCGATCGACCAGGCCGAAGCGGCCGCGCGCTTCATTGCCGCGCCCGAGCACGAAAAGATGCACGACGAGCGGTTGTGGGACCTCCGGCAGAAGCGCGACCGCGAGATGCACGGCATCGCCGAATGGGAGGAGCTGCGCTCGCTCGCCTCGGCGATCAAGGAGCATACGCTCACCCATCTCGACGAATATCTGGAGCAGTTCGAGGCGAATGCGCGGTCGAACGGCATCAACGTGCATTGGGCCCGCGATGCCGCCGAGCACAACCGCATCGTCCACGGCATCCTCAGCGACCACGGCGCCAAATCGCTGATCAAAAGCAAATCGATGCTGACCGAGGAGTGCGGTTTTCGCCATTACATGGCTTCGGTTGGGATCGAGGTCATTGAGACCGATCTCGGCGAGCGCATCCAGCAGCTCGACAATGAAGACCCAAGCCACGTCGTCGTGCCGGCGGTGCACAAGCTCCGGACCGATGTGGCGGAGGTATTCTCCCGAACGATCGGCACCGATCCCGCCAACAGCGACGTCCACTATCTTGCGGAAGCGCAGCGCGAGGCGACGCGGCCGCTGATCCTCGCCGCTGATGCTGGCATGACCGGTTGCAATTTCGCGGTCGCCGAGACCGGCGGCGTCACCGTCTGCACCAACGAGGGAAACGCCGATTTATCGGCCAATGTGCCGAAACTGCACATCGCCGCGATCGGCATCGAGAAGATCATCCCGCGTCTCGAACACTTGGCGGTTTTCGTGCGTCTGTTGTCGCGCAGCGCGCTCGGCTCGCCGGTCACCCAATACACCTCGCATTTCCGCGGGCCGCGCGAGGGCGGCGAGATGCATTTCGTGCTGGTCGACAACGGTCGGTCCGCCCGCCTCGGCATGGAGGAGTTTTGGACCTCGCTCAAATGCATCCGCTGTGGCGCATGCATGAACACCTGCCCGGTGTACCGGCGCAGCGGGGGTTTGAGCTACGGCGCCACCTATTCGGGGCCGATCGGGCTCATCATCGACCCGACCTTCAATGCGCACAAATACAGCAATCTGCCCTTCGCCTCGACCTTGAACGGCAGCTGCAGCAATGTCTGCCCGGTCAAGATCAACATCCACGAGCAGATCTATGCCTGGCGCCGCGAACTGGTGAAGCGGCACGAGGTGCCGTTCGCGAAACAGGCGGCGATGAAGGCCGCCGGCGAATTGCTGTCGCGGCCCGCTGCCTATCGCGCCGCGATCGCCGCCGCCGATATGGCGCTGACGCATCTGCCGCGCTTCGTGATCTACAACGGGCTCAACGCCTGGGGCAGGCACCGCGAGGTGCCGCATCCGCCCAAACAGACCTTTCACAGCTGGTATCAGGCCAATCGCGGAGGAAAGCAATGAGCAGCCGCGACGATATGCTGGCATCAATCCGGGCGAACCTCCCGCGAGTGGACAGACCGCTGCCCGACGTTCCGTTGTTTGATAACGACCCCCCGGCGTCGTTGCTGGAGGCGTTCAAGAAGAGTCTGCACCAGATGGGCGGCATTTTCCTCGACCCGCCGGATTCCGGCGACATCTTGGCGGCGGTCCGCGAGAAGATCGCCGGCGCCAAGGTTGTGTGCTCGGTGGTGCCGGAGATCGCCGGAAATCGCGACATCGCCGGTGTCGCGGTGCCGCAGAATCTGGCGGATGTCGATTTCGCGATCGTCCGCGCGTCGTTCGCCGTTGCGGAGACCGGCTCCGTCCTGCTGAGCGAGACCGACCTTCATGTCAATGCAGTGGCCTATCTGGCGCAACACTTGATCGTATTGCTCGACCCGGCCGACATCGTCGTCAACCTCCACCACGCCTACTACCGGCCCGAGTTCCGTGACCGGCACTACGCCTCCTTTCATACCGGTCCCTCCGCCACTGCGGATATTGAAGGCGTGCTGATCCACGGCGCCCAGGGCGTGCGCTCACTCTCCGTCCTGCCGCTCGCGCGCTCTGCGGGCAGCCCCGCCCACTGAAACAGGAATCAGATTTCACATGGCCAACAACCTGCAGGGTCAAGCGCTCAGCGGCTTCGTTCTCAGACACGTCGGTGTGGTCGGTCTCGGCCATATGGGACACGCTTTTGCCGTCAATCTCGTCGAAGATGGGTACCGGGTGTTCGTTTATGACCGAGACCCAAAGCGAGCAGCGACAGTGACAGGGGCGCACGGTGCCGCACAGTTCGCCGATCTAGCCGCCTGCGACGTGATAGTGACTTCGCTTCCTGATGACGACGCGCTTGCCGCAGTCGCGCTTGGGCCCGAGGGTTTGGCGGCCATTCTCTCCCCAAATGCAGTCCACATTTCCACGAGCACGGTCAGTCCCGGCGTGTCCCGCCGCGTCGCTGAGGTGCATGCGCGCCATCGCCAGGATTATGTCGCCGCGCCGGTGCTCGGTAACCCGGACTTTGCGCGGGAACGGAAGCTCTTCGTGCTCGCGGCGGGCCCACACTCTGCGCTGGAGAAGGTCCGTCCATTGCTCGAGCGCCTCGGCCAGCGGGTATTCGTGATCGGCGAAGACGCCGGATTGGCGAACCTCGTCAAGCTCGCCGCCAACGTGCTGACTGCGACGACGCTGGAGTGCATGGGCGAGGTCTTGGCCCTCATGCGAAAGGGCGGCGTCGACGCCCACCTCGCTTTCGACGTGCTGACGAATTCGCTGTTCGACTCCCGGGTCCACAAGAGTTACGGCGAGAAGATTGTCGACGGGAGTTACAGCCCGCCCGGAATGACCGCGCCGCTCGCCGTCAAAGATCTGCGGCTCGCGCTGGCCGAAGCCGAACACGAGGCCGTGCCGATGCCGGCTGCGAGTCTCGTTCACGATCGCCTCGTCGCAATGGTGGCCCGCGGGTGGGCCGGCCTCGACTGGTCGGCGCTCGGTCTGCTCGCAGCCGTCGATGCCGGTTTAAACGACGGTCGCTGAAGGCACGAAGGATAGAGCTCCCACGACCATGCTCCATGTGGCCGGGAGCACAGATCGGTCACCGCTGCGATGCAGATTTGAACTGGACGCTTCCGAAAAGAGGAGAAACCAATGTCCGTTACCAATACCGGCACCAGTAAACGAGGCGTCGACCTACTGCACGACCCGAGGCTCAACAAATCCACTGGCTTTACGGAGGCCGAGCGGCAGGCGCTGGGGCTGGTCGGGCTGGTTCCCGATGTGACCGAGTCGATCGAGACTCAGCTCGATCGTGTCTTGCTGCAGCTCAAAGGCAAGGCCACCGACCTCGAGCGGTTCATTCACCTGATGAATTTGCTCGAGACCAACCAGACGCTCTTTTATCGCACGTTGATGTCGGACCCTGCCCGCTTCCTCGAGATCGTCTACGACCCGACGATCGGCGAAGCCTGCCTGAAGTTCGACCACATCTTCCGCCGCCCGCTCGGGATGTATCTGTCGATCACCCGCAAGGGGCACGTCAAGGAAGTGCTGCGCAATTGGCCGGTCAAAGACGTGCGCTTCATCTGCGTTACCAACGCCGGCCGCATCCTTGGCCTGGGCGATTTGGGCGCCAACGGCATGGGCATTCCGATCGGCAAGCTGCAGCTTTACACCGCGGCGGCGGGTGTGCCGCCCGAGGGCCTGCTGCCGATGTTCCTAGACTCCGGCACCAACAACGAAACCTATCTGCGCGACCCGCTCTATGTCGGACTGCGGCAACATCGCCCTTCGACCGAGGAGCTGTACGCCTTTGTGGACGAGTTCGTGAAGGCGGTTCAGGAGGTCTTCCCGAATTGCTGCATCCACTTCGAGGACTGGACTGGGACAGATGCGATCGCTCTGCTCGCCCGCTATCGCAACAAGGTCTCCTGTTACAATGACGATATCCAGGGCACAGCCGGCGTAACGCTCGCCGGCCTGATCAATGCGCTCAAGCTCACCGGCGGACAGCTGAAGGAGCAACGAATCCTCTTTCTCGGCGCCGGTTCGGCGGCGATTGGCCTCGCGAATCTGATTGTCTCCGCGCTGGGTCAGCAAGGTGTCGCGCCCGAGATGGCCCGCCAGCAGATCCGGATGTTCGATACCCAGGGACTGGTGGTTGCAGGGCGTCCCGGCCTTGCCGCACACAAGCTGCCCTACGCGCACAAGCTGCCGCCGAGCAAACCCTTCGATCATCTCGACCTGGCTAGCGAGTGCCCGCAGATCGCCGCGGCTGTCGAGGATTTCAAGCCGACCGCCCTGATAGGCGTCAGCACCGTAGGAAAATTGTTCTCGCGCGAGGTCGTCGAGGCGATGTCGCGCCACAACGAGCGGCCAATCATCTTTGCCCTGTCCAACCCGATCGAAAAACACGAATGCCTGCCAGAGCAGGCCTACGACTGGTCCGGAGGCAAGGCGGTTTATGCCGGCGGCGTGCAATTCCCGCCGGTTCACGTCGCCGGGCAGACGTTCCTGCCGTCACAGGCCAACAACCTCTACATCTTCCCCGCCGTCGGCATGGCCATTTACGCCACGAACGCAAAGGGCGTGACCGATGAAATGTTTATCGAGGCCGCGCATGCCGTCGCCGACCAGGTGACCCCAGAGCAGTTGAGGCTTGGGATGCTCTTCCCGCCGCAGTCGAACATTCTGGAAGTCGAGGTTCACACCGCCGCGCGAGTAGCCAAGCTCGTCTTTGATGCTGGGCTGGCCCGTGTGGATCGTCCGACGGATATGGAGGCCTTCATTCGGCGACACCTCTACAAGCCCGAATATCGCACACTCGCGTGATTCGGCTTGCGAGCTGACCTGCGCTTTGCCGCCTTCCTGCCAGCGAGGAGAGCCTCACCGCATGGACCGCGAACACGAGAGAACCATCAAATTTGCGCCTGTCACTGTGAGGAGCGCTCTGCGCGCCGAAGCAGTCTCGACTGATCGAGCGCTCAGCGGCCCGAGATTGCTTCCCCGCGGGCCAAGCCCGCGGGTCGCAATGGGGATTGGAGTAACGGGTGCAACCCAGTCGGAATCCGCTCTGGCCTCACAGTGATACCTGCCGGCTTTAAGGCCTACCGAGGCTCATAAGCACTGAAAGAGCCAACACAGCTTGCGCGCAGTTCGGGATCTTTGATCGGCCCGCATTCCGTTCGCATCCGGGAGGCCCGAAAACTGCTGTTGGTGCTTACGAGATAGTCGTACCGCTGGCTCTTCCGGACGTTCTGCGCCGGCGTCTCGTGCCATTTCGGATGATGATGCGGATTGGTCGGTACCGGGGCTGCCTGTACCGTAGTAACCGCCAAAGCCGCCAGACCTACCAGCGTCGGGATGATCACGCGCATTTTTAGCCTCTGTCATTCGGGAGCCACACTGCAGTATGCCGGTGAATCTATTGACAAAAGCTGAAGCGGCTCGCCGAACTCAGCCCTAAGCCTTAGTTGTGACCGTCGCCCGGTACGACGAGCAGCCGAGGCGATGTTCTGCCCGGTAAAGGCTGCCGGCGTAGGGAAGGTTCCGGCCGCGCGCGGAGCACGGAAGCGACTAACGCCGAGCAGAGACCAGGAGAAACATCGGCCGCTGCCGTTCATCCTCGAGGGCCGGCCGTGCCGCGATCTGGTCGTCCGTCGGACCCCATTCCTCGATGTGCCAGGGCGTGAACCCCAACCGCAGCAAAAGATTGACGTATGTCGCCATGGTCCGGTGCTGCTTGATCACGCCCTTGGCGAGCCAGTCCGTGCGGCGCGGTCCTTCGCAAAGGTAGCTGTCGACGGGCCATGTCTTCTTGCCGCTTACGCCGACCGACCAGCCCGGCTGCGTCGGCGCCGTGAAGATCGGGTGCTCGACGGAAAAGATGAGATGCCCGCCCGGGATGAGAGCGCCATGCACCTTCGCCAGCAACTCGCCGAGATCCTCGACGTAGTGCAGGGCGAGGGAACTGTAGGCGAGGTCAAATGCCGCCCGGGGTAGCTCGACGCTCGCTATGTCTGCCTTGAGATAGGTTATCGCCGCGTCCGTCGTGGTGGCCCGGGCCCGTGCCAGCATCTTTTGCGATAAATCGATGCCGAGGACAGCCGCCGCGCTTTGCTGACGCGCCCAGCGGCAGAACCACCCGAAGCCGCAGCCGAGGTCCACCACTCTGAGACCCCGCAGCTCCGGAAGTAGCGCCTTGAGCGCGGGCCATTCGGCGGCGCCGTCCAGCCCTTCGATCGAGCGGCCCAATCGACTGTAGCCCTCGAAAAATTCCGGGTTGTCGTAGATGTTCTGCGTCATCGGCTTTGCGGTAAGCTGGTCACCGGGACAAGAGGTATGCTCAAATTTTGGGAGCGTCGCAGCTCGTTCAATGTTCAGATGGTGGCTTGCCCGCCCGCGCGTGGGTAGGATGATCTCTTCGAAACCGTGGCATGGACGCCTGACCGCCGATGAACCGACGTGAATTCGTAAAGAATAGCCTCGCCGGAGCGGCAGCACTGGCGGCCCCGCAAATCGTCCGCGCCGAAGCTCGGACGACGATCAACTTCGTGCCGCATGCCGATCTCGCCTCGCTCGATCCGGTCTGGACCACCGCCGACATCACCCGCAATTTTTCATTGGCCGTATACGACACGCTTTACGGCTATGATGCGGAATTTAGAGCCCAGCCGCAGATGGTCCAAACCCACACGACCGAAGATAGCGGCACGCAATGGGACCTGACATTGCGCGACGGCTTGAAATTTGACGACGGCGCGCCGGTCCTGGCGCGCGACTGTGTCGCCACGATCAGGCGATGGGCCAAGCGCTATCCATTGGGCCAGGCGCTGATGGCCCGCACCGACGAGCTCTCGGCAGTATCCGACCGTGTAATCCGCTTTCGACTCAAAAAGCCGTTTCCATTACTGCCGGATGCGCTGGCGGAGCCCTATTGTTCGGTCATGCCCGAGCAGTTGGCCAAGACCGACTCTTTTGAGCAGATAAAGGAGGCAATCGGCTCCGGGCCGTTCAAATTCGTGGCGTCCGAGCGCATACCCGGCCAGCGCGTTGTTTTCGAGAAAAATCCGGATTATGTCCCGCGCGGCGACGGAAAACCGAGCTTCAGCGCCGGTCCCAAGGTGGTCTATGTCGACCGCGTAGTGTGGAATTTCGTGCAGGATCCCTCTACCGATTCGGCGGCGCTCGCGCAGGGCGAGGTCGACTGGTGGGAAAATCCGACGATTGATCTCATCCCTCAGCTCAAGCGAAACAAGGATCTGGTCATCACGGTCAAGGACCGCACCGGGGAGATCGGTTGCCTCCGGTTCAACCTTGGCTCGGATCTAGCACCCATTGCCCCAGTCCGATGATCCACATAGCGGAGCCGGGCAACCGCAGGTTAGTCCCGGGGGAATGCAGCGGTCTTTGGCCCCCGCCTGAGAATCTCTAAGATTAACTAAGATTAACGAACTGGGCCGAAAGCGGCTGATTGGCGTGGCGGAAAAGGCCTTATTCCGCGCCACCGCAGCCGATATTTTAAGAGAATTAACCAATATTCCCAAACATTCTTCGGTATTTGGGCGACTTCGCGCGCCACCGTGGGCCCAAAAGGCGTCATCCACCGGCTGAATGACAGAAAAATTACACCAAAAATCGCACCGGGGCCAAATGGCCGGGGAATTGTCCGCCTGAGGAGGCGTTAACCACCGATGGGGACGACCTTGGAAAAATTAACGATATCTCAGAAGCAGGTCTGCACCGAGCCACGGCAGCCTGAATGACCCTAAAATTCGGCCGCTTTCAGGTGCTGCCGCACCGCCGCGAATTTGTTTCCGAGGGGGTGCCGGTCCCCCTTGGCAGCCGAGCTTTCGATGTTCTGATGGTACTGATCGAGGCCGGCGGCGAACTCGTTACCAAGGACGAAATCCTGAGCCGCGTATGGCCGGGGATGGTGGTCGAGGAGCACAGCCTTCAGTTCCACATCTCGGCGCTGCGCAAGGTTTTGGGAGAGGATCGTGGCTTCATCAAAACCATCTCCGGTCGCGGCTACCGGTTCGCCGCCGATATAATCGCTGCAGCCGACGAACAGGAACCGCCTCTCGGCCGAGGCGCTGGGTTGTCGGCGCACCGCCCCGATTTGGAGATTCGATCGAACCTTCCGGCGCCTGGGTCGGATCTGATCGGTCGGGATGCCGAGCTCTCCGAAGCGACCCGTCTGGTGACGGCTCATCGGCTCGTCACCTTGGTCGGCGCTGGAGGGATCGGCAAGACGCGACTGGGCCGCGAGGTCGCGCGCCACCTGCTGCCCGGGTTTGCCGATGGGGTGTGGGTCGCGGAACTCGGGCTGCTGTCCGATCCCGATCTTGTCCCGGTCACCGTCGCCGCCGCACTCGGGCTCGAGCTCGCCGCCCCGCGATGACACCCGAACGGGTCGCGACTGCGCTCGGTGCGAAGCAGCTCCTGCTTGTGCTCGATAATTGCGAGCTCGTGATCGACGCTGCGGCGAGCATGGCCGAAGCGCTGCTGCGGGCCAACCCCTCAGCACATGTCATGGCGACGAGCCGCGAGCCGCTGAGAGCAGAGGATGAATATCTTTATCAGGTGCCGCCGCTCGCCCTACCGGCCGAGGGTACCGAGGATTTCCAAGGTTTGCTGGAATACGGCGCGGTTCGGCTGTTCGTCGCGCGAGTGCGCGCGGCGGAGCCGCACTTCGCGCCGGACCAGCCCCTTGCGGCGGACATCGCGGCAATCTGCCGGCAACTGGACGGGATTGCGTGGCAATCGAGCTTGCGGCCGCCCGCGCCGCTGCGCTCGGGGTGAGGGGGGTCGCCGCGCACCTCGACGATCGTTTCCACCTGCTCATCGGCGGCCGACGCACTGCGCTGCCGCGGCATCAGACGTTGCGGGCGACGCTCGACTGGAGCTACGATTTGCTACCGGAGCGCGAGCGCGTTGTCTTTCGTCGCGTTTCGATCTTCGCCGACGGCTTTGGCCTGAAGGCGGCGACTGCGGTCGCCGTGAGCGCCGAGATCGCAGCGTCGGACGTCATCGACTGTGTCGCGAACCTGGTTGCGAAGTCGCTCGTCATGGCTGATGTCCCTGGCGCCACGGCACGTTATCGGCTGCTCGAGACGACGCGCGCCTGCGCGCGCGAGAAACTCGCCGAAAGCGGCGAGCTCGAACAAGTCGCACGAGCCCCGCCGAGCATTACCGGAACATCTTCGTGCGGGCCCAGACCGAATGGGAGACGCGGCCCACTCTCGAGTGGCTGGCGGCTTACGATCGCCGGATCGGTGATTTGCGGGCTGCGCTGGACTGGTCCTTTTCGCCGCAGGGCGACATCGATCGGCGTCGCGCTCACTGTCGCCTCGGTACCCCTGTGGCTCCAGTTGTCGCTGATGGAGGAATGCCGCGGGTACGTCGAACGCGCGCTTTCCTGTGTCGGGCGCGGATCGGACCGAGACGCAAATCGCGAGTTGCAGCTCTACTCGGCGCTTGGCGCTTCCCTGATGTATACCAAAGGTCTCCTGCCCGAGACCGCCGCGGCCTGGACAGCAGCCCTCGAGATGGCTCAGACGGTTGACGACACCGAATATCAGTTGCGGGCGCTCTGGGGGCTATTCGCTTATCGCATCAGCAGCGGCGAGTATCTGGCAGCGCGGGCGCTTGCTCAAACGTTCTGCCGCCTCACCTCGAACGGCGCCGACCCGGCTGATCGCGTGATCGGCGATGGAATGACTGGAATCGTGCTGCATCACCTGGGGGACCAGATCAGCGCACGGCGTCACCTCGAGGGCCAGGTCGGTCGCTATGTCGACCCCGATCGCCGTTCGCATACGGTCCGGTTTTTGTTCGATCAGCGGGTGACGGGGCTCGTCTTCCTTGCGCGCATCCTCTGGCTACAGGGTTTTCCCGATCAGGCCATGCGTATCTCGCAAGGAATTCTCGAAGACGCTCGAGCAATCGATCATACGGTTTCGCTGTGTTACGCCCTCTCTGCCGCGGCGTGCTCGGTCCCGCTCTTGGTCGGCGATCTGGCGGCGGCCGAACGGTCCGTGGCGATGCTGCTTGATCATTCGGCAAAGCATGTTCTGGCCCTCTGACACGCTTGGGCCCGCTGTTTAGAGGGAGCGCTGTTCATCAAGCGCGGCGACGCGGAATCCGGATTGCGGCTTCTCCGCACCGCTCTTGACGAGCTTCGTGAGAGTGAGTTCGCCCTGCCCTACACGGTATTTCTCGGCGCTCTGGCGGAGGCCTTGGCGGGTGTCGGCCAGGTGACCCAAGGAATTGTGGCGATCGACGAGGCGCTCGCGCGATCCGAGCGCGATGAAGAACGCTGGTGCGTGGCCGAGCTGCTGCGCGTCAAGGGCGAGCTCATTCTGAGTGAGGGCGCACCTGATGCCGCGACGATGGCGGAGGACTATTTCGGGCAAGCGCTCGACTGGGCGCGCCGGCAAGGCGCCTTGTCCTGGGAGCTGCGTTCCGCCACGAGCCTCGCCCGACTTTGGCGCGACCAGAACCGCGCCAAAGCGGCGCGTGAAATCTTGGCCCCAGTGTACGATCGGTTCACCGAGGGATTTGAGACGGCCGATCTCAAAGCGGCAAAATTGCTGCTCGATGGTTTGCGGCCGTTGCGGCGCCAGCAGGTGGGTGTCGCTGCCCTTGCGATTTCGCTTTGCGCAGGCTATGGCGGCTTGGCCGAAATACTTGCGGCTTTTTGAGTGTCTGAATCAGGGTCTGGCCTTACGGAATAGGGTGCGGTGCAGGCAGAGGTTGCTCACCGCAGATCGCCGGTGCGCAGGGCGGAAGCGGTGGGGTCGGGATGAGGAACTCGTTACCCTGCGTCAATGCATTACCGCCGGTCATGCACTGACCGGTAAAGGTGTTGATGTCCGGGTAGGGTGTTGTGAAACCGTCCGTCAGCGTTTGCAGGAAGGTCACGATCTGGTTTTCCTCCTGATCCGTCACGCCGAGGTTGCCGACCGTCATGTCGATGTTGTTCGGGACTTCGGGCATTGGCCAGCAATCGACTTTTTCGGTCTTTCCTTCCGGACAGTGTCCCGACGTGACCTTGAACGGGTACACATCGCGCGTATTGTAGAAATGGACGAGTTGCTTGAGACTCTTGATATAGCCATTGTGGAAGAACTCTTTCTGGAAATAGGGCCCGGGCGACTCGGTGGTAGGGCACTGCGGCGGTGTCATCGCCACATTGCGCGCCGTCGACGTCTGCATTTGGCCGTCGCTGGTTGGGGTGTACTGTACCCATTGCGAGTTTGGATTGGAGGGGCCTCTGAGAAAGGCGCCCAATCCCAGATCTCTGTAGCCAAAGCCGTACGGATTGGGCGTAAACCCGAAGCGGTCCGGCGTGGTTTGATAAAACAGCGCAACCCTGGGATTGAGCGGCAGGCCTTCATTGGCATAGCCGAAGCAGGTGAACAGAGGCCTCGTATTGGCTGCGGCGCCGGTGTCGGTCTCGCCCGGCGTCAGTGCCGTTGATCTTCCGTCGAGATGGCAGGAATTGCAGTTGGCCTTACCTTTGAAGAGGTTGTAACCGGCCGTCTCGTCTGACGTTAAGGTGTATTTACCTACCAGGAAGGCGTCGAATTTCGACGTGAACGGGCTGAGACGGTTTGAGCGTTCGTATTTGGAAATAGACTGCCCCCAATGGTCGTAGATATTGTTTGCCTTGGTGCGGTCTTCCGGGCTCAGGGGAATTGGTGTGGCGCTGCCGCCGAACCTTGCCGCCCCTCCCGGGCTGGCGCAGATCTTCTCGGTGCTGCCCGGCCAACGGATGTGGAAGTTCATGCCCCAAATCTGCTCAAAGAGCGGCCGGTACACCGCTCTCGACAGCCGAAACGCGACGCAAGCCGTGTCAGGGAACCCCATTTCCTGAGTATCGACCGGCGGATGCTGAGCCTGCTCGGCGTCAGCGCTCTGCAGTTTGTAGCCGGTCGAGCGCCCGTCCCAGAAGTTGCCGCCAAAGAACGCGCCCTGTGTTTTGTTGTATTCGAGCGCAGGGAAGTCCGGTGAATACGTGTATCGCTGCGCGGTCCGCTTGCCAGCGCGATCGTGAAATGATCCGGGATACGCGATCATCGTCAGATTGACGGACGGTATCGGTCCGCTAAAGCCGGCATACGGCATATGGCAGAGACCGCAGGCCTCATTCCTGAAGGGCGACATGTTCAGGTCGAAATTCAGCAGCTTGCCGAGTATTTCTACAGCCTCATATCCGCTGCCCTTCAGCACGGGGGGATTTCCCGCCAGAGTCGGAGCGGGCAGTGCTCTCCACTCGTTGAGTGCCTCATTGAAGATGAGTTGAACTTCCCGCTGAACCCTTGCGATCTCCGCGTCCAGATCAGGCGGCAGAATGCCAGGCGGATATGGGCTGTACGTCGGGACTGGTCTTGGAAGGGGGGCGTCGGCAGACGCGGCGTGGGGGAAGCTCGAGATCCCGAGCAGCACTGCTAAGCCTGCGGTTACGAATGCTGATGTGTGTCGGCGCATCGGCTTCCTCCCTCGGCTGTCGGTGGATCCTCTCGCTGGCGCGCGGCGCGGCGCAACGTCAAGCTGATCCACACATCGTGCGCGCGGCAACAAGCGCCTCAATCTCCGCCTTGCCGTGCCACCGCGAGGCCATCATACGCCGCGCACGATTCTCGTATTCTGAATTACGCGGCGCACCGCAGATCGCGTTCTGACCAGATAGTCGCAAGCGCCCGGACCAGATGGTCGATGTCGGCCTCGTCGTGCAGGGGCGAAGGGGTTAGGCGCAGCCGCTCGGTGCCGCGCGGCACGGTCGGGTAGTTGATCGGCTGCACATAGATGGCGAACTCGTCAAGCAGCCGATCGGTGATGTGTCGGCACAATACCGGGTCTCCGACCATAACCGGGACGATATGGCTCGAATTGTCCCGGTGGGGGATTTGGGCGGCATCGAGCCGGCGGCGCAGCAGCCTGACATGCTCGTGCAACTGTCGGCGTTCGGCGGAGCTGTTCTTCAGGTGGCGGATGCTGGCGAGGGCG
>Ga0210396_10002524_pt1 | contig 18652 bp, 11 predicted proteins | sample IncBWH17OmetaG_FD_155466 | JGI IMG/M metagenome (GOLD analysis project Ga0210396, IMG submission 155466) | Forest soil microbial communities from Barre Woods Harvard Forest LTER site, Petersham, Massachusetts, United States - Inc-BW-H-17-O ... | reverse complement strand
TGTTGAGGTAAAACTCATCGGGATAACGGCGCAAGAACGACGATATTCGCTCACGGAAAGGTGGCGTGTAACCCACGCGCTGATGCAGTAATGTAGCGCCTTCCGCGAGCAAATAGTACCCGATGTGCGAAGTCCGAAGCACTGCGCGTGGATCGGATTCTTTTCGTAACTGGGCCTGGCGCGCCAGCGCGAGCGCCTCGGAAGCAACTTCCATCTCGCTGAAGTCGGAATATTCAGCGATTTCTACAATCTTGTTTCGATATAAATCGCGACTTTCCAGATCCATCTGTGCGTAGGCGCCTGCCGGGTCTTTCCGCAAAATGTGATCGTGCAGAATCAGCGGTTCCAGTAAGTCTTTCCACGAGGCTTGGCTGACTTCCCTTAAACTGCTCACACAAACCCCGACACCATACGACTGTTTCGGATTCGCGATTGCCTGGGACCCGCGCTCCACAATCCTTTCCAACAAAACCAGTTTGAGCGCAGGAATAAGCATCCATAGCTCTTTAGTTTTGAGGACTGTCTGCTGTTGGAAGGCCTCGACGTAGGAAGCGAACGCCTTATCACTGAATTGAAAAGAAGTTTTGGCAAAATATGCTTCCGCCAAAACAATTACCCGCGGAATAATCGCATCGCTTTCGGTCCGGACCAGCGGCATTTTTTGCGGTGTCTTGAATGCCTCGCAAACACTTTGGAGTTCGGAGGTCAACAGGTGGACATTGTCCTGCAACCAACGGCCATCGTCAGACAAAGAGGTGCCCACGGAGCGCCCCGCGATCTTCTTCAGCAGAGGTTTAAAGGTTTTCGAAAGCTTGTGGCATCGCTCCACAAAGACTGGCGAACGGTCTTCACCGGGTAGCCACGAGAGATTGCGTGCCAACTCCGCCGCACTTGAGCGCAAAGCAATATCGCGCGGGCCTATTTCTCCTGACGGCTCGATGGGACATTCGGTTTTTGTAGTTACCATTTCCAGATGAAGATTATGCAGCATCTCGTTGAAATTCCTAGCGGTAGCTGGCTGCCTGCATTTCGAACATTTCCGCGTACCGGCCGCCCATTCTGGCCAGTTGATCGTGACTACCCTCTTCCGCAATCCTGCCTTTGTCCAATACTACGATGCGATCTGCCATACGCACGGTCGAGAATCGATGTGAAATAAAAAGCGCCATCTTTCCCGTGGTTAGCTCTGCAAAGCGGCGGAAGACCTCAAACTCGCTTTTGGCGTCCAGGGCTGCGGTCGGCTCGTCTAATATAAGCAATTGCGCATCGCGCAGATACGCGCGAGCCAGTGCGACTTTTTGCCACTCACCGCCGGAAAGATCCAGCCCACCATCGAAACGGCCGCCCAACATTTGATCGTATCCCTTCGGAAGGCGTCCAATAACAGGATCCGCCATACTTTTTCGCGCCGCCATCCGCAACAATTCCAGGTTGTTGATTTCCTCGACCCGTCCCACCGCGATGTTCTCGCGAGCCTTTAACTCATAGCGCATAAAATCCTGGAAGATCACGCCGATTTCGCGATACAAATCTTCCAGGCTGTACTCGCGCAGATCCACGCCATCGAGCAGAATTTGTCCTTCGGTAGGATCGTAGAGCCGAGTGATCAGCTTTACGACCGTGGTCTTGCCCTGCCCATTTTCGCCAATTAACGCTACCCGCTCACCCGGTCGCAGGAAAAAATTCATTCGGTCGAGAATCAGGCGAGGACTGCCGGGATAATGAAATGAGACGTCGCGGAACTCGAATCCCCGCACGATTGGCCTCGGCGTCATCAACGCATTCGGCTTGGAACGGATCGTTGGCTGCATATCGAAAAATGCCAATAGATCGGTCAGGAACAGCGCTTGGTCGGCGATGCCGGAAAGAGTCGAAAAGATTTGTTGAATATTAGTGCTGGCCTGCAGTATTGCGCCGGACAGGAAAGTCAGCGTACCGATCGAGAGCGCACCGGTCAACGTCCGCCAAATCACGAATACATACGCCGAATAATAACCCGCCGTTCCGATCAGCGATAAAAACGATCCGGCAATCAGCCGGCGTCGAGACAGAGCAACATTCTCAATGTAGATTTCATCCGAAAGGCGGGTGAAACGTTCGGTGAGAAAGCCATTCAAGTTAAATAATTTGAGTTCTTTCGCAGCCTCTCTGCTGCCACCCAGTATCCGCAGGTAATCCAGCTGACGACGAATTGGGGTCTGGCGGAAGTTTTTGGCGTAGCCGAGGAACGCGAAGTGGCTCTCGCCCAAAAATGCGGGCAGCACTCCGGCTACAAGCAGGAGCATAAGCCAGGGAGAGAAAAGCATGATCGAAATCGACAGTGAAACTACAGTCGCGACCTGCTGAACTAACCGCCCAATCGACTGGATCATTCCCAGGCGATCGGTTGCCTGCACGCGGGCCCGGTCAAGGCGGTCGTAGAAAACAGGGTCTTCGTAGGCGAGCAAATCCAGTTCAGCCGCATGCTTCATCACCCGGATGCTGACGTAGCGCGTGTACTTGTCGGCGAGAAGGGCATCTAGATAATCGATGATGCGGGTAAGTATTGTGCTCAGGACTGCCAGGCCAAATTCAGCCGCCACTAACCACCAGAACCCGTGACGCACAGGGTGATGGAACTTTGAGACGTCAACGATGCTGTCAATGATCAGCTTCGTGACATACAGCAACGCCATGGGGAGCAGGGAAGCGAACAGCCGAAAAACCAGCCCACCTGTGACCACTCCAGGTCCGGATTCCCACACTATTTTGAGAACAGGGGGGATATTGCGAAGGGCCGTAAGCCGCTCTCGCCAGGCACTCGCAAAGCTGTGCTGCTCTGGCATATTGGTTCTACGAAGTTCAAGGGCAGGGTACTAAATTTACTTTGACCAACCTTGTGCGCCCCGTTACAAACATAATATCTGATAAGCCGGATTAAGCCTTTACCCTCAACCGCATAAAATGAAAGGCGGTCCAGAGGGTCCAAACGTCGGATCACCGACACTAACCCGTGACCGCCCAAAAAGCCCGCGTCGCACACTCCGACACACGGCTCCGAAAGTCTTGCTTTTAAGAGGTTAATGTCGCGAACAGGCCCTGACAATCGGGTGTTCACGGTATTTTCACGGGATCAAGCGCGTTCAGCGGACCCTTCGATTTTGAAGACTGTACCCTGATTTAGCAGCGTCTCAACTGCAACCACTACTTCGCGGCCGCTGCCCTTGGTCACAGCTCCCCGAAAACCCGCCTCGCGAGCGGCCCGGGCCAGTTCGGTAGATACCTCCTGAACTGTCAAGAGGAGCATGGCAGTCAATGGCGAACTGGCGAATACTTGCCGGGCAGCCTCTATACCGTTCTTATCAGGCATCGCCAAATCAATTATGGCCAGATCCGGGGAGAGTTGTTTGATTTTGGCGACTGCATCGTTTCCGTTAGCTGCTTCTCCGCAAACCTCCCACCCAGGACGTTCCTCCAATATCCGACGCAGCAAACTCCGTATGGATCCATCGTCGTCTGCGATCAAGATTCGAACGGGCATTCCATTGCCTCCGAGGAAGGCGGGAATCGAACTCCACCAAGTCCATTCTTTTTCTGTCGTAGCCATCTGGACCCCCAATGGAGAGTGTCATGGCCAGACCTTACGCTCAATACAGGTAAGTCCCTAGAACCCGCGATGGTAACTTGTAGCCGCCGACGTTTCGTTTCTAGTTTGGTGCGACAGTCGACGGTAATGCGGCAGCTGACGTGACTTTGATCGTGCCCGCGGCCAAAGCGCCAGTAAGCTTTACGCGCTGACCGGCGAGCTGACTGATTTGCGCTGGATCGCCTGTGATTTCGTAATTCTTATCACCGTTTACCAGTAGGTATTTCGATCCATCGCGTACGCACACTCGGGTACACTCTGCTGCACTTTTTTCTGTATCAGTATGTCTCGCCCCGCAGCGCAGATCGGTGATAATTCCGGAGAAAGTTTGCGCTGGCACAATAGGATCCACTTGTTGATCATCAGAGGCCTGGGCAGACCCGCCACCACCGACCACTGCGGTTACACCAGCAAAGACTGCAGCAAAAACCAAGGATGAACCCAACGTTATGACGGCAAAAAATCCGAGTAAAGATACCCACGAACGCTGAGTCTCCGGCACAGATCCTCGCAATTCTTCGGACATCGAAACATCCTGTCACTTTGTTTGGTGTCTAATAACTGTGCTGGGTTGCATGCCGATTTAGATTCGCAACTCGCGTGAAAACACTGTCTTTCACCATCAATCAAATTCATAGGAGATGTATCGACCCCACCTACAGCATCGACTCGATATAAACCTTGGAAAAACCGATGTTATGGTTACGTGTGGTGAAACGCGTCAAAATCGAAAGGAAATCCCATGAATAAGTGGCTCAAAATACTACTTGGCACCGGTCTCTATTTACTCGAGCAGTCAGATGGCGCGACCAAGGATGTCCGCAAGCGTGCTGCCGATCGCTTTTCAGATTTGCGCGATGTCGCGCAAGATAAATACGAAACCGCGACTGAGCGTCTCGACCGAGCAACCAAAGCGATTCGCGGTGAAGATCAATCCATGGCCGGCAACGTTCTCCGCTTCGTTGCAGGAGTGGCCGTAGGTGTTGGCATTGGGTTGGTTCTGGCGCCGGCTAGCGGCGAAGAAACCCGAAACGTCATTGCTGGCAAAGTGCATGAAATGGGCGACAGAGTTCGTCAGCAGTTTTCCGATGAGGCCAGTACGGGAACGCGCGGCTAGTCGCGAGCACAAGTTTCTCATTCAGAGCGTAGCGAGGAATCCCGATTTCAGCGGGAAGTACCCAGATTCCTCGCTGCGCTTGGAATGAGAAATATTCATATCAGCGCGGGCGTCGTAGCTTGAGACGCAGGATTGAGAAATGGAACCGCTATTTCCACGAGTGTCCCTGGATCTGTGTTTGCAAGCCGCAACTCTCCACCGAATTCCTTTACCCTCTGACTCATTCCACCGATGCCGATGCCAATGCTGCCGGGACGCAATTCAGCGACGGGGTTTTCAATGCCTTTACCGTCGTCCCGGATCATCACTGAAACTTGATTATCGCGGTGCGCCATCGTGACCCAGGCTTTTTGGGCTCCGGAATGTCGATACACATTGGTGAGGGCTTCCTGAATGATGCGGAAGATCGCAGTCTCTAACTCTGCGCCCAAGCGCGGAAAGGTGGGGGGCTGAACATCCAGCGAGGTGACAATGCCGCTGCGCTTGGTCAACCCATCAAGATACCAGCGCAGAGCTGAAAGCAATCCCACCTCATCCAACAACGGCGGGTGTAAGAGGTGAGACAGGCTTCTGACTTGCTGAATAGCACGGTCAATGGTTTCGCTGGCATCCCTGGCTACGCGCCGGTTGGCTTGAACAGAATTGTTCTCGATAATCCCATCCATCATCATTTTTGCAGCGGCTAGGTCTTGCCCTAAGCCGTCGTGCAACTCTCTTGCGATGCGTCGCCGCTCATCATCTTGCATGGTAAGCAAGCGACCGGACAGCCGCCGCAGAGCCGCAGTTCTGTCGTCCACTAACCTTTCCAGTTCGGTGGCGCTATCCCGAATCGACTGTTCCAGTATCTTGCTATCATGAATGTCAGAACAGGTTCCATACCATTTAACGATTTGACCCTCTAAATCACGGATGGGAACCGCCCGCGCTCTGAACCAACGGTATTGTCCGTCGCGCCCGCGCATGCGATATTCGGCTTCATAGTTTTCGCCTGACTCTACGCAATGCGTCCACTGAGCTATGGTTCTGTCGCAGTCGTCCGTATGCACAAAATCCAACCAACCGTATCCCTTCGCCGAGTCAGGCTCGGCGCCAGTATACTCATAGAATCGATCGCTGATATAGTCCCGGGAACCATCAGTCTGTCGGCTGAAAATGATATCGGGAGCGGTTCGCACAATAGCGTCAAGTTCCTGATTCTTTCGCCCCAGTTCACTGTTGAGTTCCTGCAAGGTCGCGGCTCTTCGTTCCAATTCCTCGGTTCGCTCGGCGACGCGCTGCTCCAGTTCCCGGTTCAGAGCTTCCAACTGTTTCGCCTTGCGGTGCAGTTCGGAAAATATACTGACTTTCGCTCTCAGCAGTTCCGGGATAACGGGAACAGAAATATAATCCACGGCTCCGCGCTCGTAACCTTTCAGCCGATCCAAGTCACTGAGATATACCGCGGAAATAAAGATGATTGCCGTTCTTTGAAAGCGGGGGTGCTGCCGGATCAAGGCCGCTAATTCGAACCCATCGAGATCCGGCATACTTACATCCATCAAGACGACGGCGATATCGTGTTTCAGCAGCAGTTCGAGCGCCTCCTTGCCCGAAGTAGCCTTGAGCAGATTCTCACCAAGTTCCGCCAGTATCACCTCATAGCTGAGCAACTTGGCGGGCTGGTCATCCACCATGAGAATGTTGACTTTTTCATTCGCCGTCATTTTTCTTTTAGGCCTCCCCGGGCATCCCGTCTGCTTTTAGCAACTTATCTGTGCAGCCACATACGAAGCGCAGAAAGCAGTTGCTCAGTGTTGACGGGTTTTGCCAGGTATTCGGATGCACCCGCTTCGAGACACTTCTCGCGATCGCCTTTCATAGCTTTTGCGGTCAGCGCGATAATAGGCAAGCGGCGGAACGCGCTGTTCTGCCGAATCACCTGCATAGTCTCATATCCATCCATCTCGGGCATCATGATGTCCATGAGCACGATCGCGAGGTCGGGAGTGGACTCGAGGGTCGCGATTGCTTCACGCCCCGTTCCCGCGGTTAGAACTGTCATTCCGCGGCGTTCCAGCACGCTGGAGAGGGCGAAGATGTTTCGTACGTCGTCATCCACCACCAGCACTTTCTTTCCCACCAGGGCATCGTCGGAACGATGCAGCCGATCCAGCATTTTCTGTTTCTCGGCAGGAAGATCTGCGACCACTCGGTGCAGGAACAGCGCGGTTTCATCCAGCAGACGTTCCGGAGACTCAACACCCTTCACCACCACGCTGCGGGCCAGCGTGTGCAGGCGCGCGTCTTCTTCCGGCGACAGCTCTTTTCCGGTGAACACCACCACCGGCACGTCACTTACGGCCGGAGTATCGCGCAGCCGCTCCAACACATCGAAGCCTGACATATCCGGAAGCCGCAGGTCGAGCACGACGCAGTCGTAAGGCTGCATTTCAAGCATGGTGAGCGCATCCTTGCCGCTGGCCGCAATTGAGACATCGATGTCGTCGTAACCCAGCAGTTCGCGAATACTGAGTTGCTCCGCCGGATTATCTTCGACCACTAACAACCGCTTCCGGCGCGGCGTAGTGTATTCCTTAATGCGGGTCAACGCCGCTCCCAGTCCTTCGGGAGTGGTCGGCTTGGTTACGAAAGCAAAAGCCCCGCGAGCCAACCCGTGATGACGATCTTCGTCGAGCGTCAGCATCTGCACGGGGATGTGGCGCGTGGCCGGATCCTGTTTCAGATGGTTGAGTACGGTCCAACCCAGCATGTCAGGCAAGAAGACATCCAGAGATACGGCAGTTGGATGGAATTCCCGCGCCAACGCCAAGGCTTCCGCGCCTTTCATCGCGACTAGCACCTTGAATCCACTGTCGTGAGACAGATCGCAGAGAACACGCGCATAATGCGGATCGTCCTCCACAATCAGCAGGACTGCATCGTCTGGCTGCAGATTTTCGCGATCATCGGGAACGTGCTCGATCGCAACTTCAGTTGTCCGCACCGCCGACAATTGCAGCGGCGGAGTCGTGGAACGAGTCTTTCGGTCCACCATCGCCGCACTCGCGGAAGACGGTCCAACGTAGGTTTGCGGCAGGTACAAAGTGAAGGTGCTGCCTTTGCCCGGTGCGCTGCGCAGTTGAATCTCGCCACCCAGCAAGCTAGCCAGCTCGCGGCTGATTGCTAGCCCCAGGCCGGTTCCTCCGTACTTGCGGCTGGTGCCGGCATCTGCTTGTTGGAACGCCTCGAAAATGATGCGTTGCTTCTCCGACGGAATGCCGATGCCGGTATCGGATACTTCGAACGCCACAACCGACGCAGCGCTGTTGAGAATGGGATGGTCTTCGCTCCATCCGCGCGTGGCAAGCGATACGTCCAGCTGCACGCCGCCTTGCTCTGTGAACTTGAATGCGTTGGACAACAGGTTTTTCAGAACCTGCTGCAGACGCTTCGAGTCCGTCACCAGGCTTCGAGTGAGGTGGGGATCGGAATGCACCTCGAATGAAAGTCGCCGATTCTCGGCCTCGTGCCGGAACGGTCGACCGACCATGTCCAGCAGGCTGGCAAAGAAAACTTCCTCGGCTTCGACGGAAACCGTTCCAGACTCAATCTTCGAAAGATCGAGAATGTCGCTGATGAGGTTGAGCAGATCGGTTCCCGCGCCATGAATAGTGCGGGCAAACTCAACTTGCTTGGGCGTTAAGTTGCCATCAGGATTGTCGGTGAGTTGCTGGCCAAGAACCAGAATGCTGTTCAGAGGCGTACGCAACTCGTGAGACATATTAGCCAGGAACTCGGACTTGTACTTGGAAGTCAGCGCCAATTCCTTGGCTTTCTCTTCCAGCGCTCCGCGAGCCTGCTCAATTTCCTGATTCTTGCGTTCCACTTCTACGTTTTGTTCAGCAAGCTGCTGGGCTTTTTGCGCAAGCTGCTCGTTGGTCTGCTGCAACTCTCTTTGCTGCGTTTGCAGTTCGGTAGCCAATTGCTGCGACTGCTTCAACAGACCTTCCGTCTGCATCGTGGCTTCGATGCTGTTCAGCACGATGCCAATGCTGGCCGTCAACTGTTCAAGAAAAGCCAGATGCGAGGCAGTGAATGTGCTCAGCGAAGCCAGTTCAATGACGGCCTTGACGTGATCCTCAAAGAGTACAGGCAGCACGATAACGTTCCGAGGAACGGCTTCGATCAAACCGGTTCGGATGGTCACCGTGTTCTCCGGCAGATCGGTGATTAGCATGCGCTTCTTTTCCGCCGCGCATTGCCCGATCAGACCTTCGCCCAGCCTTACCCGTCGCAGATGTCCGTCCTGTCCCTCCGAAGCAAAGGCGGAGAGCAGCACCATCCCCGCTGATTCTTCGGTCTCCATCTGGTAGATCACGCCTTGATGCGCACTCACGAGCGGAGCCAACTCTGACAGCAGCTTCTGTCCTACGGTTGTCAGATCGCGCTGCCCTTGCAACATGCTGGTGAAGCGTGCGAGGTTGGTCTTGAGCCAGTCCTGCTCGGTGTTGCGGTCCGTGGTGAGCCGCAGGTTGTCGATCATAGTGTTGATGTTGTCTTTGAGCTCGGCCACCTCGCCGCTGGCTTCCACTTGAATCGAACGGGTGAGGTCGCCCTTGGTCACGGCCGTCGCGACTTCGGCGATTGCGCGCACCTGGTTGGTAAGGTTGTCGGCCAGCAGGTTCACGTTGCCGGTGAGATCTTTCCATGTACCGGCCGCGCCAGGTACGTTGGCCTGACCGCCCAGACGGCCTTCCACTCCGACTTCGCGAGCCACGGTCGTAACCTGATCGGCGAAGGTGGCCAGAGTGCCGGTCATATTGTTGATCGTTTCAGCTAGAGCCGCGACTTCGCCCTTGGCATTCACGGTCAGCTTCTGGGTGAGTTCGCCGTCAGCTACGGCGGTCACCACTTTCACGATGCCGCGTACCTGCTCGGTGAGGTTGGCGGCCATGACGTTCACGTTGTCAGTGAGATCTTTCCACGTGCCCGCCACGCCAGGCACCTGCGCCTGACCTCCAAGCTTGCCTTCAGTACCCACTTCACGAGCCACGCGGGTCACTTCGGCGGCGAATGCGTTGAGTTGGTCCACCATGGTGTTGATGGTGTTCTTCAGTTCGAGAATTTCACCCTTCACATCCACCGTGATCTTGCGTGACAAGTCGCCGCGGGCCACGGCAGTCGTTACTTCAGCAATATTACGAACCTGAGCCGTGAGGTTGCCGGCCATCGCGTTCACGGAGTCGGTGAGATCTTTCCACGTGCCAGCGACACCGGGCACGTTGGCCTGCCCACCCAACCGGCCTTCGGAACCCACTTCGCGAGCTACGCGCGTAACTTCTGCAGCGAATGAACGCAACTGCTCAACCATGGTGTTGAGTGTTTCTTTTAGCTGCAAGATTTCGCCGCGGACGTCCACGGTGATCTTCTTCGAAAGGTCACCGGTAGCAATAGCCGTAGCGACTTCAGCGATATTTCGCACTTGGCCGGTAAGGTTGCTGGCCATGAAGTTCACGTTGTCGGTGAGATCTTTCCACGTGCCTGCGACGCCTGGCACCTGCGCCTGACCGCCGAGTTTGCCGTCGGTTCCCACTTCACGAGCCACACGAGTCACTTCTCCGGCGAACGCGTTGAGCTGATCCACCATCGTGTTGATCGTGTTCTTGAGTTCGAGAATTTCGCCTTTCACGTCCACCGTGATCTTGCGGGACAAGTCGCCGCGAGCCACGGCCGTCGTTACTTCGGCAATGTTGCGAACCTGGCCGGTAAGGTTTCCGGCCATGGAGTTCACGGAGTCAGTCAGATCTTTCCACGTACCCGCGACGCCGGGCACGTTGGCTTGACCGCCCAACCGTCCTTCGGTTCCTACTTCGCGGGCCACACGCGTCACTTCACCGGCGAACGCGTTAAGCTGGTCCACCATCGTGTTGATAGTTTCTTTGAGCAGAAGAATTTCGCCGCTGACGTTCACGGTGATTTTCTTCGACAGGTTGCCGCTGGCGATGGCCGTCGCCACTTCGGCGATGTTTCGCACCTGTCCGGTCAAGTTGCTGGCCATGGAGTTGACGGAGTCCGTGAGATCCTTCCACGTACCGGCGACTCCGGGCACCTGCGCCTGACCTCCCAAGCGTCCGTCGGTTCCGACTTCGCGGGCCACGCGTGTTACTTCGGAAGCGAACGAGCGCAACTGGTCCACCATGGTGTTGATGGTGTCTTTGAGCTCGAGAATTTCGCCCTTCACGTCCACCGTGATCTTGCGCGACAAGTCGCCGCGGGCCACAGCGGTCGCTACTTCGGCAATATTACGCACCTGGCCGGTAAGGTTGCTGGCCATGAAGTTCACGTTGTCGGTGAGATCTTTCCACGTACCGGCGACGCCCGGCACCTGCGCCTGGCCGCCGAGCTTGCCTTCCGTACCGACTTCGCGAGCCACGCGCGTTACTTCACCAGCGAACGCGTTCAGCTGATCGACCATGGTGTTGATGGTGTTCTTAAGTTCGAGAATTTCACCTTTTACGTCCACGGTAATTTTGCGCGACAAGTCGCCGCGAGCCACGGCGGTAGTCACTTCAGCAATATTACGGACCTGACCGGTAAGGTTTCCGGCCATGGAGTTCACAGAGTCCGTTAAATCTTTCCATGTTCCAGCCACACCGGGCACGTTAGCCTGACCACCCAACCGGCCTTCAGTACCAACTTCGCGGGCCACGCGGGTAACTTCGCCAGCGAAGCGGTTGAGCTGATCCACCATGGTGTTGAGCGTTTCTTTAAGCTGCAAAATTTCACCGCGCACGTCTACGGTAATTTTGCGGGAAAGGTCGCCGCTGGCGATAGCCGTCGCCACTTCGGCGATGTTACGCACCTGGCCAGTAAGGTTGCTGGCCATGAAATTCACGTTGTCGGTGAGATCTTTCCACGTACCGCCGACGCCCGGCACCTGCGCCTGACCGCCCAGTTTTCCTTCGGTACCCACTTCGCGCGCCACACGGGTTACTTCACCGGCGAAGGCGTTGAGCTGATCAACCATCGTGTTGATCGTATCTTTGAGTTCGAGAATTTCACCCTTCACGTCTACTGTGATTTTTCGTGATAAGTCGCCGCGAGCCACGGCGGTAGTTACTTCAGCAATGTTGCGGACCTGCGCCGTGAGGTTTCCGGCCATCGCGTTCACAGAGTCAGTAAGATCCTTCCACGTTCCGGCCACACCAGGCACTACGGCTTGGCCGCCGAGTTTTCCGTCGGTACCCACTTCGCGGGCCACGCGCGTCACTTCCGACGCGAACGATCGCAGCTGATCCACCATCGTATTGATGGCTTCTTTAAGTTGGAGAATTTCGCCGCGCACATCCACCGTAATCTTGCGAGACAGATCGCCGCTAGCCACGGCGGTTGCGACTTCAGCGATGTTGCGCACCTGGCCAGTTAAGTTGCTGGCCATCGAGTTCACGGAATCCGTGAGATCTTTCCAGGTGCCGGCTACGCCGGGTACTTGCGCCTGGCCGCCGAGTTTGCCGTCAGTACCTACTTCGCGGGCGACGCGAGTGACTTCGGCCGTGAACACGCCGAGTTGCTGAATCATCGTATTGACGATGTTGGCTGACCTTAAGAACTCGCCTTCCAGGGGTCGTCCGTCCACGTCCAGCCGCACAGTCTGGGTAAGGTTGCCCTGAGCGACGGCGGCGATAGCGCGGGTAACTTCCGTGGTCGGCCGCAGCAGATCTTCTACGAGCGTATTGACCGAGACTTCCATCTCACCCCAGGCTCCGCGCGACTCGTGAAATCGCGTTCGCTCCCGAGTTCGTCCTTCTTTCCCCACCACTTGACCAACGCGTTTCAACTCCTGCGCCATTTGCTGATTGGCGGCAACAATCTCGTTAAAGGTGTCAGCGATCTTGCCCGCTAGACCTGTCCATGAACCCGGGAGTCGTACGGAAAAGTCGCCGTCGCGCATGGTTTGCAAGCTGGCAAGTATCGCCGTAAAGTCCGCCGACCCGGTTTCGGCGCTGATCTTGGAATGCCCGTTACTCTTCTCGTTGGCCGTTGCTGCCGTGTCCACGGTTGCAGTCGCAGTATTTCGCTCATTTCTCTTCATAGGTATCTCTTTAAGAACGCGGTTCCTGCTGTTTTGTGCGATTTTCTAAGCCGCCCAGTGACCTTGTGATGGCTTTCGACTCCTCTAAATGGCGGTATCCGGCTAACGATGCCGGTGTCGTCATCCCTCGCGGCCGATGCCATCTCGCTGAAAGGCTGCTGTTTTAGTGAGCAAGAGAACGTGGAACTTCGGCCCTTGCCATTTCTTAACACGAACGGTACCGCCTTCGCTCTAGGGTATTTACTGTAGGACTATTGGACACCATTGTCCGTACTTTTGTACGGAATCTGATTGCGCTTATCAAGGTGATTGGACCCCAAAAAATCCCCCCAGCAGGTTCGCTTGGGGGACCGGGTTGGCAAGAAACTAAAAGTAGGACGCGCGATGCTTTTCCTGGTAAAAATCTTCCTGATCCTCGCTGATCCTCGCCCTGACGGGATGAGCCGCCCTTCGAAGGATTCTTCTTGTGCGGCGTCGAAAATTAGGTGCAAGAAATCAGTTTGGTAGCCTGCCAGTCGTAAGTGTCAACACCTACGACCCGGCAAGCTAACTTCTGTATAAGGATAAAAATAAAGGAGATGTTTGGGGAGGAGGGCAGGCACCGGCAATAATGGAAGGGTACAGTTCAGCGCCTGCCGTCCCCCCTCGCGTTGGGGCTGAAATAACAATAAAACAGTATCGCGGATCAACTTATCGGGCTAATTCAGTATTTGCGCGGAAGAGTTTCCTTATCCATTTCGCCAACACCGTAGAAGGCCCGGATTGGTCGGTTTACCAAAAGCAAAGCCCGGTCGAGAGCTGCAACTCTCGCCGGGCAAAGTCTGTGTAAGATTTAGACTCTCGTACCGCCTCTTCCCGTTAGGTGCGTTGCGAAGGTGATCACGAACAACACCAGGAAAATGAAGAACAGCAGCTTCGCTATACCCGCGGCTGCCACTGCGATTCCAGTGAAGCCGAAAATTGCGGCAATCACTGCCACTACCAAGAAGACTACCGCCCAATAGACCATGAGACCCTCCGCTCGAAATTGCGTAATCGATTTTTACCAAGGTATATCCTATGGCGGGATAAGCTGCCGAACGATCCGGCTGACTCTGTAAAAAGTGATTCCATTTCCCGTAGGATCGCGATTGAAGTCTCTGAGCGAGAGCAACATAAGTAGGGAGGATCCTGCCTCGGATTATCTGACTGCGAAGCTGCCTTCGATCCGGCGATTGTCAGGCCTGCTGAGGGTTCCAGCCTGTGACCCGCTATTTATTTTCCCGCCGTTTTGTAGGACTTCGGAGGCAGCAGCAGTTGAATGCCGAAATAGCCGACGAAAGAAGGTTGATTGATGGTGGAAGATTCCAAACTGCGTCCCGCCATCAGCAGCAAAACAACCGGGCGATGGATCCTGTACCGGGCTCCGGCCTCCAGCGTAGGCTGCGCAAACGCGGGATGGAACGTGCCTGGGGAATAGAACTCCATGTCGAGTTCGAGTTTCGAAGGGAAGGTATGCCCCACTACAAGGCCGTTGATCCAGCCGGCCGGACTTTTGTGGACGTATAGATATCCTGCTTCGTAATCTACGTCGATGGGGCCAAATCTGTTGGAAAACTCAACAGGCAGCAGGAACGAATCCCGCGGAGAAGTGATCCCGCGGCGGACAGCATCATCAGGATTGTTCAGAAAACCTTGGGGAAAAATCGAGATCGCAAGCTTGTCATTCCCGGCCTCGTAGAAGCGCCACTTCAAACCTGGGTTCGATTGTCCCAGGCCGAATTTCGCTGGTGCCGCACCATCCCGAACCCGTAGCCACGCATTTTCGTAAGTGAGTTGGATGCGCTCGCCAACGCCGAAATTAATGTCAACGTCAGGTGTGTGCGAGACCGACTGGTTGCTATACAAAAACGGCATGTAACCAAGATTGATCTCCCAGTTAAAGTTGCCGGGAGTGCCCGGATCATTCGTGTAATAAGGTGGGCCACCCTGGGCAAACGCGACAACGGCAAACGCAAAGAAAATCAAGGAGATGAGGACTAACCTGCGCACTATACCTGCAGCGTCGAGATGGGAGAAAGGAAAGGCCACAAACAAATCATGATTAGAATCCAGATCGCCTCTGCGCCGAGTCCGGAAGAAATTTATATCACAGCGAGTTGACGACGAACTGAGAAGGATCTGCGGAATATGTATCTCGTCATTTATGGGACGGTGCCTGTCATCACATTCACCTGGGTCATTTCCGATAAACCACGCCACCCTTCATCACAAAGTTCACTTTTTTCAACGCGCTGATCTCCTGCAACGGGTCCCCGGGAACGGCGATGACATCGGCGAAGTAGCCAGCTTTCAGTTCGCCGATCTGTCCTTGCCAGCCCAACAATTTGGCTCCATTTATAAGGTCGGCTTGCAGTGCGGCCAGCGGGGTCATCCCATACTTCACCATCAGTTCAAACTCGCGCGCTTGGGTACCGTGGGGAAACGGGCCAACGTCCGATCCCAAAGCCATGGGCACACCGGCCGCAAGCTGCTTGCGAAATTCAATCACATGCAAGTCGAGCATTTGGCGTTCACGTGATCCCTGTTCGAACGAGGCTGCATGCTCGGAAAAGTATTCGAAGATCGTAAAGGTCGGCACGGCGAAGATTTGTTTTTCGCGCATGATCCGCATGGTCTCGTCGCCGAGTTGGTTGGCGTGATCGATGGAGGCCACGCCGGCCTGCGCTGCATAGAGCGTGCCAGGCTCGCCTGTGGCATGGACCGCAACGCGCTTGCCCGAGCGGGCAGCTTCATCGACGGCGGCTTTGAGTTCAGCCTCCGTGTATTGATAAATCGTGGCGAAGCGGCCATCGCGCACTGTGTCAGGTCCCGTCTCGTAAATCTTGATGAAATCCGCGCCCTCTTTGAGCTGTCCGCGAATCGCAGTCACAAGTTCGGAAATGTTGTTCGCGTAGGTTGCATTCGACAGCACGTGTTGCGCGGGATTGAAGTGGTTGGCATCTTCGTGTCCGCCGAGAATATCGATGGCGTTTCCGCTGATGCGCAGGCGTGGCCCCGGAACCAGACCTTGATATATCGCATTGCGTACTGCGGTATCAGCCGAACCCGCGCCTTCAGTCCCCATGTCGCGCTCCGCGGTGAACCCGGCCATGAGATCGTCACGTGCGGCTAGAACGGCAGTGATCGTTCGCTGCGGCACCGACTCTTCCACGGTCTGCAAGTCTTCTGCGCCGGGGTGTAGAAAGAGATGCACATGAGCGTCGACTAGTCCGGGCAGTAAGGTGGTGTCGCCCAAATCGATGATTTCTGCTCCTGCGGGGCGGGCGACCTTGGTTCCGACCTCGGCGATGCGCTCGCCTTGGACCAGCACTTCGCCCGGAGTCAATGTGTGTCCGCTACCGATCTCCAGCAGCCTCGCCGCATGCAATACGATCGGGTGCGCTGAGTCCGGTTGAGTCTGTGCTTTTGAAATAACCATGCACATCGAAACCAGAACAGCCAGGGCAGGGAAGAAGCGTGTTGTTTTCATATTTCGAAGGATAGTATCACTGGGACATGGAATTGAGTGCGGGAGCGTACCGAATAGCCCAGCGCTACGCCATAGGACCCTACACGAGGGTAACGTCGCAAGAGGAAGTCCCGGGCGATAGCATTAGGATCACCGGTTTCTATTGCGAACTGAGGAGTTTCTCATGCGCCGAGCGCAGAAAATCGTCGCAGTTATCGCAGTAAGCTTGTTCATTGCTGCCAGCGGCTACGGACAATCGTTGGGAGATGTGGCTCGCGAACAGCGCCAGAAGCAGGCCAAGGACGCGAAGCAGGCTAAGGATGCCCACGCCACACGCAAGGTGCTGACCAATGAAGACCTTCCTGCGGCCACGGAATCGGCCTCGACCACCTCTATCAGCACCGATCAGCACGATACCGCTCCCGCATCGCCTGCGTCGAACGATACCCACGCAGGAGAACGGTGGAAAGCGACGATCGAAGCGCAAAAGAATTCGGTCTCATCTTTGCAGAGCCAGATTGACCAGTTGAATTCCTCTATCCATTTTGCTTCAGGAAATTGCGTTGCCAATTGCGTGGAGTGGAATGAACGGCAGCTTAAGAAGCAGGACGAAGTGCAACGAATGCAACAGCAACTGGACCAGCAGAAGAAACAGCTCGAGAACATGCAGGAATCTGCGCGCAAAGCCGGATTGGGCAGCTCAGTTTACGAGCCGTAGGCGGACCTCATCTTAAGTTTGTCATCCTCTTAACCTTGTCATCCTGAGCGGAGGCGTCGTTCGCGAAGCGAACGACGCCGGAGTCGAAGGATCTCAGTACCGCTAATCCAACCAGAAAAATCAGGGAACCCTCTCGGTGCTTTGATGTCGGCGGCTTCTTTGGAACGCCTTTTCAGCTCCAGTAGATCCTTCGACTCCGCTCAGCATGACAGAATTTATTTCTATCATCCCGGATCAATCGCCCGATCCAGATAGATCCAAAGCACGCGTGACAACAACGCCAGGCTCGGAGCCAGCGGCAAGAACAACAAAATTCCCCAGACAGCAATTTTCTGCAAGGACCACGAAGTAAACCCCCAGAGCAAAAGGCAAAGAGCGACGATAGTGATCAAAGCCAGCCCGTAGCTGATGTACATGGCGCCGAGGAAATAACCTTGCTCGCGTTCAAACTTCAACCCGCAATTCGGGCAGCTTTCGTGCATGCGAGGGAATCCGCTGAAGATTGAGGTGCGAAAAATTCCGGCAGCGCGACATCGCGGGCACAACTGCCGCAAGATTGCCGAAAGCGTCGACCTTTTCGCTATTTGCATGAAGGTTTCTGAGCTGTGCATAACCACGCAGTGACTCTGGCTTGAGTGTAAAATCGCGGGTGACGTATCATCGAGGCACACAGCCGTGATTGGCCGAAGGCTCTCGCATTACAACGTGCTCGCAGATCTAGGAGCCGGTGGCATGGGCGTCGTCTATCTCGCTCATGATACCCGGCTGGATCGCGACGTGGCCATCAAGGTTCTCCCCACCGATCGCCCGCTCACTCATACTGCCCGTCGCCGCTTCCAGCAGGAGGCTATGGCCGCTTCCGCGCTTAATCATCCCAACATTATCACTATCTACGAAGTGAATTCGGAGGACAACACCGAGTTCATCGTAATGGAGTATGTGCGTGGCGCGACGCTGGCTTCGATCCTGAAAAAGCGCGCACTGCCTTTCAGCGAAGCCATTCGTTACAGCATTCAGATCGCCGACGCGTTGACCAAAGCGCACGCCGCCGGAATAATTCATCGCGATCTCAAGCCGGGAAACGTAATGGTGACCGAAGACGGACTGGTCAAGGTGCTCGATTTTGGCCTGGCCAAGTTCGATCCTGCGATGGCTACCATCGACAGTGAAACCAATGACGCGGAAAGAACCAATCAATTCACTTTGACCTTACCGGGCTCGGTTACGGGGACGGTCGCGTATATGTCTCCCGAGCAGGCGCGCGGGGAACGCGTTGACACGCGCACCGATATTTTCTCCTTCGGCATCGTGATGTTCGAAATGTTCAGCGGACATCTACCTTTCATCGGCCCAAATTCCGTAGCGCTGTTGCACAACCTTCATTTCAGTCCGCCGCGCGATCTGACTCAGTTGCGTCCCGATGTTCCCAAGCCGCTCGTGTCGCTGATATCCCGCATGCTCGAGAAAAAGCCTGAAGAACGTGTTCAGACCATGACGGAAGTTGCGAGCGAATTGCGGCGAGGCGCTGCGGGATTAGTGGACGGGCCGCTGACCTGGCATCCCAGCGAAGCTACGATTGATATGGCGGGGTCGCCGAGTTTTCCTAAGAAAAGCTTTTCGCAGCGGCAGAT